>Ga0056108_1000505_pt1 | contig 11399 bp, 9 predicted proteins | sample WorMetG1BERMUDA1_FD_83875 | JGI IMG/M metagenome (GOLD analysis project Ga0056108, IMG submission 83875) | Marine gutless worms symbiont microbial communities from Max Planck institute for Marine Microbiology, Germany - Inanidrilus... ... | reverse complement strand
TGAAGGGTAGAAGTGCCGGTCAGAGACACACACACACAGACAGACAGACAGACAGACAAACTCGGCTGAAAATAAGGGCCCTTCAGGTTTGCAATCGGGCCAATAAATACCAACTGAGAATATGATTCCAAAATTTGGAACGGTATTCATGCTGACTGGTCTCTCACAATGACCCTTTGCCATATGCAGGGTCAGTCACACAGCCCACATGGTTGACCTTTTCCTGAACAAAATAACTCAGTTGAACAAACTACGGGTAATACAAAAATGTACAAAATTTATGAAATGATCACTGGCTATATTTCATGCGACTGTCAGACAGTAAGCATACTACAAAGTATACCGATCATACGGAATAATACACTTATAGTACACTGTAGTGTTTGTGGTTAATAAAGTTCATGCTGTGCTCCATTTCTGCAAGAAAATCTTCACAGTCTGCTGGGTTGGATTTTTTTTGCAGATGATTCCCAATCGTAAGTGTCAAAAATGGCAGAATAAATTCATGAAGTCTGAATAAAACATTTGGTGAAGTGTGTGCCAGCAACTGCGTCTCACAAGCACAAACTACCAATCACATTCTCCAATACCAAAATGAAAAGGAAGGTTGCTTAACAAAACACCAGCAAGATAATGCCATCCACGGTCAAATTCTCTGTGGCAAAAAATGACAAACTGCTGTATGTTATTTCACATTTCTGCTGATGTGCAGATCTTTATATGAGGGTTGTTCCAAAAGTTTCCGGCCTCACTGGGAAATTTTGGGTATAAATTAAATTCACTGCAACACCCAAAAGACAGTTCATTTACATAGTTATTGACGCAGATGACGTCATTTTTACATTGATTATGAAATTTAGCAGACGATATTCGCTATGGCAGAAAATAATGTAAATATGGATAAATTTGAAAAACGCGCAGTTGTAAAATATCTGTTCCTTAAAGGAATGTCTGGCAAAGCGATTCATGATGATATGCTTCCTATATTGGGCGACAACACCCCTACATACAGTGTAGTGAGAAGCTGGCTAGCCGAGTTCAAACGTGGGAGAAACAGTGTCGAGGATGAGCATCGTTCAGGACGCCCCAAACACACAGCAAGTACCGAAAACGTTCAAACTGTTAATGATATATTGAAAAAAGACAGACGTCTGACTATCCGACATATTGCTGAGACCACAGACATTCATGCTATTGCAATATATTGAATTGTATCGGATGATTTGGGCATGAAAAAGGCATCAGCACATTGGGTGCCTAGAATGTTAATGGACGAAGAGAAGCAAAATTGTGTTGATGTTTGCACTGACCTTCTTTGTCGCTTGCAAGCCCAGCCACAGATTTTTATCGACAGGATAGTAATGCATGATCAGCAGACATGGGTCCATCACTGATCCGTCCGGAGACAAAACGACAGAGTATGGTCTGGAAACACGCCAGTTCTCAAACCCCTAAGAAATTCAAGGTCACCCCATCTGCTGGGAAAGTCATCGCTACTGTTTTGGGGACAGTAAAGGTGTGATAATCACAGATTATCTGTCAAACGGTTCTGCAGTTACAGGTGCATATTATGCCGATGAACTATGTAAACTACATGAAGCACTGAAAAGCAAGTGTCGAGGAAAGCTGCGACATGGAGTTCTTCTGCTGCATGATAACACGCCTGTCCACACCTCTGCTGTTGTGACGTCTGCTGCAGCTGAATGTAGCTACGAATTATTGCCTCATCCACCATATTCGCCACATCTAGTGCCCTCCGACTTCTATTTGTTCCGCTGCTGATAGAACACTTGAATGGCACACATTTTTCAAGTGACAATGACGTCATTGCATCTGTGGAGATCTTTCTTCAGGGGAAAGATGAACTCGTCTACAAGACTGGTATACAAAAGCTGCAGAAACGATGGAAGAAGTGCATTGAAGTTGGCGCAGACTATGTGTAAAAATACACTCTTCACTGTTGTTGTGTTTCTTTATATATGAGGCCGGAAACTTTTGGAACAACCCTCGTAATAATGTTAAAAGATCTGGACTTGTTATTCTCTTATGCTCAACATTTATCAAGCTGCACACAAAATACAAATTAGCATGCAGCACTCAGCTATTTAGTCATAGATAAGCACTTTGAATTACCAGTATTTCACAGCTTATGATGCAACCCAATACTATGTCACATCCTTTCACAGAAAGCTACTTAAGGCATCTGAGAGGCTACAGGAATATACACAGCTTTGAGCTTCACAAGACAACAATCCTTGGACAACAGCATAGCCTGAATAAACCTGCAGATTGACAGATAAACCCCATGAACAACAATGTTGCTTAGTTGGTTGGCTGGGAGTTAACAACCTTTCAACACAATTTAGTTGAAAATTATGACTTATCACACAAATTTATACTTAGTCAACAATCTCAAAAGTTTTAATGGTTGACTGGCTGGCTAGAATGTAATGGCACTTTTCAGCACAGTATAGTGTTTTAATGTCTTTACAACAATGGCTCTGCTGACAAACACGTCAACTTTACCGTGGATAACTAGTTAACAATAATACAACGCTTTTTGGCACAAATGTTTAAAGGCTATTTCAACTTAATTCTATTTAGACATAAAATCACTCAAAAACGATAAACAAAACTATGCCCAACCTTACAAGTCGGTGAACATACTCAAAATCACTTTTGGAGAAAGTGGTGCAAAAAAAACTGGAAAATATGTAACAATTGCCTAAACCACAAGAACAAAACAATAATAGACATTAAATCAAACCATTTTGCAACCATAACTTGACTAGAACAAAATATGCACTTTTACTGTGAACGCTAACATGCTGTACTGAACGACAACTATAACAGACGCACTTACGTATTTCGATTTCACAACTCTTAACTCCCATGTGAACTGAGGTACAATTGCTTTTTGGGCCATTGGCATGAAATATGACTTTATCATAAGACTCAATGCAACAAGTCTTTAAAACAACAAAGAGACTTACCCATCAATACTGTAATGAGTAACAGCTGACAGATTGATGTTATCAACTTATTCTGAATCATTTCACAGCTGAAAATTTTTACATATAAAACATCAGCCTTCACAAATAAGCAGCAGTGCAATAATGACATTTTCAAAAACTGCATCTCACAACTCAAGGACAAGTATTTTCAAGGACTCGTGTGTTTTCAAGTTCTATCAAGGATCTTGAATTTTAACAGTGACAACATGCAGCTCTGTACGTTTATGCCACTCTGAAAAATGCAGTTTCAATAAGGGACACCGAAGAGAACAGCAATGACCCATTACACAGAATGTGAAACTGCCAAATTAAACGATCTTGATATGTGACATACACATGCATCCTTAACTGAGAAGTTCAGAGATCTTTATCAAAAGGACCAAGTTACGTACATATATCGCAACACTGCCAACACTAACAGAAAACTCCCCATTGCCACAAGATGGTGAATATAGTAAACAATATAATGCAGGCAGGAACGATAAAGTTGGAAAGATAAAACCAGTGCGTACCTTGTGAGTGTTTAAAGGACGATGAGATAATAGTAAAGCATGAAATTTGACCTCCCACCACCTACACCCTAATCAATCACCATCAATGTCACATCAGAGGTTTCTTCTCTGAGGATTCATGACTTTGTGCACCCCATTTACTTCACTGTTTTTTTCGTTTTTTTAAAGTTCTTCCTGTCACCTGCAGCCAAGATGCCTGCACTGATTTTGATGCAAATATGTCAAAATATGCAGTTCCATGCACAGACGTGCCTTCTGGGATCACAAAGACAAAATTCTACATTCACGCCCACTTCACACAAAAACTGTCATTCCTGAGATAGTTTTCATGTAAAGTGGGTGTGAGAGAGTTTCTGACTGGACTTGGAAAATTTTCCTCCAAAAATACTTAACAATGAATACGAACACCTACAAACTGACCTTAATCATCAGTGTAGCTCTATAAAAGTTGTACTGTGAATAGGCAAATTGTGGTTATGGACTCCAAAGTCATGTATGTGATTGTTTTTGACTCCAATAAATAGATCACAAGATTCGTTGATGCACAGACAGCTGTATGGTGCACAACAATTTATCTTGATTGTCGTACCATATAAGCTGCAAAGTGAATAGACAAATCGGGGTCTGCAATTTCAAACAAGTGGTCAAAGTAATTTGACAAAAAGGCAGCATCACCACTGCACATGGATGGTTTAATCATATTCGCCAGGTTGCACCAATGTGCACCTCCCATGTAACACATGCTTCCTTGGGCCCACCCGAGTCTACATCCCAAATGGCATCTTAGTTGGTTCAGCCCTTTTTGCACAGCTTACGGCAGCGAGTCCCTATACTTTACAATGGGCCATCCCTTTTCCCCTCAAAATTGCCCTTTTGCATGAGGGATCTAGACCCCAACTAATACATGGTTCCTTGGGCCCACCCGAGTTCACAACCCAAATGGTATCTCCATCAGTTCAGCGGTTTTTGCAGGCTCACAAACGTGACAGACCGACAAACAGACCAACAAAACAGACAGACCACACTACCCTGACTGTAATAATAGGCTGTAATGTGGCCTAAAAACGTTGGCATTCAAGGTTACAAATTATGTAATGCATCAGCAGCAAAAACATCATAACTAGGCAACAGGTGGTCATATCATCTCCAAACTCAATGGAAATTATCACCGTGGGGGAAACAATGTGAAGCACTTTCTACATCGCTGGGTCAATCAGGTGATACAATGGAAAATTAACCAAAAAGATGCTTTGCTCACCAAGATATGCCCCTTCTTTAGGAAATCCGAGTTGCCAAAGTGAACCTCAGTGCCAGAATCTTGACCTAAAGCTCAAATATGCATGCACGTTGAAACTATAACCAAAAATTACCAGAAATAAAAGTAGTAAATTTCAATCCCTTATGTGAACATAACAGCATTCAGAAGAATGGTGACAGCAGATTATGGGCCAGAAGTAGAAATACAGGCATTTCTGCAGATGTGCAACATAAAAGACCAAAAAGCTGGTGTTTTTTGGTATTTTTTGTTGCAACACACAACAAAGAGTTATTATGATTATTATTACTGTTCAGAAAGCACTGATTATTGTGAAGCTTAACACTAAACTGGTTCAGGGACACTTTACAGTCATATGGTGTTCGTTACAATCAACAGCAAAGTCAGTAGAAACTAGATCGAAATAGCAAAGTTTTAAGTTCCTGTTGGAATGTAGGCAGTGATGCTGAAGCCGTTATCATTGACGGCAGACTGTTCCACAGTACGGCCACAACCACTGGAAAGGCATGATTGCCAAAATGTCAACATCTTGCAGGAAACTGGAGTCGATGAATCAAGTGACAATGTCAGAATTCTGATTACAAGCTCACAAATATCTGTTTCTGACATGCTCAGAGAAAAAGATGTCCCAAAAGCACCAAAGATGTTGTTAAATCCACAGAACTGCAAGAACTTGTAAGAAATTGCAGTTGCTGAAAATAGCAGTTCTAACAGATTTTGAAGTGGAATTAAATAACACCATTTCAGTCAGTGCAATAAAAATGGTCACTAGAAATGTGGGCCAATGCCCAACGTGATGGCCGCCCTGCCGTATACAGGTGGCGCCCTCTGTTCAACGCTGCAGTTTGGCTGTGCAGTAACGCTGCCAAGACGCGAAACCGGCTGAAATTTGCTGGGGTGCTTCAAACTAACGAAACGATCTCAGCCGCTAGTGGGCTGAAGTTCACTATACTGTAAGGACATGTGAGGGAGATATTGCTGCTTAACAAGTTTTTTTCCGATTGTTGATACGTGCCTTAGTTGCGAAGATATAGCCCGACAAAGTTGTGCGATGGTGCGCAGATGTTGATTTTTTGCATCATTTTTGCGTCCTGTATTTCCAGCAAGCCGCGTGCAGCACATTTCAGACCTGCATTCTAAATTCACACTAGGGCCACACCATGTCTGGAAGTATGGTAGACATCCAATCTGCGGCCGTTGAGATTAGGCGAGGAATAAAAAAGATAGAAGAAGAAGATAGAAAGAAACCACAGGGCAAAAATATAATGTCCACATCCGCTACGCAGGGCGGCCATAAAAAGCACTGGCAAATGACAACTGATTGGCAAAATATTTACCGGTATATCTGACAGGAAACCAGGGTCGCCAAATCAAGTGGCTATGTCAGAATTTCAACTGGGGTGCGACAAACTGTAAAGAGGTGTTGTGAAAATGTGCCGAAAATCACTTAAAATGTGGTCACATGGCCATAAATTCAATCTTTATTTATAAACATACTTCACTCAGAATGACTATGATAGCACAGCTGAGTTAACTTATGCAAAAATCAGACGTAGATTACATTATACGTTACATTATGTCAATTTGGCCACTACATTACGTTACATCGTACTATAGTGTTGTGCAGGTTAGCAAAATTTAGAGAGTTAACAAAATAGCAACATTACCACTAAAACACTTCACAGTTCAAAACAGTTCCTAAGAACATCGGTTACATCTCACAACTAAAACAGCAAAAATAAAGACTGGTTGGTTGGTTGACTGAACTGTAATGGCGCTATATTACGTAGCAGCACAAGACAATATGGCAATGTGCTGCAAAAGTAATATCACCTTTCTGACATTTGCTGTATTTCATTGTGAGACGTACGAGTAGCCAACATCATCCTCACATCATTTTCAACTGTGAATTTTTTTTCTGAATAATAATCATGGAATAAATGTTTTGATTTTCAATGACATTTGATTCCATTAGTCTGAATATATCAAACCGCAAATCTTTACCGTTACACGTTTCACATGCATAAATGATGCACAACACAAACAGTTTTATCGAGAAGACACTGAAATGCGATTTCCCTGAATACAAACAGCCATCTAGTCTTCTGTGATTACAACACAGTCAATCGTTAGCTACAAACTATTCAGCACAAACAATTTGGTAAATACCCTATAACACAACCATTCTGAAGCACTAATAAAGTCTTAATATATAGGAGGTGCTCAACACCACTTTTACTCAAACAAGAGTCATGTCAACACGGACTGTTCTGCATACAGTACAGACTCAAACATGTTTGAATAATATCTCTAACTGCAGGCTTATTATAAAGCACACCTGCAAACTCACAGCCTTGCATCAAAGCTGAAAACAGTATGTCCACTCTCCAGGTGCTGTGAAATTTTCTTACATTTTCCCCGACTCATTCTGGCACTCCTACCCATGTGGCGTTAGCCATGTCAGTGACTTTATGCATATGCTATTGTCAGTGCAACCAGTATGCTATAAATGTTGGTGCACATTCTACAAAAACGTTCACATGATTTAATAAGCAGCAAAATCCTTAAAACATGTGATACAAGCCAGCCTGCAACAGTCTACTAAATACTGATGTTGTCCAAAAGTGAAGTCAGGAACAAACAGTTTTCCCTGACACGATTTTTTTCTGACATTTTGTTGACTTCCGGTTATTTCCTGCCATTTCTGGATGGCTGTCAAAATTCCCCATTTCCAAGCATTCTAGACAAGTGGTCACCCTGTGAAAAATGTGTAATACACTATTTACACAAATGAATACAATGAAATACAGGCAGATTGACTGCAGACAAATAATGAACAACAGATGGCATGAACGGCATTGAAACAGATGACTCGTCGTCGGTCATCAGCACCTCGTCAACGTCATGCAGAATGTCGCAGCATGCAGAAATGACGGTAACAAATCAGTCATCAAGGCAACAGACAGAACGCAACAAGGCAAAAGTTCAGACGTAAATATCAGGACAGCGACTCCAATCCTGCGTTTCTTTACACTCCCAGTACTCGCCGGTGTATTGATGAATCACGCTGCCGGTCGTGGCATCCTCTTCTTGCACAAACCATTTTGGCGTGTAACCCGGACAGTGTCCATCTACAACAGTGTCTACAACAATGAATATAACCCAGTTAACCAAAGCATTGGCCTATTCTTATGCATGTAAGTAAGTAAGTAAGTAAGTAAGTAAGTAAGTAAGTAAGTAAAATGTGGATTTATATAGTGCATAATTGTATACACCTCTAATGCGCTGCAACATGCTAATACTGGTTGAAGAAGAATGTCTTGAGTGACTGTCAGGATATAGACTCAGTGCAGTCGGAGTCTCTAAGTTGGTCTGGAAACAAGTTCCAGACAGTGGGTCCGGGCGACTGAGAATTCCAGACTGCCGAATGTCCTACGTCGACGGCGTGGTATGGTCAGCAAGCAATGACGTGCGAAACAGTCGCTGATGACTGGTAATGTCTGAGACTGGAATGCAGCAGTCTACCAGATACTGCGATGCTTTGTTGTGGAGACATCGGTGGACTGTAACACCGAGCTTGTACCAGACTGGGTCTGCCATATCGAGCAGTCGGCATGTAAAATCTGTGACAGTCCACGGTCGTACTTGCGCGTGCCACTGACAACACGTGCAGCGCCGTTCAGCACCCATTGAAGTTTGTCAGTCACGGACCTCGGTGAGCTGGTGAGTACCGTGTTGCAGTAGTCAACTCGAGCTGTCACAAAAGCGTGGACAAGTGTCTTCACGGACTCATCATCCAGTGAGGGTCGAACTCATCAAAGTTGGCGTAGCCAGAAGAAACGTGATGCACACATGCTGGGAACATGTTTGTCCAGGCTGAGGTTGGCCGAGAAAGCCGACGCTGAGCACCACACACTTGGCTATGCATGGTACAGCGACAGTGTAGGTAACACCACTACTGCTACATCCATTTAACAGCTTTTTTATGAGGACAACCTGGGTAATCGAGCACCAGAAAGGTAAACCATTCTGGATTTTACTGGAGCAAGAGATGATGGGGTGGCAGTGGCATCAGCTGGGCTGGACAATATGGAATCATTTGCACCTCGCTCCTGACAGATAACCACGCCAGCACCTCAGCACCCAGTTTTTACAGGCCGGATGCCCTTCCTGCCGCCCAACCAACAGCGTCAAAGCACTGAAGACACACGGTGTAGGTAACACAAATGAGGAGAATTCTAGCATCTTCCCCCTATCCTAAATGAGCTAGCTTCTGTGAGCAAGGGCATGTAGGTGGTAAACTATAGTCCAACAAAATCTTCCAGTTCTTAACTGGGAGTTCCAGCTAACAGCTAATGGCTGTATAATAGCTGTTGCTACCACGTGTTCGGCCTAGGTGCCTAAAGGTCTCACTATGGAAACCTTTGAATCAGGATGTTTAAAGATTGGACACTCAACCAACAGTGTCGAACCACCAACCAAAATGCTCAGGTGAAGATAATCAAGTCCAACCATCACACAAGCAGTGTAATTTCAATTTCGCAACTTCCAAAGTCAACAGTACAAATTCACGAGGAAAACAGGTCAAATTTCTGACACTACTATTTGATATACGTTAATTTCACCGACTCATGCCTTTATCGGTAAGTGAAATAGTTATGAATTAATTACGTGAACAACTGTGTACCTGCAGTGGCTGCCAGCATTTGCCGCGCTGCAGCTCGCTGTTTGTCTTCAAGGAGAACTTTCACCCTGTTTGCCTCGTCCCAGTTGCCTTCTTCCATCAGCCGCTGGTCAGGCCGGTTGCGGCTGTCAGTCGGTGCCACATCAGCCTCAGGCTCATTGAGTTCCACGGCAAACTTTGTGAAGTGATAGCAACGCTCCAGCTCAGGTCTGCAATATGCCACATTGTCAACCAGCACCGTGTCACTCAACCATGGCATGGCAGATATACTCAACACAGTTCTATATTCTATATTTTCTCACAAACACATTATTCCAGGTCACTAGTGGAAAACCTAGTTGTTTAATGCTGTTTTGCAGTTTTTTTTATCCACATGACACTAGCTAGCGCAGGTATTAGCTGTCGTCGTGTGTCCATCCATACGTCCGTCACAAGTCGGTGTTCTACTGAAACAGCTAAATGTACGATCATGCAACAATGCCACATGATAGCCCAGGGACTCTATAAGTTTTCTGATGCTGAAAATCTCAGCAAAACTCAAACGGGGTCACCCCCAACAAAGGCATCAAATGCAGGTGCATAGGTGAAAATTGGTGAATTTTGACGCGCATCGTTGTCAACTTAGCTTGGTCGCAAGTGCAAGTTTGTCACACTGAGCATCCACGTTATTTGTTTGCAGCACGTTCGCCAAGATGCAGCACATTGTGCGGGTTTGTCAGTGACAGCTGATCCTTGTTGTTTAACCATCCTACAGGGTGGCTCACGTTTCTAAACGAGAAGCTCTGTCGATAATGTTATGGGGTGGATGCCAATACTGTCACCCAACCTATCATCAAAGCACTGTAGGGAATTCAAAGCACTGGTGGCAACCAGGAAAAACCACCGACTGGACCTCCCTCAGCATTTCTTGGCCCACAAACTGACTCCTGATCCTTTTATATCAGTGGTTCAATGCCAGTACTTGTGCTCTGTAAACCTCCACTGAGCTACAGTTCACTGCACAAGAATGATCATAATGACACAACTAGACAATGAACAGCAGTGTTCATCTTACGCAGGATAACGCCGCTGCCAGAGAACTTTTGTTTCGCCCGTTTCATACATGACTTTCCCTTTACTGCTCTCAATGGTGTTAAGCACAGGAGCTCCCTCGAGCTTGTTGTCCCATGTTCCAGACAAGACATATCGAACCTGACCGGACGAGTCCTGGATAACTCCAGTCACCTGCATTTGGCACACCACTAGTGATTTACACTAACACTGCACCACAGAAACTTTTTACAGCAACTGCCACAATCGCACTGACAGAATATCACAACTACAGCAGAATTCTAAATGTGCTTGTAATACTGCAAATAACACCTAAAATGGTATTGTACTTTAACCATGCAACTGACAAGGTATGAAGCCGTTTCCTCTCATACGCTGTTGGTATTATCATTACAATACAACGACAGCAGCAACAACTCATTTAACAGTCCCTCATCCAGGACAACTCAGGTGAGCCGGTACCAGAAAAAAACATTCACTCACTCACTCATTACCTGTTGTAACAATCCTAAGGTATAAGTAACGTCGCTAGTGTAGACGCGGCTTTAGGATTGAGTATACATGCATCTTTAACATAGCCGGACGCGTCATAAACAGTCTAGTCGGGTGCATTGGGCCAGCTGTTGGTCACGTGCGGGTCAGTCTTGTGACGGTCAGCTGATGGTGGACTGGAGAATGAGTAAAAGATCGTAAAACGAGTCCGTAGAACAAAGTTATTATAAAGTTATCAGTGACGACGGTCACTCGTAGATTTTGAGAGAGACATCAGATGTCGAAGTTAAGTGCTTAGAGTGGAGGCATCAGAGATAGATGTCAGTGAGGAAAACGTCGTTCGTTATTTGATTTTCTCCCCAACGTTGTGT
>Ga0056108_1000503_pt1 | contig 11414 bp, 10 predicted proteins | sample WorMetG1BERMUDA1_FD_83875 | JGI IMG/M metagenome (GOLD analysis project Ga0056108, IMG submission 83875) | Marine gutless worms symbiont microbial communities from Max Planck institute for Marine Microbiology, Germany - Inanidrilus... ... | reverse complement strand
AGCCTGTTTTGCCCACGATCGGCGCGCTTGATCTCGAAATGGCCACCAGCCGTTCCTTCGATCGATCGCTTGATCGTGAACAAACAGGCGCAACCAAACCAGTCGTTAATTCCCGAATGGGCTTTAAGCTCCAGCGCGCCGGGACCGTGTTCTATACGCGGACTTTGACATAGCTGCCCGGCGCATCCTCGATCGCGTTGAGCTTGCCGCCGCCCGGCCGGCGTGCCTCGACCGTTCGGTCATCCTGGCTTTCGACCCATTTGTGCCAGTGGGGCCACCAGGAGCCCGGATGTTCCTTCGCTTTTTCCAGCCAGTCTTCGAACGCGCCAATCGGTTTGCCGTTGCTCCAATATTGGTACTTTTTCTTGTTTGGCGGATTGACGACGCCGGCGATGTGGCCGGAGCCCGACAGCACATAGGTGACGTCGCCGCCGAACGCGTCGCATCCGATAAAGACCGATCGAGCCGGTGCGATATGGTCTTCTTTGGTGGCCAGATTATAGACCGGTATGGTGATGTCCTTCAGCGAAACCGTCTTGCCGTCCAGAACCATCCGGTCGTTGGAAAGATTGTTTTCCAGATAGCAGTTGCGCAGATAGTAGGAGTGGTTCGCCGCCGGCATGCGCGTGGCGTCGGAATTCCAGTAGAGCAGATCGAAGGGCATCGGTTCCTTGCCCTTCAGATAGTTGTTGACGACATAGGGCCAGATGAGCTCGGACGCGCGCAGCATGTTGAAAGCCGTCGCCATCTTCGAGCCTTCAAGATAGCCGTGCGCCTTCATGTTCTCCTCGATGGTGTCGATATTGTCGGCGTCGGCGAAGACCAGCAGATCGCCGGCATGGACGAAATCGACCTGGGTGGTGAAAAACGTCGCCGAAGCGACCCGCTTGTCGCCCTCCTGGGCAAACAGCGCCAGCGTGGCGGCCAACAGCGTGCCGCCGACGCAATAGCCGATCGCGTTGACCTGCTCCTCGCCGGTGGCTTTTTCGACCGTGTCGAGAGCGAAGCCGATGCCCTCGCGCGCATAGGCCTCCCAGCCCTTGTCAGCGTGGCGCTCGTCCGGATTGACCCATGAAATCACGAAGACGCTGTGTCCCTGTGCCACTGCCCAATGGATGAAGGACTTCTGCGGGTTGAGATCGAGAATATAGAATTTGTTGATCCAGGGCGGGCAGATGAGCAGCGGGCGCTTGAGCACCGTTTCGGTCTCGGGCTTGTATTGGATGATCTGGCAGATGTCGTTCTGGGCGATGATCTTTCCGGGCGTCACCGCCAGGTTCTCGCCCACCGCAAACTTGTCGTAATCGGACTGCCGCAGCCTCAGATCGCCTTTGCCGGCGCGGATGTCCTCGGCCAGCATGCGCATCCCGCGCACCAGGTTCTCGCCGCTTTCGGCGACCGTTTCCTTGTAGACCTCGGGATTGGTCAGGATGAAATTCGTCGGCGACAGCGCGCTGGTGAATTGTTTGACGTAAAACAGCGCCTTGTGACGGGTGTGCGGGTCCAGCCCGTCCGCGTCCTTGACCAGCTTTTCGGCCCAATCCGAGGTGACCGAATACGCCTGTCTCAGGAAACTGAAAAAGGCGTTGTCCTGCCAGTCCTCATCCGCAAAACGGCGGTCCCGCAGCAGTTTTTCGGCCGGGTCTGTCGTTTCCTCGCCGGAGAATTTGCGCATCGAGTTTGACCAGATGTCGAAATAGCTCGACAGAAGATGGGTCTGCGCCTCGATCGCCCGGCGCGGATCCGACAACCAGTATTCGGACAGTTTGGAGAAGGTTTTGACGACGTCGGTGGCAGGGCCGGTCAGACTGTCGGTCTTTTCGCCCGATTCCCGCGGCGCCACCCAGGCAGCGGCGGCCTTGCCCATCTCTTCCACGACATGGGCCATGTTGCGGGCCATGGCCTCGGGGTCCTTGACCACAAAGGGCTCGATGGCGGAGAGATCGGTCCACTCCTCGAAGCCTGACTTGCCGTCGTCGTCTTCCGTGCCGGTGCCTTTCCGCGTTGTGTCGGCGGCCGCGGTCCGCCCCGCGTCCTTTGCTGCTGCGGTCGGCTTGGGTCGTCCCCTCGCGTCTTTTTTGCCCGCCAAGTGAACCTCCCAGTTCGGTTTGCGGCTCTTTGGCCCGGCGATCGCGCTTGATCGGCGGGCGATGGCATTATGCAAGTTTTGCGTTTGGATATATAGAACAAATTCGTTTAGGAGATCTGTTCTTTAGTGGGAGATCAACGGTGCGTCGAGTGAGCGGCCAGATGTTCAATTCCGGCATAGCGATTCCTGTGTGGGCGCTGTGCCTGCTGGGTGCGGTGGCGCTGTCCGGTTGCATGTCGGCTTCGCTCGAAGACGCCGCCCCGACAACGGCGCAGAATCCCCAGCCGCCGCGCGACACATCCTTCGTCGCCGAAGGCGCCTTGCGCAACGACACCTATCCGACCTTCGCCGGCACTCCGGTCGGGGCGACCGACCAGTTGAGTGCGGCCGAAACGGAACAGCTCGAGGCCGAAATGGAGGAAATCCGCGACGCCTATGGCGCCGGCGCCCTTTCGGCCGCGGACTATCAGGCGCGCCTGAGGGACCTGCAGGCCATTGCGCGCAGCCACGCCGATGAGGCAAAGAAGGCCATAGAGGACTGATCGCCGCGCAACGACGTCCAAATGTGCTAATCTCACAAACAGCAAGCCAGAACGATCCGGGTTTAGAATGGAAGAGTTTCACAAAGTCCGCCGCCTGCCGCCTTATGTTTTCGAACAGGTCAACCGGTTGAAGGCGAGCGCCCGCGCCGCCGGCGCAGACATCATCGATCTCGGCATGGGCAATCCCGACCTGCCGACGCCGCAGTCGATCGTCGACAAGCTGTGCGAAGTGGTCCAGGACCCGCGCACCCACCGCTACTCCACCTCGCGCGGCATACCGGGCTTGAGAAAGGCGCAGGCGCGCTATTATGAGCGGCGCTTCGGCGTGAAGCTCGATCCGGAGACGCAGGTGGTTGCCACGCTCGGCTCCAAGGAAGGATTCGCCAACATGGCGCAGGCGATCACCGCGCCGGGCGATGTCGTCTTATGTCCCAATCCGACCTATCCGATCCATGCCTTCGGTTTCATCATGTCCGGCGGCGTCATTCGGTCCATGACCGTCGATCCGGATGACAGTTTCTTCTACTCACTCGAGCGGGCCGTGCGTCACTCGATCCCCAAGCCGCTGGCGCTGATCCTGAATTATCCGTCGAATCCGACCGCGCATGTGGCGAGCCTGGACTTCTACAGGGACGTGGTTGGATTTGCCCGAAAGCACGACATCATCATTCTGTCGGATCTTGCCTATTCGGAAATCTACTATGACGGGGCGCCACCGCCATCGGTGCTCGAAGTGCCGGGCGCCGTCGATGTGGCAGTCGAATTCACCTCCATGTCCAAGACCTTCTCGATGCCGGGCTGGCGCATGGGTTTCGCGGTCGGCAACGAGCGGTTGATCGGCGCGTTGTCCAGGGTCAAGTCCTATCTCGATTATGGCGCTTTCACGCCGATCCAGGTTGCCGCGACCACGGCGCTCAATGGCGACGGATCGGAGATCGACATGGTGCGCGACACCTATCGCCGCCGCCGCGACGTGATGGTGGACGCTTTCACCAAGGCTGGCTGGCCCATCCCGGCGCCGCAGGCGACGATGTTTGCCTGGGCGCCTCTACCGGAGGCCTTCCGCGATGTCGGTTCGCTGGAGTTTTCCAAACTGCTGATCGAGAAGGCCGACGTGGCCGTGGCGCCCGGGGTCGGCTTCGGCGAATATGGCGACGACTATGTCCGCATCGCTCTGGTGGAGAACGAGCATCGCATTCGCCAGGCCGCCCGCAATATCAAACGTTTCCTTGCATCGGGCGAAGAAAGCATGCAAAACGTCGTCCGTCTGAATTCGCGGCGCTAGCCCTTCACCGGCAGCGCCGCTTCTTCCAACGGCGGTGACCGGACAACGGGCTGCACCTCAATGACTGGATTGACGTAACCATGGCGGATGCCCTGAGGATCGGCATTGCGGGGCTCGGGACGGTTGGCGCGTCGCTCGCCCGGATTTTGACGCAGCGTCACAACAGGCTCGCCGACATCTGCGGCAAGCCGATCGACATCGTTGCCGTGGCCGCGCGCGACCGGACCAAGGATCGCGGCGTCGATCTGTCTTCGGCACGCTTCTACACCGATGCTGTCGAACTGGCCGAAAGCGCCGATATCGATGTTTTCGTCGAACTGATCGGCGGCGAGGAGGATCCGGCGCTGAGCGCCGTGCGCACCGCCCTGGAGCGCGGCCGCCACGTGGTGACGGCCAACAAGGCGCTGCTTGCGCGTCATGGTGTGGCGCTTGCCGAAACCGCCGAGGCCAATGGGGTTCTGCTGAATTTCGAGGCGGCCGTGGCCGGCGGCATTCCCGTCATCAAGGCGATGCGCGAGTCACTGACCGGAAACAGCATCCACCGGGTCTTTGGAATCCTGAACGGCACGTGCAACTACATCCTGACCGAGATGGAGCGCGCCGGTATCTCGTTTGAGGAGTGCCTGAAGGAGGCCCAGCGGCTGGGTTATGCCGAAGCGGACCCGACCTTCGATGTTGAGGGCAACGACACCGCGCACAAGCTGGCCCTGCTGACCAGCATCGCCTTCGGCACGCAGATCGCCGCCGACGACATCTATCTGGAAGGCATCTCGAACATCACGATCGAGGACATCCGTGCCGCCCGGGAACTGGGCTTCCGCATCAAGCTTCTCGGAGTCGCACAAAAAACCGAATCTGGCATCGAACAGCGTGTGCATCCGACCATGGTGCCCACGCATTCTGTCATCGCCCAGGTCGACGGTGTCACCAATGCGGTGGCCATCGACGCCGATATTCTGGGCGATCTGCTGCTGTCGGGTCCGGGTGCCGGCGGCGAAGCCACGGCATCGGCGGTGATGGGCGATATTGCCGACATCGCCAAAAGCCGTCCCGGCCATCAGCACGGTCCTGTTCTCGGTCGGCCGGCGGTCAATCTCGAACCCTACCGGCGCGCGCGCATGCGCAGCCATGAGGGCGGCTACTTCATCCGCCTGTCGGTGGAAGACCGGGCGGGCGTCTTTGCAAGCCTTGCCAAACATATGTCGGACAACGAGATTTCGCTGGAATCGATCGTCCAGCGCCCGGCCAATGGCGGCACAAACGGCAACGGCGATCGCAAGACGATCATCCTGGTGACCCACGCGACGATGGAAGCCTCTGTGCGCCGGGCGGTCGAGGCGATATCGGCGGAAGGCTACCTGCTCGACAAGCCGCAGGTCATCCGGATCGAGCGGCCTTCGGCGGGCTGACGTGCCAACACTTCGCAGGGCGTTTGGCCAGGACGGCGGTGCAACGCGCCTGTCAGGGCTGTGGATGACCGGTCCGCGTTTTCGACACTAATCGATTAGGTCGGGCCGTAGCGACGGGATGCGTTTCTTTCACCGTGTTTTTGCGGTAGACGGCGTTGCCATGGGCCGCTCCGACACGATATCAGGGCCGCAATCGCAGCAGATGGGATCATTGAAAATGGGGACCAAACCAACCCGCCACGCTCTTGACCGTATTTTGACGCTGGAGATCGCGCGCGTGACGGAGCGGGCGGCTGTCGCCGCGGCGCGGTTGCGCGGCCGTGGCGATGAGCAGGAAGCCGACCAGGTCGCCGTCGACGCGATGCGCCAGGAACTCAACCGGCTGCCGATCGCCGGTACGGTCGTCATTGGCGAGGGCGAGCGTGACGAGGCGCCGATGCTCTATATAGGCGAGGAGGTGGGCACGCGCAAAGGTCCCGAGGTCGATATTGCGCTCGACCCGCTCGAAGGCACCACCATCTGCGCCAAGAACCTGCCCAACGCCTTGGCCGTGATTGCCGTGGCCGAACGCGGCAGCCTGCTCTATGCGCCCGATGTCTATATGGAAAAGATCGCCATCGGTCCGGGTTTTCCGGCGGGCACGGTGTCGCTGGACGCCTCGCCGACGGAGAACCTGGCGGCCGTCGCCGCGGCCAAGGGTGTGGCCATCGGCGACGTGACCGCCTGCATTCTCGACCGGCCGCGCCATGCGCTGATGATCGAGGAGGTGCGTGCCGCCGGGGCGGCGATCCGGCTGATCGGCGACGGCGATGTCGCCGGTGTCATTCACACCACCGATCCGGATGAAACCGGGATCGACATCTATATGGGCATAGGCGGCGCGCCGGAAGGGGTGCTCGCGGCCGCCGCGCTGCGCTGCATCGGCGGCCAGATGCAGGGCCGTCTGCAGCTCAACACCGAGGACAAGGTGGAGCGTGCCCGGAAGATGGGGATCGACGATCCGCAGCGTGTCTACACCATGGAGGAAATGGCCAGCGGCGACGTGCTGTTCTCCGCCACCGGAGTCACCGACGGCAATATGCTGAGCGGTGTGCGGTTTACCCGTGACGCCGTCGTTACCCATACGATTGTCATGCGGTCGTCGTCGCGCACGGTGCGGGAGATCAGGGCGCGTCACCAGGATCTCAGCAAGTTTGACTGATCCGGCCCGCGGTGCCGCGTTGCGATCGACCGATAGCTGAACGAGGGCCGGCTTGGCTGATAGCGCCGACAATCCGCTCCAGACCTTCCTGGAGATCGAGACGTCCCTGTCGGGCCAGCGCTGGGTGCATCGGCTCGACCAGGCTGGTGTGAACCGTGCGCTTGCGATCGCCCAAACTGGCGGCCTGCCTGATCTCGTTGCCCGCGTGCTGGCCGGACGGGGCGTTGCGCCGGAGCAGACCGCGACGTTCCTTGCCCCCACATTGAAAACGCTGATGCCGGACCCGTCGACACTGCGGGACATGGATGCGGCGGCCGCGCGCATCGTAGAGGCCATTGCCGAGGGGCAGCGTGTGGCGGTGTTCGGCGACTATGACGTCGACGGTGCCGCATCGTGCGCGCTGATGGCGCGCTTCTTCGACCACTTCGGTGTCGAAAGCGAGATCTATATTCCGGATCGCATTTTCGAAGGCTACGGGCCCAACGCGGCGGCAATAGACCAGTTGATCGAGCGGGGCGCGCGTCTGATTGTGACCGTCGATTGCGGTTCGACCAGCCAGGCGGCGCTGCATCACGCGTCAAACCGCGGTGCCGACGTCGTGGTGCTGGATCATCACCAGCTCGGCACAGACCTTCCGCCTGACGTCGCCGTGGTCAATCCCAATCGACAGGACGATTTGTCCGGCCAGGAGCATCTGTGCGCCGCCGGCGTGGTTTTTCTGGCGCTCGTGGCGGCGCTGCGGCTCCTGCGGGGGCGCGGAGACGATCGGGCCCGGTCGATCGATCTGATCGGCATGCTGGATCTGGTGGCGCTTGCGACCGTGTGCGATGTCGTGCCGCTCAAAGGGCTGAACCGTGCCTATGTAATGCGTGGTCTCGGCGTTGCGCGTGAAATGGCCAATCCAGGCCTTGCGGCGCTGATGCGCGTTGCCGGGGTCGACGGGCCGCTCACGCCGTATCATCTGGGTTATATGATCGGGCCGCGCATCAACGCCGGCGGTCGGATTGGCGATGCCGCGTTGGGCGCCCGGCTGTTGACGCTGTGCGACGAGGCCGAAGCCCGCGCGATCGCCGAGACGCTCAACCGCCTCAACCGGGAACGGCAGGCCATGGAACAGGAGATGTTGGCCGCGGCCGAGGCCGAGGCAATGGCCGAATTCGGCGACGGTTCGGGACCGGCCGTGGTGGTGACGGCGGGCGAGGGCTGGCATGCCGGGATTGTCGGCATCATCGCCGCGCGGCTGAAGGAGAAGCTGAAACGGCCGGCCTTCGCGATTGCGTTCGGGCCCGGCGGCACGGGCACGGGATCGGGCCGTTCGATCGGCGGTTTCGATATGGGGCGCATGGTGCGCGGCGCCGTGGAAAAGGGGCTTGCCATCAAGGGCGGCGGGCATGCGATGGCCGCCGGCCTCACCATTGAACGCGGCCGGTTAGGGGCTCTGCGTGCTTATTTCGAAGACTATGCCGGCGATGCCGTACGGTCGCTGACTGCCAGCCCGGTTCTGAGGGTCGATGGGGCGCTCGCGGCACGCGGCGCGACACTCGAACTGATGGGACAGCTTGAACAGGCCGGGCCCTACGGCGCGGGGCATACGCAGCCCGTCTTTGTGCTGCCGGAGCATCGCCTGCTCGATGCGCGGGTGGTCGGCCGAGATCATGTCCGCATGCGGCTCGCCGATGCCACCGGCGGCAAGATCGCCGCCATCGCGTTTCGCACCGCGTCGACCGACATGGGTGCGGCGTTTCTTGCTGGTCGGGGTGAACGCTTCCACATCGCCGGCTCCCTGACCGTCGATCACTGGCAGGGCGCCAGCCGAATCCAGATGCGGGTGATCGACGCGGCGAAAGCGGGTTAACAGCCGCGAGATCTGTGGTGATGACTCGAGAATCTGCGCGGCAATCTCGTCGGCCCGCATTCGATCCGCCTCAACCGGTAAGGACGGTTCGTCTTCGCCTTGGACGGCGGCAAGGGCGAGGCCAAAGGGCCGACCAATTGACAGCAAACATCGTGCCCAATTTGAAACTGAAATGGCACGCCCTAGGGGAATCGAACCCCTCTTTCCAGAATGAAAATCTGGCGTCCTAACCGATAGACGAAGGGCGCACGGTGACGGTTATATAGTCAGACGGTCGGCGTTGAGCAAGCGCGAAATTCGCCAAGTTGTAAAAAATGTGACGGTCCGTTTCGGAGCCGGACACTGACCCGTAAGTGCCTGCAGGCACAGCGGTTGTGGCTTTGTCGACGGTGTTTTCCGGCCGGGTTTTGGCGGCGTGGCTGAGCGTCCCACCGCTTCGCAAATCCCGACCGTGCTGCTTCTGTTTGGCTGTCGCAGGCCCGTGTCCGGGACTACCAGTTGCCGGTGTTTTGCATCGAGGCCCAGGGTTCCTGCGGCTCGAGGGCACCGCCCGCTTGCAGCAATTCGATGGAAATGCCGTCCGGGGAGCGGATGAAGGCCATGCGGCCGTCGCGGGGCGGGCGGTTGATCGTCACGCCATTGTCCATCAGCGCCTGGCACAGCGCATAGATGTCGTCGACCTCATAGGCCAGATGGCCGAAATTCCGCCCGCCGTCATAAACCTCCGGATCCCAGTTGTAGGTCAGTTCCAGCAGGGATGTCCGGTTCTCCTCGGCGGTTTCCCGATCGGCCGGCGCGGCCAGGAAAATCAGCGTGAAACGCCCAGCTTCGCTGTCGATCCTGCGGATTTCCACAAGGCCGAGTTTGTTACAATAGAAGTCGAGGGATTGTTCGATGTCGGTGACCCGCACCATTGTATGAAGATAACGCATTGATCTTTCCACCGTTTTTTTCACGTCCGTGAAATAGAGGGATGTCTCGGGGCAGCAAGGCCTCGTCGATTCCGATCCTGGAGCAAAGTAACGCTTGCATCACCTTACGCAACCGATGTTATTCTTGCTTCAGGAATCGGTGATTGGTTTAAGGGTTGCGTAGCGAAGAGGCCAGGATGAATGGGGGATAAGTCTCCAGAAAAAGACCAGGCTGCCCAATCCGCCCTGTCGGGCGAAGCGGTCGATCTGATCGAGATTTCTGGCATCATAAAGTGGTTCGATGTCGCCAAGGGTTTCGGCTTCATCGTCCCCGACAACGGCATGCCCGACGTTCTCCTGCATGTGACGTGCCTGCGACGCGACGGATACCAGACGGCGCTTGAGGGCACGCGGGTCGTGTGCGAGGTGCAGAAGCGTGACCGCGGTTATCAGGCTTTCCGCATCCTGTCCATGGATCAGTCCACGGCCGTGCATCCGTCGCAATTGCCGCCCGTGCGCACGCATGTCCAGGTCAAGCCGACAAGCGGTTTGGAGCGGGCCATGGTCAAATGGTTCAACCGCTCCAAGGGGTTCGGCTTTCTGACCCGGGGCGAGGGCACAGAGGACATCTTCATTCATATGGAAACGCTACGGCGCTATGGCTTGACGGAGCTGCGCCCGGGGCAGGTGGTTCTGGTGCGGTTCGGCCGCGGCGAGAAGGGCCTGATGGCGGCCGAGATCCATCCCGACGTCGATTTCACCTTCCCGAAATCGCATTGACGAAAACACCGGCGACGTGGTGCGGATGCTTTTGCTTTCGGGCGATGCCGGTCCGCCGCCCGCTCGAAACCCGATGAATGGAGCCCAACGAGTGTTAAGCCGGGACATGGTCTTCACGGGGCGGGCGGCTGCGCATGTGCTCGTTGTGCTGATGTTTTTGCTGCCCGCGGCGGCAGCGGCCGCTGAGACGAGCAGGCTGGAGATCGTCACGCGGGCGGGCACTTATCCCTTCGAGGTCGAATTGGCGCTGACGAGCGAAGAGCGTTCGGTTGGTTTGATGTTCCGCGAACAGATGGATACGGATGCCGGGATGCTGTTCCGGTTCGACCGGACACAGCCGGTGACGATGTGGATGAGAAACACCCTCATTCCGCTCGACATGATCTTTATCCGCGAAGACGGAACCGTGGCCGATATACATCGCAACGCGGTGCCCTTGTCCGAGGCGATCATCCGTTCGGCCGAACCAGTGCGTTATGTTTTGGAACTCAATGCCGGCCTTGCCGACTGGATCAAACTGGCGCCCGGCGACCGCGTCATCCATCCGATTATCGATGGCGACTGAGCTGCGGCCCCGCACAGTCGGATCGCCGCCCGAAAACCGGTCTTCGCGGTAGGATCGGTCGAAATGCATGTTGCGGCGCGGGGGCGAAGCGTGTATCTCCGACCGGCATTGTCACCGGAGCGTAGCGCAGCCTGGTAGCGCATCTGGTTTGGGACCAGAGGGTCGCAGGTTCGAATCCAGCCGCTCCGACCAGTGACCCGCGCATGCGCAGTCGCAACAGGGAGCAGTCGGCCATGACCGCGAGAATCTATCGCCCGGCGCGAACGGCCATGCAGTCGGGCACCGCCAAGACCCATCATTGGGTGCTTGAATACGACCAGGAGAGTCCGCGCACCATCGAGCCGATTATGGGCTACACCTCCTCCCGCGACATGAAGCAGCAGATCCATCTGACGTTCGACAGCCGCGAGGAGGCCGTCGGCTATGCCGAGCGCAACGGCATCGACTATCGGGTGATCGAACCGCACAATCCGAAGCGTCGCCGCATCGCCTATGCGGACAATTTTCGCTTTGACAGGCGCCAGCCCTGGACGCATTAGTGTATCGCGGCACGGCCCGGCCGTGCCATGGCCCCTTAGCTCAGCTGGATAGAGCACCGGCCTTCTAAGCCGATGGTCGCAGGTTCGAATCCTGCAGGGGTCGCCAACCTCACAAGGTCCGTTCTTGAGACATGGGTGACGGATTGTACCTAAGACATGGGTGACAATCTCGGGCCGAACGGATTGTCGATGGTTTGCAAAGTGCGTTGCTCCAGGTCGATGTATCCCAGATCATAGT
>Ga0056108_1000502_pt1 | contig 11420 bp, 8 predicted proteins | sample WorMetG1BERMUDA1_FD_83875 | JGI IMG/M metagenome (GOLD analysis project Ga0056108, IMG submission 83875) | Marine gutless worms symbiont microbial communities from Max Planck institute for Marine Microbiology, Germany - Inanidrilus... ... | reverse complement strand
CGCCGGGGATTCGCCCCGAAACCTGCTTGGAGAGCTTAATGCAACACTCCCCAGACCGCCTAGCTGGTGGAGAGGGGAACTTCCCTCTCCAAGAACCTCACCCTTTAAGCTTCAATCTTTGGCCCTTTAGGCCTCGCCATTTCTGTGGACCCCCACAATTTGTTGTAGATGGATCGGCGCCTATGCCAGGGAAAATCATCCACTGGTGTCATCCTTTCTTCATCCATCGTCCACCTGTGCTGATCCCGAGGAAATGGGAGTTGCTCCGTTTACTTCACCTGGCTGATGCCGGTACCCTTGTGTATCTCTGCAGTACATAATGACGTTACTAGTTGTTATAACGAATGGCTGTAAATGCTGCAATTTGTGTGCTGCAAGCACGTATGTGTGTGTTTCTGGCAGCTGGTTGTTGACTGCCTCGGTGAGGATCACGATCTCAAACTGAAGTCAAAAAGAACCATCTTGTCACAACTGATGATGTAAACATACGGCATCAGTTGACTGGGTCGCTGTTCACCGAGACCAGTTAACCACACACTGCTACAACAGCCACGAAGTCCATGCCGCATATCAGCTAGTTGTCCGAGCCTCACTGGCCAAATGTAGACGACGCCGACCACCATCGGTATTACTGGTCTGTGGACAACCAATGATGGCTTGAGAGATTACTTGGACGTCTCCCTAGGCCTGTGTATCTGTCGTCGTCCGATAAGCCGCAGTCTTCTGAAGGCGCCACAGTTGTTTTGTTTGGTTGCCTGTTCTATGAAGTATGACCGGCAACCGTATGTTCTGCCAATGTATTTTCTTTGTCTTCAGAACTCTTCATCTCCGAGACGTGCCAACAGTGATCAGCGAAATTGTCGTTCATGTTTGTCACATGGGTGCCACTTTTGTATTGGGAGACCCACCCCGGTTTTTTACAGGGTGAAAAAAACAATAGTCTTACCTTGGCACATGGGGTCTTTTTTCACAAGCTGGACTCAACGGCACTAACCATACAACTAACAAGAACGGGCGGCCATCATGATGGGACGCGTCCAAATAGCTCTACTGCTGTGTAAAAAAAAGATTCACCCGAGGCGTAAGGCAAAAGCCATCCTGGTTGTCGACTAGGGAAGAACTAACCACCAAAGCCGACGTCCAGTCTCACATTGTGACATCGACGGGGATCACACTCAGTGGTGACTTGTGAAGTCTGGTGTCTAGGAGGACAAAATGTCATTATGGAACGCAGGGGAACGCCATTCCTGGGCCCGTAAAAATTGCTGGCCAGGCCCCACACACTGACTCACAGCCGTTAATGGTACGAGCAGGTTAAGAGGGGCCCCTTCAGCTGATAGTAGGGCCCCAAATTTTTTCAGAGTTTCTGGGCCCTCAAATTCAGACTTTAACACTGCGACTTGTGAAGGTTACATTGCAATTGCGCAGTCTTTTACTAACTGCTAATTATGTTGTATTATAATGCGCACTGCAGACTGCTGAAGTATTGCCACATTTAGTGATAACAATTGACAATGTTTGCTTCCTTCAGTCGCTGAAATAAATCAATATTTAAAACTTTTTTTGTAATGGCTGAAAAAGTATTTTGATGCACTTTGACATTAAAATGACACAACTGATAACAACTTGAATCCACTACAAATAACAAAACAAGTAGATTGTTTTCCAGAAAAAAATACATTTGACAGCTAATGACATGTAGTAACAGTAATGTGTGGCATCAATGCAAAACAGTTGCTAATAATGTCAGATGGAGTGCATTTATCAAACTCGGACGTCATTTGCTGGGTTATCATTATTGAAACTGCACTTTACTGACTCACACTAACAAATCTAGTACTCTGTCATTCTCCTATGGGGTCAACTGCTGCTACTGCATTCCCTTTAGATACATCAGACATGTCACTACGGTATTGCAAACCACTGGGGTACAGCAAGCAAAGTTCCGGGGTACTCCATGTGGATCCTGTTCGTCAAAAAATCGACTTTTCTGCTACACTGTTAACTAAAACCCAAAAATCTACAAAAAAAGACATCACACATGATCGTGTACAGCAAGTTATTGCTTGAAAAGACTTAAAATTCCATATTTTGGCTGCCATCATGGAGAAAATGGTGCCCGTGTGGGCCCATGTGGAAACCCATGGCATACAGATGGGAAATGTAAAAGATTTTGAAAACTTTGCAAAATGGAACACACACTAGAATGAGGCTTGGTGAATCAACAAGTTGAATGTCACTTGAGGATGTGCAAGGTGATTAACTCAGTGTGCTGGAGGAATATGTTGTAATGAGTTCTGTATCCCTTTTTTGGCACAGAGACGTCGAAACGCGCTAATGCAAGTGCAGCAGCACGATTCCAGCATAGACCAATGGGACTGATAGAGACTGGAAGGGCTAACAACAATAATCTTGACATTTTTGGCAAAGGTAGTTTGGGACACTGGGTCACTTTATCTTCAATCTTCAAACTGAATGTTTTACATTATAGTCATTTGGTTTGAGACGGGACTGCTGAGATTAGTTTTGGTTTGAGACCAAACTTCGGTCTCTAACTTTGGTCTAAGCGCTAAGTTTGGTTTTAGACTTTCGTCTGAGACCAAAGTTTAGCATCACTTCATATTTTGCATGAATTAGGTCGTAGACCGAACTTTTGGTCTTAGACTAAAGGCTTAACTTTGGTCTTAGCGAAAGATAAAGTGACCCATTGTAATCAATCTGGACATGGAAAGATTAAGAATATAACGTTACAAAAACAATCATATTAGACCTGTTTACATTAACTGTCAATTGATCACAATAAACCTGTTTATATAGATAGACAGGCAGACACCAGTTCAACGACATCTTTTCCAGGACTACCTAGGTAAGCCAGCACCAGAAAGGTCAAACCTATCTGGATTTTAATGAAGCAAGAGATGATCAGGTGGCAGTGACATTAGCTAGACCCTTTGCAAATCATTTGCACCTTGCCCCACACAGACAACCATGCCCGCACCTCACATCTCTATTTTTTACAGGCCAGATCCTCTTCCTGATGCCCAGTACCAAAACTGTCAAGAGCACTGAAGGCAATCAACAGACCTGTTTATATACACTCATTAATGCGCAGCAGAGTTAGTGGCTTGCTGAGAGATGGAGTGCTGTTCAATATACCTTGCCTACGTGCAACGTATAACTATGCCGTACATTCGGAAGGCCTAAACGGACACTGACGAGTGCATATTGTAAGCTGTTTATTATACAATCTGCGACTGCTGTGACAGTGAGTTCTGCTGGGTCGACTGCTGTCCTGCCGTTGAGCCATCTTGCCCACTGCCATTGGGACCCTGCGATGGAGGCCTACAAACACATATGCATTAGCAATTACAAACAAGTGGTCAACGTAATTTGACAAAAAGACCGCATCGCCGCAGCGCATGGACGGTAGTCACTACACTTAACAACGGGCCGTCCCTTCCTGCTTCAAAATTGCCGCTTCCCACGGGGGGATCTGCACCATCTAACACATGGTTCCTAGGTTGATTAATTGAGTAGGGTTTACTAAACACATTATAGGTCATATCGGGGACGGGTTTTTACTGGTCAAATAACCCAACCAACAGTGTCAAAGCACTGAAGGAAGTAGTCCTAAGGATAGGCTTCAATCCCACCAGGTCCACCTCACCGTGTCACAATGCTACACATGCCTGCAATAATACATATACAAAAATGAATGGTTCCTAGGGCCTAAACGAGCCCACAACCCAAATGCCATCGTTAGCCATTTTTGCAGGGCTCACGATCATGACAGACGGACCGACCAACAGACCACACTACTCTGTTTGTAACACTAGGCCACATCTATGTACGTAGTACTGTGATGCGACTTAATAGTAACAACTAGCAACCATTCATGTTACTCAAACCAGCAGGATGACACCTGGACTCAGCTTACCTGGATGGTGAAAGTTTCGGCTTCGGCATCTTGCCGAGCAGTGCCGGGATCTCCTTCTTCTCATCATAGTTCTTCCAGAGTTCGTACAACGACAGCACGTGTCGGCTGACTTCTATCACCTGTACAATCAGTCACACTTGCCTTCATACAGGTCAACCTGCATTAGCCGGCACCTCCAGTTAACATCTGGAGAATTTTATTGTAGCAGTTTTACTGCCCACATGCCCTTGATGATGAAAACTAGCGCATTCGGATTAAGGAGAAGATGCTCGACTTCTCAGCAGTGTTGCCTACACCATCCATACCATTAGAATGTATAATCAGTCAATCAGCAAATATTTCAATGAATTGTGACGCTGTTTCTCCACTTCGGCAATGTCTCTTCCCATGGGGGATTCAGTCAGTCTGCCTCTAGCTATACTAGCACGGCCCGGTTCAGCGCCACTACCGAATAGTAAGTTCCCCATAGTGTTCGTGCAGTTTACCTGGACGTGCGCTACGTCCGGCTTCGGTGGCAGGGGAAGGGTTCGGTTTGATTGATCCACACTGCTATTCCAACCGTATTCAGTTTGATATGTGCAACGTGTGTCAGATGGTTGCCCGGTCCGAATTGGAATACTCCACAGTTCGGGGCTCCTTTTATACCGGGCCAATGGGCAGGCAATACCATTCCAATAGGACCATACTAAATGCAGAGTAACTTATTTAATTCAGCCAGTTCGGATGTAGTTCGGCACTGCACTTCCCCCACCATCTCTTCTGTCGTCCCTTGACAGACGGTTTTGAGTGACGTTCAGTAAAATGAAGCACACGTGCGTGTTGCAGTCGTCTTGTGGTAGCAAGTCTGACTATGGCTTGCGAGAACAAAGATGAAATCCAACTGCAGGCAGTTGTATTCATCACAACAGCTACCGTGATAGCCTTGGACGTGGGCTACATACCCTTACTGCAGTGTCTAGGTCTACTCAGCCTTCCAACATCCGTGTGATGGTAAAACGGGTGTCAGCTTTTCGGATGAATAATAATAATAAATGGTGATGGTGAGTGTGGATAGCAGCAGACAACAAGTGGACTCACACGAAGCACAAGTCAGTTGGCTTGATTTGTGTGATGGCAGCCACCTGGAGCTGCGTCTGCACTGTTATCAACTGAATCGGCAAAACTCTGACAATGGCTATGAGCCTATACCATGAAGACAGCACCATAAACACTGCTATGGTTACTATTATTATTACACCTTCTGTTTCATAGCTGGCGTGCTATGGTCCTGGCTGTCTACGCCTGTCAGTCTTCAGTTGTTCTGATAAGTGTCAAGTACAATTTCTTTAGTTTTCAGTTTTTGTCTGAACTGGATTTCTTTTTGCAGTAGTATTTCCAGTTGGGCCATGTCTCCAGAGAACCATTCAGGATAATATTGAATCCGGTTTTTATCAGCCAGATGTCCTTCCCATTGCTCAACCAACAGTGTCAAACAGTTGACAATAGTTTAATTTTTATGTGGTTAATCTCCATTCTTCTAAACTACACTACTACTACATCCATTTAACGGCCTTTTTCCATGACAACCTGAGTAAGCCGGCACCAGAAAGGTAAACCATTCTGGATTTTACTAGAGCAAGAGATGGTAACGTGGCAGTGGCATCAGCTGGACTATATGCAAATCATTTGCACCTCGCTCCAGACAGATAACAACCACGCCACCACTGTTCTTCTAAAGATGTTGTATAATAGCCACAAAAACAGGGTGTGAGTGAGTCGATGTTTTTCTGGTACCAGCTGACTTGGATCGTCCAGTGTGCACTGCGATGTTAAATGGGTTGTCACATTTCACATGAGTCATAGACAACACAAAATGTATAGTTCACGCGCGTCTGTGTGTCTGTCCATGGCCGCATGCCCACACTGCTGCATGGACCCGGATGTAAGTTGGGGGACTGGTAGGGGTGCCCACTGGTTGTGCACTATTGGGCAGATTTGCAATCAGTGCATGGGTTTCGTTGCTATGACAACATAGCGCCAAACGCGAAATGTCAGCAAGTGCTTGTCCCTGCTCAATGCCTGGTTGTTGTTGTTGTAATCTCCATTCTTCTGACGTATATATCCCTTTCCATCCAATTTTTTTTACACAGTCCACATTCACGTATGCTGACCAACAATCGACTGTTAATTTCTGTTAATGAAGTTCACTTTAGAAATGTGGTAAAATAATTACTCTTTTCACCAAAAGGTCCAACGGTGCAACAGACTATAGGAATGATGAAAGAATAATGGAAACAACAAATAACCGCACACCTTTTCAAGGTCAACAGCCAACTCTGCAAACCACTGCCGAGCATCCTTCTGCTGAATAACACATGCCATGTGCAATGCCGCTACAACAGTCAATAGCCATAAGTCAATACTCGAGTGGAGCTAGCATGCTCTCCTACAGCCTGGCAACTTCACATTAATGCACAACTGTTTTTTTAGGTTCAAAGTGTGTTTGCAATTGCAGCTGAAATGCAGAGGAATTTATCTCACTGCCTAGCGCCACTATTAGACGTTGACAGCACAAGTTGCAAAACTATAAAAAAAAATGCTTCAGTGAAGACCAAGAGTATCCTCTGAAGCAAGTATGCTTGGTTCCTTTAGGATGCTTCAGACATATCACATTTGCTTGTATAATCAGAAGTATGGCAGCCATCATTATTATTACGAGCCAAAATTGGCTCGCTTCCCACGCCGGCCAGTCTTCCGGCGGATCGGCGAGTCCATCAGATCACAGTCCGGTGCCCTGCTGCAGCCAAACCTCAGGTAAGCGTGTGCAGCTCGGCGGCGGCACGCAGCCAACGTCTGCGCCAATACCAGGCCAGCCGTGTCGCACAGTGCCCTGTCCCGGCTTGTTTGGCGATATGGTATGATAGCGGCACACGGCACGGCTTTCTCAGCGAGTGCACTGGCGATGACAATAATTATGTCAACAATTAATTACGTCAACAATTACCGTCCCCGTCCGACGGCATGGTGCAGACAAACACGCAAACAAAATTTGGACAAATTATATATAGATTATTATTATTAAAAATGACAAATTTCACGTGCCGTTTACACGAGCTTCAAGGACACGTTACAGTTAAAACCTACTGAGCATTAAACAAATATGCTTTAAGTGTTTCTTGAAAGCTGAAATGATGAAGCATTGACGACGGTAGGCGGGAGTTCATTCCAGACCCAAGCTGCTGCAGCAAAATACTATGCTGTCATGTCTTAAAATATTTCACCATCAACCCACTTCCGCTTCAATGGCCGTTTTCCAGATGAACACGTGGGTTAGCCAGTCCCTCCCCTCAGTTTTCTTTCTCCATTTCTTCCAAAAGAGAACCTTTCAGAACCTTTTGTCACAAAATACTCTGCTGATGGAATCATACACTACAAACTATTCCACCAGCTGTTAGCTGTGGTTAGTGTGGTCGAGTAAACTGGATCTCCAATAATCTTTTACCGACTTACTTACTGTGCATCTGAATGCTATGGAGCTCGTGCATATGCTGAGACGCCTGTCTTATTGTACAGTTAGTTAGTTAGCTGGAGTTTAACGTCCCTTTTCAGCACAAATATGGCTATATCAGAGACGAACGGTCACAGTTTACAGAGGACACCATCGAGCCCTCTGTTTTCCTCCCCGGGATTATCTCCCTGGTCATCATGTGCATAGGAATTATTTGAACTAATTCTTTTTTAGTAGGCGGACGCGCCCTGGACGAGGCTCGAATCGATCCTCGGCCACTGCGAGCGTCACGCTCTACGGCACATGGCGCCCAAGTGGTTTTACCATTTAACTACATGGGCAGGGCGTCTTATTGTACAGAATTTAGTCAGTATATTCTCTGTGAAAGTCATCAAACTGTTGATGCAGCAAATGCAGTGGAAGCCAGCAAGTGGCACCAGTGAAGTTTTTATGATGATGAACAACGAACGTTATGCTAAACCAACTAACTGCACAAATTCACAAGTAATGCAGCATATACGTGAATTAAATTAACACATAATCTTACTTGCTTAGCAGCATTTAAAATAATTTTGGCTTACTCGTATCTCTACAGTGCGTGAAGAATGTACAAGAAACAAATAATACCAAGCGATATCATATATGGTGGATATAACAGTGAAACATCCGTTCTCAGACTGTCATTGATGATCCTCCTAAAATAAGTACACAAACAGCTTAACGGCTATTGCCACTAGTGCCCCTGGGATAGCAGGTTACCATCCTGATCCTCGGTGACTGACCGGTGCAAAATTTTTGGTGTAACCAGTTGCCTTTCCCAATACCGATGAGGCAAATCACTCACTGGAACTATTTCTGCATCCACCGACTGGCTCTTCAAGTGATATGCAATTATTTTTTTGGTTCTTAAAGTAAACTGCTCGTCGTCTGTCTTAATATAATCAAATCTACTTGAATATTGACGAACATCAAAAAATAAGAAAATTTTAGAAAAAAGTGTCTGAAAGTGTGCAACTTTACTTTTTGCAAGTGACGACATCATACCAGGAAAACAAACAACCAAACAGCCTGTTGAGGGTTGAGGGTTGACAGCCGATCGTGCAACAACACATAGTCATAACGACAAATGTAAAAATAGGTTCGTATAACATAAACAGGTAAAATAACTTCTTATTTAATCTCATTAACAACACAACAAAACAAGCAACTCCTCATATGACGTCACGCATGACGATGATTTCCGGAAATAGCCTTAGAATAACTATAATGAGATACTAAAAAGACCACGAAACTTCTACTTTTTAGAATTTTGCAGCGTAATTTATCAACATTTATTACACAGACAGGTTTATATTGCAGTAAGCAGCAGCTAGAAACTACTTTTCATCAATTTTGTGAAAAACCATTGCATATCACCTTCAAGACATTGCTGCCTTCACATTGGCTCTCTGATATGAGTACACATAATGTGAAGATGCAGACAAGTAACATTCTTTGGCCAAAAATTATCAAAAACTGGACAATGCATTCTCACATTATGGCTAAAATGACAGTGATCCTCTTTTGAGACATAATGTATATTTATATTATATAAAATACTTAACAGAATAAATATTCTATTATATACATGATGTGTAACATAAAAATTAATAACAACAATATAATAATATTGATGTTATTATTAACCTAATTTATAGTGCACAGTGTCAAGGAAAACTTAAATCGAAGGTGCTGGCAGTCGCCAAGTGGACACAGATGAACTGTGACAGGGAGCGGCCAAATGACTGAGGAAAGGAGATTTAAGCCGAAGTTTAAAGGTAGTTACCATAGCAGAAGCTTTGATAGCTGCTGCTGTGGTTTCATTTCATATCTTGGGTGAACAGCAACCAAATGAATGCTGACCGATCTTGGTATACATGTATCAGATTTGAAGAAGTTGCTGGTCGTACATCACAGTGTACAAGCAGGCCGATATGGAAGTAAAGTGTTATAAAGGTAAGTATGCTGCTGTTAGCCAAGATGTTATGAGTCAGCATAGCAATCTTAAATTCGCTTACAAATAAAATACTTATAACTAAGAAAATAATTTTTTTGTTACATACAGTATATAATTCAGCAGTGCTGCACGAAAACAATCGTGAGCACACTGCGCTGCCACAGTTAAATGTAAACAGCTGGACATTGATTACCAAGCCAACTGAAGCAGGGAGTCATCTCCACCAATGTCCTGAATGTACTGCAGTAGACTGCGGTATGGATGGAACAGAATCAAACAGCAATCCTACAGCATCACATACAAGCACAAGATCATCATCATCATCATCATCATTTTATTTGCTCAATAACACAGAGTACACAACGTCCCACATAGATACATCATCATTGCGACCATATTGGCACTTTCTGACTCGGACGATTCCAACTGATTTGTTCTCACAACAAAATCTGAAGTCTGAATCAGTATTTCACACGAGCTACTGGTTATCTTTTAATGAACACATCGTACAAATGATACAAACATTGATTTGTTTTGTTTACTCATGTTTTCCTTTTGCTAGTATCAGCCCTCCTACTTTTGTATCATTTATGTGGTTGTCAGTAGAACTAATCGTATAGTTTATTCATAATCGTTGCATAATTACTAATTCTAGCTACCTACTACTTAATCCACACATGGCATACAGTACTGAATTGAACTAAATCAAATATCATTTAGATACACAAAATAAACCTAACTTAAAATTATTCAGACAAAGGTAGTCCTCATATTCCAGAGGCAGTAATGTAATCGACACATGGCATATGGTACTGATCTCTAATGGACCTTTGACCAAATTGGTACCATGTTGCACAGCATGTGACTCGCAGTATCAGCTGGCAAAGTTCACAACTCATGCAGTTACACTTCACAAACATGACGGTAGATAAGCAGTGGCATCATTTACCATTGCCTCAAGTAGAAAGAATTCACACTCGAGTATATGTGTGATGCGGTATGGGAACTCTTGTGTGTAGGCGTAGGCAAACTTCGTTTTCACTGCAACAAATGGCACACAGCATCGTCATCATCATCATCATCATCATCAACATGCCTGTCAAATACCTCAAAACACATCTGTTCAGACAGTCTTAACCTAAAGCCACCAGCGCCTCCACATCCTTTACAGGACCTTAAGGCACTATATAAATAATGTATTATTATTATTATTAATCAAATGGTCCTGCAAGCACATGCATTGCTTCTATCAAATTCCAGTCGACAACTCGTCAACCAGAAATTCTGCATGACTGGTCCAGCTGCAGGGAAAAAGTTTGCCTCTTCACATAGCTACAGCATCAACTCATCACCATCATTGACACTGAGATCATCCATAAAAACTTTCCTGGTTTTGCTAGATAATCTAGATGTTGATTGTCTGAGTCACAAATATGTGGACGACGCCACCTCGACGAAACTTCTTCAGAGCAACAAGAAGCCTTCGAACATGCAGTCATTTTACAGCAGCTATCAAACGGTTGTGGTGGTATTATCACACGTAAACTGACCTATTCTCAAATCATGACAACACTCAATTAGTTATTGTAGTTGCTTGTGTAGCATTATGCACTGCAATCCAGCACTCAGTTGTAGCCCTACCCTTCGTTCTGAAACATTAATTAACAAGACACATGGTAAATTTTTACATGGTCTTTTTACTAGTTAGTCCAGATGGAGTGGCGCCAAGCTAGATGGTCTGTGTGTGTGCCTCTGTTAATCTTCCCTTGCACCATGAAGTCCAGAAGTTCTCATCTGGCACTGGCTCACCCAGGTGGTCTTGGAAAAAGGGCCATAAAACGGTTGTGGTGGTGGTGGTTTTTTTATCTACAATTACCTTTGTTGTGATGGTATGGGCATGTGCTGCGAAAAGAAGACACTGATTGGGTGAAGAAATGTATGGAATATGAGGTGGAGGGCTCCAGACCAACAGGTAGACCAAAGAGGACATGGAAAGAGGT
>Ga0056108_1000501_pt1 | contig 11423 bp, 13 predicted proteins | sample WorMetG1BERMUDA1_FD_83875 | JGI IMG/M metagenome (GOLD analysis project Ga0056108, IMG submission 83875) | Marine gutless worms symbiont microbial communities from Max Planck institute for Marine Microbiology, Germany - Inanidrilus... ... | reverse complement strand
GTCCATTTCACTGTGCTTAGATTTATTTTTGCATGTATTATGTGTATTATTGTATACTGTATGCATGTGTAGGTTTGTAACATGGTGAGGTGGACCTGGTGGGATTGAAGCCTATCCTTAGGGCTACTACTTCCTTCAGTGCTCTGACACTGTCGGTTGGGTCATTTGATCCGTGAAAACCCGTCCCCGATATGACCTATAATGTGTTTATTGGGACATCAAACCCTACTCAATCAATCAATCAACGATGCTTTCGTTGAACTCTGTTCATAAACACACATCACATTAATGGCCATTTTCAGTTGAGTCTGGGTCATCCAGTTGATTTGCTTTCTCTGCTTGTATTGTAATGGATATGATGGGTTTGAAGGCTGAACAGCTGTGTTTTGTTGCGGGTATTAAGTAATGGTTCTGGTTGGTTCTAGTAAAGTGAGGATGGTGCACTGTCTGCTTCTAATGAGCGAGATAATAATTGACAAAACCTGTCAAATGGCATGGATTTAGGTGTCGGAATCAGCTCGCTGGGTGAGGGCTGAATGTATTATCACAGACATTGTTAATGGCTGGTACAATGTGTGTTGTATACAGGAGATGTCGGTGTTGCTGGACAACATTGCCAAGTCAACTATTGATGTGTTTCGACAGCATGCCACCATGAGACAGGACTCCACTAGTGGTCCAAGCCACGAAGCTCGTCACAGGTCTGGATATTCATATATGTACAGGTGGTGCACAAAGCAGGCTGTTGACCGCTATCACTCAAAAATGTGCCAATATTGTATAAGATAGTGGAGCAACACGTTTAAGGTGTTGTAGAATCTTTGTGATGACTCTATTACAAATTTACTGTTGAGTCTTGGTGAGAGAATTTTGACAAGAAGCTCTGCCACTGTGGAGGGACCGTGCTGCGTGCTATGTCAGTTGAAATATTGTCAGTTGCTGCACAACTGTACGAAAAATCCCATCTGAAAAGACTTGTAATGGCTGAGTGACCTAAAGGTCATTACTGTGCAGTTGCTTCTGCGAGCTGCAAGCCGCCATTTGACTGGAAACAATCCCTGTTATAACCCTACCACACATGGCTCAGAGCCGCTGAGTCTGATCCGAGACCATTGAATATCAGTCCGTCATATGTGTACAAGACACAGAGAATACGATTGGCGGTTGTATTTACTGTAAGAAAGGATGAGGCCATTGTTTGCTTTTTTGGGTTGGGATTGGTGCTTTGAGTTTCCTTCAGTGTTTAGTCACTGTTGGTTGGGTGACAGGAAGGGAAATTGGCCTGTAAAAAACATGCTACTTATCCCCAAAGGTTTCTTTCTGGAACAAGTGCAGGAAGAATCAGCGGAGAACCAGTAAACTTGGGTTAACCCGGAGAATGGCCGTCAGAATGGAGGTGGTGTTGTAGTAGTATTATCTGTAACGGGGTGAACTGCTAGCTTGAGACAGCCGTTGACAGAGACCTTTGGCATTGATTATTGCGACTGGGATGTCTTTGTGGATGACTTGATGCAGTGATGCTGGCAAGGATAGCGTCTGGTTGATTGCACCACTCATTGCCAAGCTGTCGAGCGTCGTTCAGGGTCGTATTCTGAAACATGCTGGACAGGTTCTGGAGACAGGCAACAACTTCTGGACGGCCAAGAACACCAAAGAACGAGAACGCTGCCTGCAGAAAAGGCACGTTATGTTGCTTTTTAACGACCACTTTTTGCTTGTGTGGAGAAGTTGGTCGGTTATGTGTGTATCTGTGCATATGATAACTTTCAAAGGCAATGACCTTTAACTAGGTCAAAGGTCATTTCCTTTGAAAGTTATCATATGCACAGATACACACACACAACCTAGTTACTTGGCATCCTAGTTCACTTTGACGTTATCTAGGTCAAGTTTGCAGGTCATAGTCAGGGTCACAGGATGTTTGATTGTAAACTGAAAGCGAAGTTGGGAAAACCAGCCACAGTTCAGGGAGACTAGCTGAAAAGCAGACCTGCATTAAAAACTGTAAATAAGTAACATCCAGCTGAAAATTCGCAGTCAGCTAGAAATATTGCTAAAGTGGTTCTTGCAATCTCAAGTGGGGCCTTTCTAGTTTATCAAAAGTGAACTTTTAAAAAATTATTTTAATATGTGTTATAAAGAATCTTAGACCCTGTGGAGTATTGCACTTATTCTGCCCCAATCTCTATGGTGTGGTTACTGGCTTGTGCTCCAGAATATGTGTTACCAACTGTTCATATTTTTGGAGAGTAATTTTCATATGTGCATGGAAAGTGGTTGATATGTAATAAACTGGACATGTCAGATGCTGATGTGGTTCTGCTGCAGCACGTCATTACTGGGCAACCAGCCGTTCTTGTCGGTTGTACTGACGTGTCTGCGAGGTCAAGACGAGCAGCGCGAAGGTCTGCTGAAGTCCCTGCATGATCAGCTGGAGAAGTTTGTTACTAATGCCAAAGAGGTATGTGACATTTCATGGTTGTAGACCACCTCAAGGTTAATTTAGATAGTAATGGTGTTTTTTGGAGAGATGGTATGGTGACTTGATGGTAAGAAAACAGTGCAGGTAACACCATTGAGGAGAACTATAGCATCTTCTCCTTAATTGGAATGTGCCAGTTGCCATCAGCAAGGACATGTGGGCAGGAACACTTTGCATCAACAAACTCCTCTAGTTCTTCACTGGGCGTCGGCTAATGCTGGTTGTCCTGTATAATGGCTGTAAAATGGTGGCATTTGTAGTTGTGTGGTGTTTTTGAGACTCATGAGTTTTTTTATATAATCATTTTTGATTGCGAATTGATAAAACAGCAGTGTGTCATACTTCAGTTGTGCATGGTAAATAAATTGAAGCTCTGTTAGGATTTTAATACATCGAAGACAATAACAGAGTTATTGTGGAATGGCTCATCTAATTCATCTGTTATGTGGAATACATCGCACGCATCGTATGTTTGAGTTGTGTTTGTGTCTTTTAGCAGCAGGATAGAGTTTTGACAACAGAGGAAAAGCTACAACATATGATGCAGGAAGCACTGTTGCTAAGGCTAAGCCTAGTAAGTTGTCATTTGTGGAAAACAGTTGTTTAAATTATTGTTAGGTTTGAATGAGTGTGAATGACGTGGTGCTTTCATTTTACTTGCATATATTTTTGTATTTGTCATTGAATACCATAACAGTAAATATCGTATTGATTATGTGGTATACGTGAAGTAATACATCACTGCATAGTGGTAGTTTTTGCCAATAATTTGAGTGTCGTTTACATTAGCTTACTGTTGTTTAAGGTTGGAAATATGTTCGACACCATCCAACGAAACAATGGCCTAAGTCAGGACTGGTCGATTCTGTTGATCCAGTTAGTCAGCAGTGGAGTTGTCGACATTCAGAACAACAGGTACTGATATTGACAGAGTTCAAACCATTTAGTGAACTGTGCAGGGCTTATACACGAATCAATATAGCATTATATATATATCACAGGTGGTTTATGAGCTGTGTGTGTGTGGTATGTGTTCTGGTACTGCATAATTTTTTAGGACTGTATGAATCGATTTTCTCAACTTGGATGGATAATTGGCTGTTTAGCCAACGATTGTCTTTTGTTATTTTATGGAGACCTAGTATTTAAAAAGAGCATTGCTATTTATGAAAAAAAGGAAATGAATAGCAATGGAAAAATGAGAACTGTGGAACAGGAAGAGTGTGACGAGGACCGAAAATTAAAGCTAGAAGTTGTGGATCTAGAGAAGACCAGACGGTTTGAAAGTGAAATGTTGAACAGGTGTAGATTATACCATTTACTGTAATACTATTATGTGCATATTTCAGTAGCACTTTAGGAGGTGGTGGTGCATTGTCATACATAGATGTGTCTTGAAATTTGCCATTGGACACTGTTCGTTATCCGACAGATTCTGTTGGCAGTTTCCAGCGTGATTTAAAAACTTATTTTCTCAGTCTACTAGTGTATACAGTGTGTTAGAGGCTTTGTGGTTACATGCTGCACAAATTAACAATTGACATTGACACGGAGTGAGGAAATGTGATGTTTAGTGAGCTGTTTACTATCGTGGTGGACATGCTGGCAATCCTTGTACATGGGACTTTGGCTGGTGAGTTGAGTGACAAAGGTGACGAGAACAAAAAAGTGCACCAGAGTCTTATTCGCAAGCTGAAGGTGTGTGACACAACCTGTTATTGCATTATACAATGTGTTGACAAAAAAACACACCCCCTTTGTTTTGCAATATATGTATTGTCAAAAACTCCTAAAGCATTTCAAATGAAATTAACCACAATTGTAGCCTTAAAGTTGTAGATGAAATAGATATAAGACATTTAGTGATAAATGCTGAATTGTGAACTTTAGCTCAGTCCACCAATGGAGGTACTGTATCAGCACAGGACAAGCACATACATGTGTGCAAATTGCAGTTATTCATGTCTTTGGGTCGCAGGTGTTTAACTCATTAATACAGTCAGACAAGCAACAGTTATTCACAGTTTGTGCTTTCACAATTTGCACTCGAAACGTCCGCCTCTTGATTTCGCACATGCCGTTAGTCAGCAGCACCACCGTCTGATGACAGTCGATGACACACTGATCCAGTTGCTCCACTTCTTCAACTACACATTCTTGCAGCTCATCAACATCTGAAATCTGTTTTTGTGCACACTGTTTCTTACGTTACTTCCCACGTTTTGTCAGGAAACATTTAAGGCAAGCGTTTTGCTCCATATTTTTTTACCTTATTGCAAGTTTTTGACCAGATGTCTTCTTCCGTGCTACATCCCATTATGGGAACACCATATCTGCTGACGTCACAATTACGTCACTAATAGCAAGGAATATTTAACAAGTATTTTCAGCTCTTCGTCAAAACTTTTGTGCACGTTGGTTAACATGACTAGAAGTTATGTAAGAGAAAACAGAAGTTTTTTTTCTGAACACACTATAGTTAGTCATTCACCATAATTCATGATGCATTGACATATAACACCATCTCACCATCATTAACAGCAGAGGTGGTTGCAGCAGCAATGAATGCAGAACTTTCACGACAATGTGGTATTGAAATTTTAAATAATTGTTCTCATATTACTACCACATCACCATTAATAGTGGAAGTTTAATAGTAACGGCATTGTGTACATCAACAAACATATTCCTGTATTGAGCGGTTGAGCCCAATTAGTACTGAAATAGATGTCCGTCTTGCTTGCATACCATCAGGGTATTTAAACCAGCCACCCAGGCCAACTGATCATGGCAGTTCCTCTATGTTTAGGTGCAATGAATACTGGCAAAGTTCTTGGCCACTGCTAGGAAGGAAACAGCAGTTTGTTTCTGCAAAACGTTACGTCCTGTTGCCAGCACTGATGTGGCATGCTGACCTTGTCAGGTGAAAGCTTTGGCTGTTAACAGAGCTGGCCATCTGGCTGATTTTGTGTGCCCGCTTAATTGGTGATAACCGTCGCTGGCTTAAAGCGCCGTGAAGGGGATGAGCTGTCACACAGTGGATTATGTTGTACGTGCAAAATTTTCTTCTTTGTGCTCGATGTGAGCATGAGGTTGCCGAGCTGATCCTGATCCCGGACAGTCAGCATGCAGGTGATATACGTCATACGCCCAGCTGCAGATAGCCGAATCATTCCTGGCCACAGAGCATTGCCACCCTGCTTAAAGACAGATGTGCGAGTGAATCACTTGCTTAGGTTTGTTACGTTGGAACTGCCAGGAGTCGAATGTCCGACCTTTTGATTTTCCTTCCACTACTACAGTCATTGTACCGCATTCTCATTAGTAAAGTGACGCATGATGCATGTATACAGAAGGAACTCGGCGACCGCAAATCAGCGAGCATCGACTTTGTTCGACAGCTACTGCCTCTTCCGAAGATGTACTGTGAGGTGATCATGTCGGAATATGTGCATAGTGGCTCGAGTGATACACGAGGTAGTGGCAGTACGCACAAGGCCAACAATGAGGCAGATCAACGCAAACAAGTGAGTACCAAGTCCTCAGTTGTTGTTGCTTGGTTAACTATTACAAAAAATGTGATCGTTACCGGCCCTAATTAATAACGAATAATTATTGGTTGGTAGGGAGACATTATGTACGTAACATCATTGAGGACAACTCCAGTGTATTTTCCCTAATCCAAATGCACTAGTTGCCATCAACAAGGGCATGCAAGAAATAAAACTCTGCTTCAGCAAAATCCTCCAGTTCTTAACTAGGGTGCTGGCTAACGCAGGTTGACCTCTATAATGGCCGTAGAGTGGTTATCTTTGTGTGTACTGTGGCTAGTAACTTGACTGCTTGTAAGCAAGTAAACAACTAAAGATCTAATGTTATAATGTTGCAGGGACTGCAGATCATGAAGAAGGAAAGTGTTAGTCCATGGGATATACTCGAAGGTCACAAGAATGCTGGACCACTGAATCTGTCTTGGTTCGGTGCTGTGAGGCTAGAAAGAAAAGCGCCCAGATATGAAGAACAGCACAGGTGAGTTGCAGTTTGGGAGATGAATATTTATGGCCGCCCTATGGAATAGGGCAGGCCATTATATTTCGTACTGTGGTTTCTTCTTTTTTCCTCCCCTATTCTCAGCCGCTGCAGATTGGATGCCTGCCATACTTCCACACATGATGTGGCCTTAGTGCGGATTTAGGACGCAGGCTGAAATGCGCTGCATGCGGCTCGCTGAAAATACAGACAAAAAATCGCCAAAAACACGCCATCTGCGCACCATTGGACAACTTTGTCGTGCTGTATCTTTGCAACTAAAGCATCTACTGGCAATCGAAAAAAACTTAAACAGCAATATCTCCTCCACATGTCCCCCACAATATGGCGAACTTCGGCCCACCAATGGCTGAGATCGGTTTACCAGTTTGGGGCACCCCAGCAAATTTCAATTGGTTTTGCTTCTTGCCTTTCTTACTGCAGCGACGTTGCTCACCAGAGGCCAACCAAACTTTGCACGATGTTTGGCCGTCTCCTGTGCTGGTACAGTATATACACATTTTCGGGGGCTCTTGCCCCCTGACTGAATTTTGCCAAGTGCAAAATTCACTTTGCATCCTTGCGTTCTCCTATATTGGCAGCATTACTGCACGGCATTTGAGCAGCGGGCGTCAGCCAAACTTTGTGGCATGGTACAAGGAATGGAATTACGAACTTTCGCAGAGAGCGCCACCTATATTTGGCTGGGCGGCCATCACGTTGGGCATCGGCCCACATTCTAGTTGGTTTATGTTCTGTTTGGCTCTAACCTTTTACTCAATACTGAGTAATTATAAGTGCTATCAAATAAGGCTAATTTCGTCAGTTTGTCTCATGCTTGTAGTATTCAGCTGTTAGACCTTAGGTCCAAGCATTCCTGGCAGCTGTCAAGTCACCCGGGTCTGCCTAGCTTAGGCTACAGTGCAGTATAGTCTGGCCTGTTGTAAGGTTCCTAGACATCCAATGCTTAGAGAGAGATCCAGCATCGACGACATTCAAGTGCCAATAAATGCCATCAGCAGTTACAGATTATAGAGGATGCTGTCAAACCTTTGTCGTGGAAATTAATCTCGAAGCATGGACACAAATAATCGTAATAAAAATATCGACCAGACTTGGCTGTAATCCTCAATTGTGCTGCTAACCTTTCACGCAGGGCACACTGTGGGTGTTTTACCGCTAAGCCAGCAAGGCAGTTTTTTTTGGATGATGTATCCTGTACAGCAAATTGTATTTAATTTCGGACATAGGTGTCATTTTGTGATATAAATGAGTATCATGCATGCACATCTCATGGAAATACAAGGCAATTGTAGACATCACACTTCACCTCTGGTGAGTCACTGACTATATGACTCCATATGGCCAATTATGAGCAAATGCAAACATGACACAAAACCGGAAGTTTATAACGTACTGCATTGCCATCAGAGGACGACTGAGCCGCAGCCTCAGCTAACGTGCAGAAAATTTCGTGAGGTTTGAATGTGTGGTCTGAGATATGCAACTGACAGACATACACACACGCCCACCACAATACTTCAGATGGATGAGTCCCCCGAGTGAGAACTTTCCTTTTGGGATAATTGGAGTGCCGACGAGAGAATTGACGAGTCTGATAATTGGTAATATTAAACCTGATAACCAGATGATAGAATCGGCACTAACGTCCTGTAGTCATTGAATTAACCCTTGGTATTTGGACGGCACTCTCGTACGCTGTTACAATGTAGAACAGTGTGATGCAGATGTACCGGCAACTGTGACAGGACTGTCTGATGACTGTTAATGCAGGCTGTTGCTGTATCACACACATTCAATGAGAAAGCCGCCAAGTTACTTCATGGAACCAGTGCCACTTCCACCAGAAGATCTTGGACCACCGCCTGACAAACTGCTTAATGTGTGCACTTCACTTTTCTCTGTTATTGTGTTATGTTGTCATTGTGACTGCTGAGGTTGTTTTATCTGAACGCAGTAATTTTCAGAAAGGTATTGGTTACATGGTGGTGGAGAAATTATCAAAATGTGAACTATAAAAATACGTGTCGGGTTGTTTGACAATAACTAGTTGTTAAGTGTGTGTTTGTTGTTGTATATTTTGCATACAGTCTAGTTAAGAAAAAAATGAGCATGTGATACTGCAGTCCGTTTGTTAGCAGCCTCTCAGGCCAACTCAGCCTTCTACCATCTGTGGGATGGAAAATGAGTACCAGCCAAAGTGTGGTGATGTTTTGTGGCTGAGTAGTAAAGGTGTGGCTGGCAGGTAAAACTGTGGGATCCCTCGTTAACACGTGCCATACCTGAGTGCTTTAGAGATGAGTTTCTCATGATGAAGTGCTATATGCCAGTCTACGGTTACTTTATGCAGAGTCTTACATGAAGTGATAATTAAGCAAATGTTGCCGGTTTATACATAGCACTGGCTGACGTGGAAGAGCCACTTCTGTTACTTATGGGACTTATGTGACAAAGCTCCAGCATACAGCAGTCAAGACTGCCGAGTGTTATCTGCATGACTTGAAGTTGGCGTGTTTGCAGCCAGTGGCACGATTTGCAGAACACAGTGCATGTTTGTTGCCAACAGGACAGCAAGATGCTGGAACAGCCGCCGCCGATGATGGACCCAAAGCTGCAGCAGCTGGAGTACCGACCACCAGGTGGCACAGGTCGCAGCCGAAACCGGCAACGACCAAACCGTCGCGCATCATCTGGTGCCGGCGCAGCTGCCAATGCTGCTGCTGTGGTACCTGGTCGTGTGAATGCGGTCGGCATTCCGGGCCAGTACATGCAACCGGTGAGCAATCTTTTTATTACGTACGTTTTTCAGCTTATTGTTAGATAGATCTTCTGCAGCTGATTTGATTATTTTGATGTCATTAGTTTGCCTATTGCAGTCGATTGTTTGAAGAAAATGCACTTATTTTACAGTGGTACATGTGTTGGACAGCCAGCATGTAGTAGTAGTAGTAGTAGTAGTATTGGTGGTAGGCATGGTGGTGGTAGGTGACAGTGGTGTTGGCACTTGATTGACAGGGTCCTCCAGGAATGGCTTTTCCAAGACCAGAAATGTATCCTGGTCACCAGCCAGGTGTACCTGCAAACTGGAACTACCAACAGTTTCCAGCTCAAATGCCACCAGGTTTATATTTTGTTCGTGGTTTCTTTTTTCCAGCTTTGCCAAATATTGAAGTTTATTAGCATGACACTGAGGTTGTACCAGAAGGTCTGCAATGTTGGCTTGGTGGTAAAATGCCCACATATTTATGTGCACTGTACGTGAACGGTTGTCGTCATTGGCCCGGTTTCCATCTCCGGTCAAGTCAGATAATTTGTGTCAGCATCTTTAGTGCATATGGTTTGGTGTGGAGTTCTTGAGCCGACAAGAGGGTTTGACAGTGGCCTGTTTAGTGGTGCTAACAGTTGTTGAGGCTTGGCCTCTGTTAGAATCTATTGTGATATTGTGTGGCTGGAGAACTTATGTAGCTGTAGGCCAGCATGGCATTCAGGTCTAATCTAGTCAGGCCAAGGTAATTTGACAGCCGGCTTCACTTGGGTAGAGGTGGTAGAGATGCCTTGACTCTCAGGTGCATTTGGCTGGCCATGCTCTGAGCTGGTGTGCCTTCATGTGGCAGACTGTAGTCTCCAGTGATGAGGAGTCTGAGGGCCTGGGTGGGCGTGTGGACAGGTCGCAGTGTCATCTGATGGAATACAGGCACCATATGGAGCCTTGCCAAATACTGCCTCAGTGCCACTCACATCCCTGCTCAAGTCTACACTTCCCCGCCCTAATGCATTTGGCTCAAAACAAAAGGGCCTCGCAGCTCCGCAGGCCTGTAGTCCTGTGTAATGGTGTTGCTGAGATGAGGACTGTACATGTATTGAATGTTGAACCACAGGTGTCAGTAAGTTTCATAGTATAACTCTTTCTCAGTTGTGAAAAACTGTCTGGTCCATCTGCAGACTTTCTTAGCAAACGAAATTTTATTGTTCAATTGCGTTTTAATTATGTATGATTTTGTGTTTTATTGTATTATCTTCATTTTGTATTTTATTGTACACATGTGCAAATGTCATATGTATTAAACTCTTACTTACTTACTTGACCAAAAGCTGTAAGATTTAATCTTAGTATGCTTCTTGTGTAATTGTTTATTTCTGTGGGAGGAGTGTTGTTGCTGTAACTCTGTTTTCTGGCATCAGAAAGTGATTTGCCAACGAAAGTATACTGGCCAAAATTACTGTCAAGTGTGGTGTTAAGGCTTTTTGTCTTACGCTAATCTACTACCAGAGATGGCCTCAACAGTGTTGAGCTTGAAATGCAGTAGGTAAACTCTGTTGTGATTTCTGTAAACATGCTTTGTGCATACTGCGGGAGAAATGTTACAGATTTTATCGAAAACATCAATTTGTGTGATGAATTATAATCCTCAAAGCGCAGTATAACCAAATTTGAGTTAAAGTCGATGTTAACTTTTGACCAACCAACCTACTATAAAACATATACTGGTAATGAGAGAATGTAGAACTTTCTGGCGTTCTCCATACAAATATTGTAATTACACTAATACTGATAAACTACAAGCAGTAATCTTGTTTTGCAAATAGATTTTATCAGTAGTATAAATCTGTGTGATAAATTATAACTGTAACCACAAGCACACACACACAACCATTTTACGGCCCTTTTTCCAGGACCACCCGGGTGAGCTGGTGCCAGAGGAGAACTTCTGGACTTTATGGTGCAAGGGGAGATTAACAGAGGCAGACACACTCCATCCGGACTAACCAGTGCCCACCTCTACCATCCCCCATATTTTTTACGGGCCGGATGCCCTTCCTGCCGCCCAACCAACAGTGTCAAAGCACTGAAGGCAACTAGTGCATTCGGATTCGGGAGAAGACGCTAGAG
>Ga0056108_1000499_pt1 | contig 11465 bp, 11 predicted proteins | sample WorMetG1BERMUDA1_FD_83875 | JGI IMG/M metagenome (GOLD analysis project Ga0056108, IMG submission 83875) | Marine gutless worms symbiont microbial communities from Max Planck institute for Marine Microbiology, Germany - Inanidrilus... ... | reverse complement strand
TTACTGCACGGCATCTAGTAGTGGTCGTCAGCCAAACTTTGTGGCGTTGAACAGAGGGCGCCACCTATGTTCGGCAGGGCGACCATCACGTTGGGCATTGGCCCACATTCTAGTTTAGTTTTGTTTTTAATGGCAGGTGGGTCGCTGATTAGTCCAGGTGGAGTGGCGCCCAGCTGGATTGTCGGTGTGTCTGCCTCTGTTATCTTCCCTTGCACCATAAAGTCCAGAAGCAGATTTTTTCTGGCACCGGCTCACGTGGGTTGTCGTGGAAAAGGGCCGTAAAATGGTTGTGTGTGTTGTGTGTGTGTGTGTTAATGCTACACCACATTTAAGAATTCATTTTAGTTGGATCGAAGTTGTGGAACGTATTGTAGAAGTTTATATTTATATCTTAAATTTGTGAAAATTTAGAAGTTGTTTCTGGATTAACCAGGTAAGAAGCGAATAGAGCGGTTGGCAGCCCAGCTGAGCTTGAAGCAAAACTTGATTACAGAAGCTTTCAACTACTTTAAACAAGCTGTGAGTCGGCATATGACGCAAGGCCGCAATTCTGAGCACTTTGCCGCTGCATGCCTCTATCTTGCTTGTCGACTAAGTGCAAACAGTGAACAAGGTATGCGTATTGTTTGATGCTATCTTAATGGCTTGTGGCTTTGTGCTCGTCTCTGATATAGACTTATTTCTGCTGAAAAGGGATGTTTTAAACTTCAACTAACCTATGGCTTTGTGTCGTTGGTATAAGCAGCTAATTTGAACTTATGTGTTCATCTAAATAAGTTGCTGTGTGTTGTCTACAAAACGGATGTCTGCTGTTTGCATTTTATCCAGTATTTCTTTCTGCTAGTGCTGCTTGAATGAATGTTTGATGCGCTGTTGTGTTTTGTGCAGGTGTAATGTTGTTAGATTTCAGTGATCTCTTACAGGTAGAGTTTCTAGCCTTCTCGTGGTTGTGTTACTGCTAACACTGATGAATACCTGTTGATATTTGGTACATGATGAAATTGAAAAGAAGTAACAAATTTAATATTTGTATAACAGAGGGACCTGATTTATCTCGCATCTTTTAATTTAATTTATTAATTATCCAGTTAATTACTTCTTAGTAATTTATTCTCATTCTTGCTATAGTTGGCATATTTTGTCTTTCAGTACACGAGCTCACAGTAATTGCTGTTAAGTGTGTGTTAGTATTTTGGCATTATTTTAAAAAGTACATCTATATTTTGCTTTGTTTGGTTTAATGTATGTCACATATGGCTGCTGTATGTCCTGTAGCTTGTGGAGTTTTCCAAGCCCTAGTAGTCATGGTCGTAAGCTTTCATTGTGGCCAGTGTTATAAGCATCAATGTTAATGTGTTTCAGACTGATGTTTATACATTGGGCCGAGTCTACCTGCAACTGTGCGCTGCACTACACCTTACTATTCCATTGCTAGGTGAAATATTCACTCCTGTCTCTCTGTCTACCTGTACAAGTTATAGTGTTGCTCATTGACACCATTGGTTGAATATATTAATGGTTACTGGCAACTTTAGTGGTCATGGTTGAGCAGTTGAATGGTGTGTCTGTGTATGTTTCTGGACAGTGACCTTTGATGTAGATATTTGACAAGCTGGTTCACCTTCACACTATCTAGGTCAAGTTTGAAGGTCAAAGTTCATGATGTCAGGTGGAAACAAGAGTGCAACAAATGCTGGGATGGCTGCATCTGTTAGATAAGTAACAGCCAGCCCAAAATTTACCACTGCTGGCTTAAAGTGTGGTTATAGTGGTGAGTGAAACGTGAAGTGAGGACATTCTGGTTATTTGTTACAGTTGGGTCAGTCACATTGTTCGACACTGCTGTGGCATTCCTGTGATACTGTACCTATTTACGTGAATGTATCTGCTGTATTGCTGTTGTCCGTGCATAGATCCTTGCCTGTATATTCAGCGGTTTGCACACAATCTCCAGTTCGGCGACAAAACTCGCAAAGTGGAGGACACCGCGCTGCGGCTAGTTCAGAGAATGAAGAAAGATTGGATCCACTGGGGTCGGCGGCCGACTGGAATATGTGGTGCAGGTACGACTCTTATGATAGGGCACTGGCATTGGACAGCTGATGAGTAGTTTAGCGGGCAAAGAAAGGATTCAGTGAGTGACGCCGCTAGCCTAGTCACATGGCAGCTTTGCAGTGACAGTGTTAAAGGAACAGTGGTTCAGGAGGAAAATGGCTACTAAATTGGAAAATTTGATGACAGTTGGTACTTTGGTACTTCAGCAGTTGTGCTCGTTTTCTGTGCGTGTTTGTTTGTTATAGCAGCGACACCTTTAGTGTGTTAATTCTGCTTTTGTGTGGATAACGGAAAGGCTGGCGGCTGGCCTGTAGAAAATTTGCTGCTGCAGCCCCAGAGGTTTCTTTGAAGACCTTGTATGTCGTGAGTAATGTAGAATAAGCCACTAAAACAAGACCTGGGGATAGCAGTATAAATCGGAAAGGTCCAATCTAGAAAACTAGTACTGTAGGAGGAGAAGCAGCAGTAGCTTTTTTCATGACATTGTTATACTGTGTTGACGGTTGTGTTCATGTTGTGTTAGCAGTTGCTGTATACTAATAACAAGCTGGTTGGCATTTTAGATGTTACTGGTGCAGTGTACAAGATTTATTTATTGTCATTCTTGCCAACTAGTACACTCAGATTGGCAATCTCATAGACATTCATGCTGAGGTTAAGGGTCTTTTGGTAATCTGTAACAATAAATACAATTCATCTCGAACGTACCGTTCCAATAACCAGGAAATAATCTAGCTTGTATGAAATTTACTCTTCTGTTGTAAACATATTGTACTTGTTGTGACAGTACAAGTTGGTTGAACAATACAGTAATATTTATTTTAAGAATTATTTTGTCGTTTGCCAATGTTTTGCCAGCGTTGCTTGTTTCGGCAAGAATCTACGACTTCAGTCGGACGGTGCAGGACGTTGTGAAAGTTGTTCGCATCGGCGAAGGAACGATTAAAAAACGGTTTGATCTGCCTGCTAATGAATGATCTTTGGTACATTCTTTATGTACAGTTTTGGTTTTGCCGACTGTTGAACACAACTTATTTGTTGCCATGATTAAAATAGTGTTGGGTACTGGTAATAGAGAGTCAGTACTAGAGGCTAAAGATGTTTTACCAAACATAAATCCCACGCAGACTGCCGAAAGGGCCAAAAATGCCGTTTTTGTCCCTAGTAACCTTGACCTCTGACCTTTGACCTTGACCTTCAAACTCATCCAAGCGAGGGACCAAACACGTCTTCCGTGTGAATTTGTCGCAAATCCGTTCAGCGGTTCCCGAGATATTTCACACACAAACAAAAGCCACAGACTGATGGCGCTGAAAACAGAACCTTCAGCAGTTCACTGTGTGCTGTAATAAAAGGACAGTGTTTATTCCTTCTATAATCATGAGGCCAATAAGTGCATCGCCTCATTGGCATAGAGAAGGCCATACAAAGCTGTATTTGTATCAGTTATCCCGTGGGGGAACAGGAAATTGGCTAAGCTTCATCCAGTCGGAAATTGGCTGTAGAATCAGTGTTTGTTTTGCCAAGAATGGAAACTTTGTTTATGCTAATTGTTGCATTGACGCTGCTGCTGTCCAGCATCTGTGCATGTTATTGAAATTTATGAGTTAAAACTTTCTGTTTAGTATGAAGTTTGTTTTATATCGCATGCCGACGTGTGTACGTATGAAAAAGATTGATGGAGTTCGAGAAGACGGACTCCAGCAAGTTAACGATTGAGGAGTTTGACACGAAGCACATTGATCTTGAGCAGGAAATGGATCCGCCGTGCTACACCGAAGGTCTTCGCAAAGCAAAACTTGCACAGGTTGGACGCCGATAATCATTGGTGCTTTTAGTTTGTGTGAGTTATTTCAAGTCTTTGTGAGAGTTTTTGGATGATACAGGGTGCCTCTCAGGCTGTCTGTGACAACTATGCTTCTTGATTATTGAGTTGTGGAAAAAGACCAATGCTGTTTCAATGGGTGTGAAACAATATTAGACTAAAAAGCCATAACTCAAAGTCACCACTTTAGCAACACTTTCAGCCGACCTTGATAATGGTTCAGCTAATCTATGGGTTTGGCTGGCGGTTACTTACTAACAGTTTCCAATTCAGATGTGATTTTCAGCTGCAGTTGGCCATCCTAGCAGTTGCTAAGCTCTTTTTTCCTCGTCAAGTCAAGTGATGGTAAACTTTGACCTGTGCTCCGTGAACTTGGTCTAGGTAATGTCAAAGATCGTAAGTTGTTTTGTTATAAGACTTATTGTCTGATGCTTTGACTGGATCACTAAAAATAAACCACACTGACTGTGCCTCACTGGATCACATGCTGTGTTCTTTGCAACTGCATTTTATCGTTTTACTATATTACATAATTATATTGTGCATGTGTGATTTGTGTTGGTGCATTTCTATGATTTTAGGCTGTGCCCACATGTCGGGAACCCTACATGTGATTCCACTTACTCCACATCATGAAGTCCTATCCCAATCCTATCAGTAACATTAACCTCACACTAATCCTAATCCTACTCACCCTACTAACCCTAACTGTAACAGTAAAACGATGTAACTCACCTCTTTTCGACGAATAAGCCCAAAACACCATCGCAGTGATGCCATCTTTTCAAATGCACTTCATCCAGGACTGTACTGGCCGTCAGCCTGTGCTAGGCATAACTAGATGTCATGTTCCCGACGTGCATTTCGCGTCCAGTTCCCAAAGTGTACGCACTGCCTTTTACCGTGATTCTGTGTTTCTGAAATGTGCTGCTTTGGCATAGTAAATACATGATAAGATGCAAAAGTGATACATTGCATGCCGCAGTCTCAATACCGTCGTCAGTGTGGTTCATCAGTGTGGTTGTTACTGGTGTAGTTGGAGGAGCAGGGCATGCTGCTGAGTCTGACTGATGAGGTCCAGAAGCTGAGAGACGAGATAGAACAGGCAGTTGTTGATTCCACGTTGAAGAAGCCTCGACGATACAGAAAACAGCCTGGCGATAATGATGGTATGTTATGTCTTTTTTACTGTTTGGACTTAATTTTTCTCCAGCATGCACCCAGGAGTGTCAAAGCACTCTGCATTGTGGTTGTCTTTATTTATCAACAAGTCAGTCATAGACATCATGGCTTTTTCCACAGTTCTGCCCCGGTCAGTTACTTTGACTATAACCCTATTAGCCATGCACCATATAGCCCATTATATGAAAACATGACGTCATCCATAAAACCGGAAATACATACCGTATTGCATTGTTGTCAAGAGGAGGACTGATCGTGGCCACAGTAACATGTACAGAAAATTTCATGAAGTTTGGACATGTGGTTTATGAGATATGCAAGCAGACAGAGAGACATACAGATGCGCTCATTGCAATACATTGCACCCCTCCTGGGGGCGAAGTAACAATTGATAGAGAATGAACAGAACTCATTAACTGCTGGGATGGCCGATCGTGGTGTAGCAAAGTGTAATGTCTCCAAGTGATCATACGGAGGCTAGAATTTTCCAACACCCCATCTCTGGATAAGTCTCTAGTTTCCGTGGGCAGATATGGACCACTATTTGGCAAAGTGTATCTGCCGTGTGTGGTAACTGTCGCGTCAAGAATCAGCTGGATCCATTTAGACTTTTAGCTACAATACACCAACGCTGCACACACAGACAAACACAACTCACAGGATAAATAATAATAGAAGAAAAGTATATTGAGTATTAAGTGCGTTTTAATTGTCATAATTGTGCAGAAAAAAACTTCAACGTGAATTGAGTACACGGTGAAAAATTTCAGTTTGTTCGACTGATTGAATCTAACATTGTTATGCTGTACATGCTAGACGCAGTCAGCTTGTGCTCAGTTGCACCATCGCTACATGAGCTTGAGGCTGAACTGGCCCAGTACGGTGACCTTCTGAACGTGCCGGAAGATGCCGCCGACGAGACTGTGACTTTGCCGGACTTCAGTGGAGGCGTTGTTGTCGACGTGAATCCACTCAGTATGGAAAGCATGCAGCGGTTGGAGCTGCTGCCGTCCGATTCATCTGAGCTGGACCAGTTTGCACTGAGACCGACTGCCGCTAGTCTGGGACTCAAAGATGCCATCAAAGAGTGCCTTGGCGATGATCTCACTCAGTCAGGTTATTAGCTTCCAGTTTTCGTTGCTGTACCTCGTGGTATGGAGATCGTGTTGGTAACATGGTTGAGATGATCTCTGGCATCTTCTCCTCAACCCGAACGTGCTAGTTGCCTTTGGCAAGGGCACGTTGCCAGTGAAACTAAGATCCAACAAAATCTTCAGTTCTTGACTGAGGATGCCAGCTAACACAGGTTGACCTGTATAATGGCCATAAAACTACTACTACATCATTTAACGGCCTTTTTTCCAGGACAACCTGGGTAAGCTGGCACCAGAAAGATAAACCATTCTGGATTTTATTGGAGCAAGAGATGATGGGGTGGCAGTGGCATCAGCTGGACCATATGCAAATCATTTGCACCTCACACCAGACATAACCACACCAGTACCTCACCAGTCACCACTCAGTTTTTTACAGGCCGGATGCCCTTCCTGCCACCCAATCAACAGCGTCAAAGCACTGAAGGCAAATAAAATGGCCATAAAATAGTTGTATTATTGCTAATGCTTAATATTAGTAGTCACAGTGCTTTGTTCCGCTGATGCAGAGGGTTGGTTGTCAGTAAATACGTCCTGCCTGTATAAATCCTGCTATGACAGTCCCCAACAAGTTACATAGAAAGAGCTTTGAGAACATTACCAAATCTGTTGTGACTGGTAATAGGTTGGTGCGACATAAGCCGAGAGTGTTGTAGTGGTAGCAGTGGTTGTGGTAGTGGGAGTAATAATAGCAACAGCGGTAGTGATATTTGTCTTTATTTCCAAATTCGTGTAGATTCAAAACCACATTGATTTCATTCACTGTTCCTATGCCATTTCACTCTAATATTTATTTAATATCTTGATTTTTACTCGTATTGCATAGTTACTTCACAATGGTTGCTGTAGAACGTGGGAAAGAGCTAGTACTTTTGACCATATTGGGATCATTAGCTGCATAGCCAGACTCCATTTGGTTTACCACGACGTCATGCAACCAACCAGCAACCAACCGGTCTATGAAGAACGACCAACTGGACTCTGTTTAGTGTTTAACCAAACCAAAACAAACAATGTCAACATCTGGGACGTGTCACGCATCCACGATGTGTCATGCATAACCGTGGTAACCGATGTTCAACCACTTTCAACTGGTGCCAGACTCCAGTTAGCAAATCCTGATTGTGGTCCACCCAGTTGCATAATTATCATCCATATAACTGAGCTAATACGTCAGCCACAACCAGAATCTGGTTATTAATATAGAACGTTGCTATTGATAATGCTGAAGGTTGTATGCTGTTGACTGTAGCTGAAGATAAGTGCGACAGTGGTGAACTGGATTTGACGGGCATTGACGATGAAGAGTTAGATAAGGTTAGACGGTCATTCAACTTCACCGCAAATTGCTGACATCGACATCTGTAACATTATAATATGTCATCTCTTGCCGGTTGTGTATTAATGTGAAAGAGTTATACGTGCTGGGTAAGCTGAACATGCAGCCTATTTTATCTGTGGAATTATAGCCCCATGTGGCTCCCAGGCTGTAAGTAAGTGGGAAAATGTCTTAAGTAAGTAAGACAGTTACATATTTATGAAGCGCCGAAATAAGATTAGGCCCTCCATTTCCAGGCCAGATGTCGTAAGAGGCGAATAAACCTGGATTTAGTTTTTTGGTTTTATTTTGTGTTATTTTTGTGTTTTAGATATTTCGTGTGTCTTGGTATTTTGGGGTTGTTGTTATTTATGTTGTCAGTACCAGTGCAATTGATTGCCTAGAAAGACTGTCCTCGAAATGACCTATTATGTCAAGAGGGATGTTAAGCACTTGCTCACTCAGTCAGTCAGACAATCTGTGGAATGATACTGAATTGTTCAGATAAATATGATAAATTTGTTCATTTATGTATTCTGCAATTTGAAAACTTTTGAGTATTAGGTCTTCCCGACGTTTTTATTGCCATTATGTAGTCAGTGCAGTTGCTGGTGCTTGTCCATTACTTCACCCATATTGATACCCATTGCAGAATGTATGATCCAGCAGCAGATAATGCACACAAGAAGGTCGCCATTATAACCTGTGTCCATATGTCACTCGAAAATGCCACATTACTCCATGTACTTGTGTTTTATAAGGTTTAATCATATCCAGACTGTACCGATACAAAAGCAGAAGCGAATGTTTATTGTGCGGATGATCACAAGCCGAGTGAGTAGAAGTGACATCACTGGATTTACTAATGCTGTACCTCTGGGCATGAAAACTACTAGCTAACCCAGATAGTCAAGTGACCATTAAAATGGTTCTAGTTCTACATGATGCACTAGGTACTCTGACACACAGCAGAGGTACAAATGTGGGGCTGCTGTTTGATGCACTTTCTGCTATTTAGCAATGCTTTTGTCTGGATCTATCTATGGACAGTAATGCTGGAAATATGTCCTGAAGTACCAGAACAATATGGTTTTCAGAATGTGGGGCCCAAGATTTGTGTGACCCTAAATCCAGCTCTGGTGCGCATCGTGTTGACTGTTGACGGAATTTGCAAGGGTTCAAAAAGTTTGTAGCCTGACACGGTTAATCACAAGATATATACATCATATTTTGTCACTTTTCAACATAGTCTCCTGCAACTGATATGCACTTGGTCCGGCGTTTCTCTAAATCTCAGATGCTGTTGTTGAAGAATTGTTGATCTTTCTCTTTCAGCCACCATTTCCCATGCAGATAACTTTTTCCCCGTCAAAATTGTCCCTTTGCTTGTGGCGATCTGGACCCTCATCTAACATGTTCGACTGCCATGCCAAAGACGTAGCAAGGGCGTGCAACTACCACACACGCGCCCTACGTCACAGGCGCAGTCTGCTGTCTGACGACCTGGCCCAGACAGTGGCGTGCAGCATCGTGGCATCCAGGCTTGACTACTGCAACGCCGTGCTGTACTGTGCGCCCGCCAACACCTTTGACATCCTACAACTGGCTCAGAACAATTTGGCCAGAGTCGTCTGTCAGCGCGGAGGTCGAACCGACGCTAAGCCAGTTCTCCGGTTGCTTCACTGGCTGCCAGTGAAGCAACGAGTTACCTACAAGATGGCGACGTTGACGTTCAAGGTTCTTTCGTCGTCGACGCCAGCATACCTGAACGACCTGATCCAGTCCGCTGTACCTGTTCGGCCTCTGCGATCTTCCGACGCCCCGATGCTGTCTGCTGCAAGAACACGAACTGAATTTGCACGGCGGGCATTCTCAGTTGCAGCTCCACACACCTACAACTCGGTACCGTCTGACATTAGATCTTGTCACACTTTACACACCTTTAAAAAACACCTCAAAACACACCTGTTTAGACAGTCTTAGCCTAAAGCCACCTGTATCCTATCCTTTACAGGACTTTAAGGCGCTATATAAATACTGTATTATTATTATTATTATGTGATTCCTTGTGCCCACCCGAGTCCACACTTCAAATGGCATCTCGATCAGTTCAGCTGTTTTTGTAGGATCACGATTGCGACAGACCAATGGACAGACAGACACACCACGCTTCTCAGTCTGCAACAATATGCCGCATCTACATAGTAGTGAGATGCAGCCTAATAATAAGTTGTGCAATATTGTAGTGAAAGTTGGTACTAACCAATCGCACACTATCAATGAAATTTATGATGTCCACCTGTATCAGGCTACCAACTTTTTGTATTTGTACATTGTAACACTAATGGCAAGGCAATGATTTCTTGCCCGTTGTCATATGTAGCTGATACTGAGTGAGGACGAGGTGAAGATCAAGACCGCGATGTGGATGCGTCAGAATGCCGACTTTCTAAAAGAAATGAAAGGTTCGTCTGTGCTTGTGATAATAATAAGTTAATTCAAAGTTCTTGATCTCTGTTAATGGTACGTACATTCCAGTTTGTTCATTACACTGCTTTTGTAGTTAAGCACGATTTGCGGTTGACATTTTTAACATTTTAAGCATTTAACCCAGCTGAAGTATCCCAAAGTGACGCTGATGCTAATCAAGGAAAGTCGCCCACTGGGTCTCAACCTTTCTTCATTCATTATCTGACTCTTTGGGGAGAAAGATGAAGCACCCTGTATGCTGGCTGTGCATCTGTTAATGCTTTACTGATCGTGTGTTTTTGTCTTGAAGAAAAAGAAGAAAAGAAAGCAAAAGAGCGGGAAGAGCAGCAACAGCAGCAACCAAAGAAGGTTTTGACGTCACGCTAATACATCGTATTGTATTGACGTTTATGTCCCGTCATCTGTATTAAAGCTTTGCTTTCACCACTTTAGCATCTGGCTTGGGTGTCCAGCAGGGCATCTGACCTCTAAAGACTACTACTTTGCCAATGTAGAAAGTTTGCTTGGAAACTTGGAAGACTGCTGCTAATTGACTGGAATAATAAAGATAGTAGAAATAATAATAATGGTAACTTATAGTTTCTTGGTCCGACCAATGAGTCCGCTTGCCATTTTCTGTTGAATCTGGGTCGCCAGATTTCAGTCAGGCAGTAATGGAGAGGCTAGCATTCTGTTTCAACGACTGTCCGTTTTGATGTAGCAGTTTAACACAGGTTTGCCGTATGATGTCTTTAGGAGGAAGACTAACGGCCATTGCAGCTTAGCATTTTGCATAGCTTAATAGTAATGATAATGATGATGATGATAGTTCAAGAACTTATAAGGTGCACAAGTAAGCAACTAAATTGGAGCCACAGGCAGATGCCAGGTGGCAGCACTGGTGGCTGTGGAGTGTCTATGTAAAAAGTAAATCTTTCTGATGATACTTGACTTGACAGACAGGACGGACACAGACACCCATTTAACAGCCTCTTTTCCAGGACAACCTGGTTAAGCTGGCACTAGAATGGTTAAACCAGTCTGGATTTTAATGAAGCAAGACATAATGTGGTGGCAGTGGCATGAGCTGGACCATGCACAAATATTTGCACCTCACTACAGGCAGATAAGCATCTCAATACCTCACCACACATTTCTTTTTCAGGTTGGATGCTCTTCCTGCTGCCCAACCGACAGTGTCAAAAGTGCTGAAGGCATATCTGATGGTACTTGAACACATCAGAATTATGTTAAGACACCGTTTCTGGTATTCTTTAGTTGTTTTGTTGTTGGTGGTGGATTTATTATGGTCGCCCTATGGAATAGGACAGACCATTATATTTTCATTGTGTGGTTTCTTCTTTCTTTTTTTCCTCGCCTAATCTCAGCCGTTGCAGATTGGATGTCTGCCATACTTCCACACATGGTGTGGCCTTAGTGCGAATTTAAGATGCAGGTCTGA
>Ga0056108_1000498_pt1 | contig 11468 bp, 8 predicted proteins | sample WorMetG1BERMUDA1_FD_83875 | JGI IMG/M metagenome (GOLD analysis project Ga0056108, IMG submission 83875) | Marine gutless worms symbiont microbial communities from Max Planck institute for Marine Microbiology, Germany - Inanidrilus... ... | reverse complement strand
TAAATTACGGCAGCGTGTATCAAGATCATTTTTATTGCAAAATTATACCAAATATATGCACTTTTAAACGAGCACAAAAAACATATGGCTTAATCTGCACCGGAGTGTCCCTTTAACTGAGCTTGGTACAACCATACCTCAGTCATTGATATTGGCATCATCTGATAGGCCATGTATAATGTATATGGTTTCCTATTAGTCTTTCCTTGTCCCTATGTCTGTTTTCTGCCGTTAACACAATGTCGCTTATTGAAGGAAAATCTAAAGCGGTCGTGACCGTGAACACACTCTATTTGGTGGTAGTCTATAATGCCTAGACTTGTACTTGCGATGATCTTTCAGCATACAAATTTTGTTTTGTCTAGCTTTACCATGTCCAGTCGGTTGGGGTCAGTGCTTTTTGTTTCCTTCAGTGTTTATACACTGATTTTTTGGGTGTCCCTGGCTATCATCTGGGTTTGTGTGGTCACACGTTTAGTCATTTTGATCGAACTACGACTTGTGATGGATAGACAGACGGACACAGCATGTGTCACCCTAGCATTGCGTCATGCAGTGAAAATAAATGAACTTAGTTAGAAGAGGAATTGGCATTTAGGATATTTGGTACTACAGCTGCACATGTGGTATTTAATATTGTATCTGTTACCCTATAATGTAATATGACATTATATTTATTATATGTAGGCTGTTTTGCATCCATGGAGTTGATGTTAATGTGTTGTTGAGTATTTTGAGACTGATGTGGATGTAAACAGTTACACGCATTAATAATTGGTCCGTTCGACACGCCATACGAAGGAGGTTTCTTCTACTTCTACATACGATGTCCTCCGGACTACCCAATACGGCCACCTCGCGTGCGATTAATGTCAACTGGTGGCGGTCGTGTTCGATTCAACCCAAACTTATACAAGAATGGCAAAGTGTGCCTCAGCATCCTCGGGTAAACAGCATTTTGTCTTTAACATTTTTTGCAGGCCGTATGATATGATATGTTTGTTTATTGTTTCATTGTGAACTGCTGATATTATGTTAATAATTAGTTATTAATAGTTGATTGTGTTTATTGTGTCGCAGATGTTACATGATGAGAATTTTGTCTGTCACCGAGGCTGTGTGTAATTAAGACGTCTTGTTTCTGGTTCCACCAAGTTCAGATAACTTTGAGCATCAGTTAACTAACCCACTTTCCAACACTGTTATTGGCCATTGTGTTACGTGACCTGCCATTGTCATGACCGCAGTGCTGAGTTAACCTTATCAACTGGACTGTACATGGACTTTTATAAACTACGACAGAATCTTAGGCTTGATGGAGAACTGATTATTTTTTATAATAAAGCTATATGTGTCAGAGACTCAGGCCTTGGTTGTATTTTGCAGACAAGTTTATTAACAAATACAAAACCAATTTGTAATGTGCCAATCAATCCAAGCAAAAAAAAACAGAATTGGAAGCACGATCGATTTTGACATAATGTAGGTACCGTGAGTGTTGTCATTTTGCTATAGTCGCATTTGTCGGACACTATTTTGTAACATGAAGTCAAACCTGGAAACAAAGTACTTAGAGAAAATCCAGCATAAATCTATAAGAAGATGCACATACTTGTATGTAGAAGAATTATGGATGTGATGCGAGTAGTTTCACGCTGTTGGTTTGACAACATGAAGTGCATTTGGCCTGTAAAATACCGTTGCCAATATTATCTCCAAAGATTCTATTTTGTGGGACGTAGACCAGCATGGAGTTACTGAGGAGAAGAAGGCTGCTTAAGCGAAACAGTGTGTGCGCTGTTGCTGTTGACAGGACGTGGTCGGGTCCAGCATGGAGTCCAGCACTTAGCCTTTCCAGTCTGCTGATATCAATACAGTCTTTGATGAACGAAAAGCCGTACCACAACGAGCCTGGCTTTGAACAGGTAGGTCATTGTGTGTGTGTGCATCTAATTTATTGTGTTATGCTGTCATGTAATTTAGCTGTAGATACAACCACAGCCATTTTGTGGCTATTATACAGGCTGTTCTGTATTAGTTGGCATCCCCAGTTAAGAACTGGAGAATTTTATTAAAACAGAATTGTATTGCAAGCGTGCCCTTGCTGATGGCAGCTAGCACATTTGGTTTGGGAAAAGACGCTGGTGCAGACCTGTAAGGTCAAACTTCGGGTTCAAACTGTGTTTAAAAGCAAAGGATTTAGCTAAAACTAGACTTTCAGGTCTAGTTTAAGCTTCTAGTTAAAACTTTAGTTTAAAATTGACTTCTAGCAAAAGATGAAGTCACCCATCCCGTCTGTTTCCATTTTGGAAAGTATTTTTTATTTGTTCACCAGATATAAATAGATCATCATAATTAAACATAAGATGTTACAATATGTGTTTATCTGCCTTTTGTATAACATGAAATATACATAGCTTAACACATGATGCACCAATGTGTAAATTTATTTAATGGGTGTAAAATAGCGGGCCACTTTTTATTGTCTGCATTAACAGCAGGTAATAAAATTTTGAAGCACGTGCAGTCAACATTTTGGCTTTGCCTTTATGATGTGCAGTTTTTTCCATGGGAATTATGAAAGATTGTGCATCTGTTGTTAGGTTTTCTCAGTGTATGACTTAAAATCTTGCAAAATGGATGATGTTTCAGATGATTTTAACTTGTTAACAATGAAAACTTGATGATTCAGCTGACATTTGTTTGTCACTGATGGCAAAATACGACGTAAGAAAACTTAACTGGAATAATGTCCGTAGGAAGTGGAGCATGAATCAGCCGTTAATGTGTGCAGGAGCGAACAGTTGGCGATGCCAAGAGGTACAATGACATCATTCGGCACGAGACGTTGCGAGTAGCCGTATGCGATATGCTCGAAGGCTTAACACCTTGTCCTGAGTCGCTCAGGTCTGTCTACCAGCTTTGCTATGCACCATGAAACTGTGTTATAATGCCATGTAACATGAGAATGCATAGTAAATGCTCATAAATTGACGGGTAGCTTGCTTAGTATACCGCCCACTTGCGTTGGATCATCATGTTTATGCTGGTTTAGTAATGAGTCATGTAATGTTCATACATACCTTGATACCGTCTGTGCAGTCTTCCGAGTCACTTACAATTTTTCGACGTCGCCTGAAGATTGAACTGTTCTCGTGCTCCTTCCAAGATTAACTATATCAGTGAACGTTCAATGCTGCATGACTCAGTTTACTTTACAACCTTGACGTCACTAGACTCTAATGTTTTCATGACGTTCAGATTTAATAATAATAATAATAATAATAATAATGATAACAGTGTAAAAATAGCTTCTGTGTATGCAGTACTACAGCATGCTGGAACAAAACTCATTTTAGATCAGTGGCTGATGGTTATGACTAACACAATGTCTCTGACAGTGGTTGAGAAGAGAAATATCTCTGTATTGAGATGTGGAACATTTTTACATATTATTAATTGAATAAGACTAATGTAGGTGCTGGTGCCCGTCTCTGGTTTTGTAGGCCTGCAGGTGACATCAGTCAAACCCAGTAGTAGGCTGACAGGAGTTTTCGAGCACAGACAAGAAGCAGGTGACTGACTGATCGAGATGATGCTGATGTTGTAGAGAGGTGATGGATAAGTCATTCCACGAATGCTACTCACATTTTGAGTCCACGTGCAGGACCAATTCTCATTTAAATGGCCAACCAATGCAGGTGCGTTTCTGATTTCTACAGTGATGATGGTTTAAATATGCAAATATAGACATCTGTGTACCACCATAAGGTTGTAACTTCAGTGTAGCAGCCTGCGCAGGGTTGGGGAAGATGGGGACCCCCAGTAGAAGCAGTTATGAAAGTTACTGGGGACCTGCCATGTTGGGGCTAAATTGAGGGGCAAAACATGGAGATGGGGCCAGCCACGAACATATGGTCTCTCCATTCGCCTCACTTTACCCCCTGTAGAGTGCAGAACTCTGTGTGTGTACTGGTCTGTGGTCTAAATTTACAGCCACTCTGTATGCTGTGCACTGTGTATGATAACCAATAACTGGGATAAATTGCATAATTAGACTCGTGGTTAGCAAACTCTCCAGTCGCTATACATTGAGTGCGTATTTGATTAGATGGGGTTTGGGCATGGGGTGATGGCAACACCGCGGGGGCAGAGTGGTCATAGAGAGACCTACGTGCAGGTCTCTACTTCAGAGGCAGTAATGGATAAATATTGTAGACGCCACTGTCACATGTTATTGCCTGTCAGAGAAATTAATCTAAAGGCATGCATACCAATGATGTGGATGCAAATTATCCAACCATACTGGATTGAATCCAGTCACGGTGTGTGAGCATTTTACTACTAAGCCATCTTATACGTGTTTGTGTTTGCATTCTTGTTGACTTGAAAACCTGGACAGGTGTTTGTAATTATTTACAAATTTGGAAAAAAAATTTCATACTCCTACATTGTGAAATTTGCTGTATTATTAGGCTGCATTGAAGTATATGCGGCCTATTGTTACCGACCGAGTAGCGTGGTCTGCCTGTCGGTCTGTCACACTAGTGAGCCCTGCAAAAACGGCTGCACCGATCGAGATGCCGTTTAGGTTGTGGACTCGGATGGCCGTAGGAATTATGTTTTAGATGGGGGTCCACCTTTGCTGAGGCACGTTGCCATGGCAACCAATTTTGTGATGCAGTTTGCTATAACTGGCTTTAACTTTTGTTGTACGATAGCTAGCGACATGCAGTTTGATTCTAAGGGTGGGTTTTCGGGGTCAAGCTATCTGATGAAGACATAGCCGAGATCGACTTTCAGAGGGTCGTTGCCATGGCAACCAATTTTGGGACTAAAATTGCTATTAACTGGTTTTGTGTGAACAATAGTGACTAGGCAATTGGTTATGAAGCGGGGGTTTGAGTGGTCGGCCGACAGAATGCAGATATTGGCGATACCCTGCACCTAAGGGACGTTGCCATGGCAACCACTTTTTGCCTTTCTGTAGGCTATAACTTCATGGTGTATGATAGCTAGCGACACGCTGTTTGATTCTAGGGGGTGAGTTTCCTGGTCAAGCTATCCGATCAAGACATAGCCGATTTCGAGGTTCTAAGGGATGTTGCCATGGCAACCATTTTTGGCTTTCTGTATATAGGGTGCACATTGGCGCCACCTGGCGAATACGACTGAACCGTCCATGTGTGGTGGCCATGCCACCTTATGTCAAATTACTTTGACCACTTGAGCAGTGTGACAAGTGGAAGTCATGCGAATTTAGTTAAGTCAACAAATTTTGAATGCAGACACTTGTATACACAGATGCCAGTTATTTTGAACGTTAATTGGTTTATGGTTAAGAATGAAGATCTGTGACATTATTTTATCATTTTCTTTTGTTATTACCTCTACCAAGAAGGATGTAATCGTCGTTTGTCTGTCTGTTAGCAACTTTGCTGAGAAACTTCTGAACGGATTTGCATGAAATTTTCAGGGAAGGTTGGTGGGCCAGTGAACAAATGATTAAATTTTGGTGGCGATCCAGATCACGGATTGGGATCCATATTGCGACACTGGTAAGACATGCCTTGGCGGAGGTATGCACTGTCCCAGTGCTTGTAGTTTACTAGCTGTTATAGAAATATTTGTGATAAACCATAGGGGATTGTACGGTACGGAGACAGTATAAGTAATGCCACAATGCCACTGAGGTGAACTCCTGTGTCTTCTCCCTAATCCAAATGTGCTAGTTGCCGTTAGAAAGGGCAGGTGGACAGTACAACTTTTCTCCAACAAAATTCTCCACTCTGAACTGGAGGTGTCGGCTAACACAGGCCTATGAACCTGCGTTATAATGGCCGTAAGATGGTAGTGTGTGTTTTGTTGTTGGTACATTTGTGTTCAGGATCCGTTTGGCGAGCGAAAAGGCGTGTTTGACTACGAGTCGATTTCGTCTCGTCTCGAGGCGCTGCGGGCGAAACTCGTCAACAAAATGGACCACAAGATGGAAGCGGACGACGAGGACTCGGCCGACTCAGAGCCGATGAGCGAGGAGAGTTAGACGCATTCATTCACATCTCTGCATCTCTGTGAACAGCGTGACTGTCTCATATGTCGGTAATCATGATCGCACAACCATGGTGACCACTCTGTGGTCACTCGCCATCAGAGTGACCACTGTCCAATCACTGCAACATTCTCTTGAATTTACCACTCGTTTGCTTCTCTACTGCTGGGTTCTGCCTGCATAAGGGAAAACTGTCATCACTGCACTAGCCCCAGAACTGAAGTACACTATTTTCTGTGAAGTAAAGTGTTTCCTGACGCTTTTTTGTGACTTTGGTAAAATTTTGTACATTTCTGTACCTCGTTCTCAGATTTTCTCGGAGTAGATGAAACGTGGTCACCATGCATAGCATGTTACTGTTCAGATACGCTCATTCGCTTATGTTCTTTGTTCCGTTTTCGTAAGTGATGCTTGGAGTTGAAGCCTCAGTTGCGTACATACAGTATACGATAGTCCTTGATCAAGTTACTGGTGATTCTTGGTAGTTTTAGCAGCGTGTTTCAGCTGTCGTTATCGTCTTCAGAGTTGAGCAAATTCTCACTACCATCTTCGCTTATGAAGTAGTTTTGTTTCTGTCTGAATACCACACCACCACAACCATTTTATGGCCCTTTTTCCGGGACCACCCGGGTGAGCCAGTGCCAGAAGAGAACTTCTGGACTTTATGGTGCAAGAGAGGATTAACAGAGGCAGACACACAGACCATCCGGCTGGGCGCCACTCCATCAGGACTAACCAGTGTTTCTCTCTGAATAGGAATGGGAAAATGATTTATGTGTCTCGTAGACTTGCAACAGTCTTGTCTTAGTGCCAACATGCTACCTTCATTAATGGAGAATGGGACAGCATCAGATATACTAATAATGTAAAATGTATGATAAATTCAATGGCACAACCGAGTTTCATGGCTGGTTAGGCCCTAAAGTGAGTTGAATGGTGGTTCATGGTATCATGTGTCAAATGTATGTGCAATATCTTAATACACAGTGTTAGAAGCCAGTGCTAAAGTCAGTGGCAGAGACCAAATTTCGTATCCCAACCCATCCCAAAGCCCTGGTCCAATTTGGTGAGCGTTTCAAATATATCACTGCATCCATCCAGGCAGTTGGTGTGTAAATTTGGGTGGAATCGGTTCAGCTACTACAACTCTGCATATGCATGAAAAATGTGTTTGGGTGCGAATGTTTTTTATTAACACCGGGTTTCTTGTCGGGGCGGCTGGTCACTTTTTGAGGTGGCTTAAATGCTTAATGACTCTTATGTATTTTTGCAATCATTAGTGATAAAATTTTACATTTAGGGGTCAAGACCCTAAAAAACTATGCAAAAGGAAGCATAAATAGGCATTTTCAAGCCAAATTTGTAAAATATTAAGACATGCTTATTATACGAACTACTGCATTGATTTCAATCAAATTTTGCACCATGATAAAGACCCCCAAATACACTTCATAGGTAGATGAAATATACAACAGATCCATCATGCAGGCGGTGCCATTTTTGAAAATCTGTAAATTGCTATATCTCAGCAAAGACTTGACCGATTGCCATGAAATTTGGCATTTTGATGCATGTTGCTTTTCTGAACCTAACATCGATTTTTAAAAATCCAAGATAGCAGATGGCCACCACTTTAAAAAATCATTAAGTCGCCATATCTCAGCAGCGGCTTTGCCATCACTATGAAATTTGCAATAGTGACGCTCATTCCCCTGTGAACTGCAGTGGCAGTTAAAATTTTGAGTTTTTAAAGATACAAGATGGGAGCCGGGTGCTGTATTGAATTGAGTAAATCGTTATATCTCTGCAGCTGTTCAACATATCGCAAGTAAATTTTGTGTCGTGGTGCATGGTGCCTCTCTGAATCCAACTGTTGAAGTAAAGCTTGGCATTTATGAAAGTTCAAGATGGCGGATGATCACCATTCTAAAAGTCAGCCAAACAATATCTGAGCATCAGTTTAGATATTACACCAGATTTGGAACATGTGAAGGGACATATGATGTCATTGTAAGTCCGCAACCGTTCAAGGTATTTGATGTATTTTGTATGGCATCTCAAAGTGCTGCTGTGAACTAGAACGTACTGAAGTTGAAATTTAGCATTTTTCACAGTCCAAGGTATGCATGAACGTCATTTCAAGAATCACTGAAGTGGATTATTTCGCAGAAATTGCAGACACTTGGTGTGTGTGGTGAATTCATATCCAAACAAGTGGTCAAAGTAATTGACGTAAGACCGCATCGCCGCTGTTCAGTCATATTCAGCAGGTGACACTAATGTGCCCTCCTATGTGGGCACATTAGTGCCAGCCACCTGGCGAATACGATTGAACAGGTGCTTCCTTTGGCTCACCTAAGTGCACAACCCAAATGGCAAATCGATCGGTTCAGCCATTTCTGCACAGCTCATGGTAGAAAGTCCCTATACTTAACAATTGGTGACCCTTTCCCCCCAAAATTGACACTTCTGATGGCGGATCTGGACCCTGTCTAATTCATATTCATGAGACCTCAGCCAAGTGATGAGATTATCAACCTTGGCAAAGCATAGTTGTTGATTTTGTAAGCCAGTATGGTTAGGGTTACCACCCGTCCCGTTTTTGTTGGGACGTCCTGTTTTCTGGCCCCTCTGTACCATGTCCCGACCTAATCTTGGCCGGTATGCCAGTTTCCCGTTTTTTAGCGTTACCCCTTGCTGGGTCCACGTGATACTGCCTGGAATGGAAATCTGTGATATTTTTCACTGTTGGAGGAACTTTTTCGCTGAAAGTGTGCCAGAAAGCAGGAATTTACATCTAAAATTTCAAAATTTTTCCATGGGTGACGCCCCCAGGCCAAACTGCCAGTGTGGGAGGTGGTGACACTCTTCCGCATCCACTCCCAGCCCGCTGCGATGCAAACTGCGATATTGTGGGGCGTCCTCTTTCTTTAACCACCTGAGGTGGCAACCCTAAATATAGTAAATGTATGAAACAAAACACGCACACAAAAAAACTGACAGTAAAGTGGCCCCGTGTGGGCTTTGTGGAGTGCTGCACCCTTGATTCATTTGTTCATTTTGGAGCTATATATATTGTTTGCTTGTTTACATCATATGCTTCCCCACGTCATTTTTTTCTTCACTTTTTGCTTACTTATCTTTTTGCTTTGGGAATAGACCCACTCCATTTCCAGGCTGAAGGACATAAGAGGTGACCAGACATGGGCTTTTTTTAGTTGTTTTAGTTTATTTTATGTTATAGTATTTTTGTGTTTCTGACGCATTATTGTTTGTGTTCTGTTTGCCTAGGTTTATTGTATATTTTTGTGGTTATTTCTTCTGGTTGTTATGGTCGCCCTGTGGAATAGGGCAGACCATTATATTTTCATGCTGTAGTTTGTTCTTCTTTTTTTTCCTCGCCTAATCTCAGCTGCCGCAGATTGGATGTCTGCTATACTTCCACACAAGAGATTGGCTGGGAAGAGCATCTCCGAAATGACCTATGTTGTGTCGAGTGGCGTGTAAAACCTTAACTCAATCAATCGACAGGATAGTGGCCTAATGGATATGAATATAGCTGCTGTGCATGCAGTGTCTGCAGAGTGGCTCTGCACACAGCCATTTCCTTAGCAAAATGCACATCCACATCCGCCATTTGCATGGTTAAATAAAACGAGTCAAACAACTTAGACCCTGGCCGACAGGATATGATTAAACTGTTCTAAAAGTAGAAGTTGGTGTGCAATCTCTGTCTAGTCTTCTGCTGTTACGTGCAGGTTTATGACATTTTTTAACATGTCATGTCTAGGGGTGATACTCCAGGTGAGGGGCCGTGATGGCATGTCTACACCGCAGAATGGCGCAGATACATGCATGTATCACGTATTTGCCAGTGTGGTTTTGCGTTGCCTTCCCTGCATTTTCGTCTTCCTGAGTGTCCTCCTAACTGCAGAGGCTTTCCTCTGACTACACTGTCTTTAGCCAGCAGCAATGCTGTTTTGGAATATATGTTTGGACTTGGGTTGAAATGGCTTTTATTAACAAGTGGTCAGATGGACGGTTCAATCGTATTTGCCAGGTGCCCTCCCACGAGGGCATATTGGTGCCACCTGGTAAATACATATACATTGAAGTTGTGCTTCTTCCTTCTGCCCGTCCAAGTAAACAACCCAAAAGGAAAACTGATCGGTTCAGCCGTTTTCGCATAGCTCATGGCAGAAAGTCCCTACTTTACAATGGGCACCCCTTTCCCCCAAAAATGCCCCTTCCATTGGGGGATCTGGACCCCCATCTAGTGCGTGGTTCCTGGGCCCACCCGAGTCCTCAACCCAAATGTCGTCTCGATCGGTTCGTCTGTTTTTGCAATGCTGACTACAGGTACTGTGACAGACTGACAGATGCTACTCGGTTGGCAACAAACTAACAATAGGTCACATCTATGTGCGTAGTACGGATGATGCGGCCTAATAATAACAAGTGGTCAGAGTAATTTGACATGAGGCCGCATCGCCACTGCACATGGATGGTTCAGTCATATTCGCAGGTTGCAACAATGTGAACCCCGTGTAATACATGCTTCTTCATGCTGACCCAAGTCCACATCCCAAACGAGCCGCCCCTTTTGCCCTCAAAATTGCCCCTTCGCATAAGGGATCTGGACCCCCCTCTAATACATACTTCCTTGGGTTACCGATGTCCACAACCCAAATGGTATCTCGATCGGTTCAGGCATTTTTGCAGGGCTCAGGATTGTGACAGTCCGACAGACAGACCACACTATTCCATCTGTAATAATAGGCTGCATCTATGTCATGCTGTGATGCGGCCTAATAAGAAGGATGATGCCTCCGGAATATCTGGATGTATTTTAGTATGCAGACACTTTTGTGTTGCCCTGTGCAACCAAAGTGAAAAATATCTAGAACATCGCTATATATTTTCCCAGTACCACAACGTTACTTTTTGTGCATGCGTTGGCAATATTAAGGCAAATATAAATGTAAAAAAACTTAACAGTTTAAACCAATGAAGGATTTTTGGCTTAGATTTTAGTCGTAGTGAAAAATGACTCCTCACCAGTTAGAAGCATGCTGATTTACAAGTAATTTATGGTGACTATTATAAATGCTGTATTCATGGTGATACTCCATACACTGTGTCATAAAACAATTTTTAGTTTTAGACGTGTGATTTGGCTTCTTACACAGTGGTTTAAACTTATTTTTTACAGTTGTTACGTAAATGTGGAATGGCAGGAACGTAACACTATTACAGCGGTTATGTATGCGTTGTAATATGTATTGTAAAGAATATTATAAAGTGGTCATTACTGCAGGCAGTGAACTGCAAAAGGTTCTGTTTTTGGCGCCATCAGTATGTGGTTTTTTGTTTATGTACGAAATATCTCTGGAACCGCTGAATGGATTTGCACCATATT
>Ga0056108_1000497_pt1 | contig 11485 bp, 9 predicted proteins | sample WorMetG1BERMUDA1_FD_83875 | JGI IMG/M metagenome (GOLD analysis project Ga0056108, IMG submission 83875) | Marine gutless worms symbiont microbial communities from Max Planck institute for Marine Microbiology, Germany - Inanidrilus... ... | reverse complement strand
GGTCGTCCGACAACCGCCCCATCATCGTTCCGCCCTCCACCGAATCACTCGGGAAACGGAATCACGATCTCAGAAACCGATCAACAGGGGTTTATCAACAGTATCCCCATGGCCCAGACGCCGCCGTGGGTCGCCACGATCGCATTTCCGCTTTTCTCCACGGCCATTTCATATTTCGCCAATGGGACCGAGACACTGCCGCCGCCTCGGATGTCGCCTTCCTTGTAACCAAGGCGGCCGTGGCATTTCTCACAGCTTTTCTTCATGACCATGGGCCGCATCAAGCGGATATAAGGCTCACCGTCGATCTCCGCGCGCTCGATCACTTCCTTGACGCCATTGTCGAACTTTATGAGCGCTTCGAGTTCCCAGGAGTCCGCCTCGTTGGCCGGGTTGAGGACGATCTGGCCGGTCAGTTTGCCTTTGGTGCCATAGAGTTCCTCGAACTCCTCGGTCATCTGGCGCATCATGTAGGCCGGGTCCATCAGGGTGAGTTCGATCCCGTTGGTGGTTTCCACGTCCCGATTGGGGAGATGGGACAGGTAGGGACTGGGCGGCGTTCGGTCGTTGGGGCGGACGTAGAAGCCGCCGTGCCGGGAGGCCCAACGGCGGAACGATTGGTCCTTGTTCCAATTCGTCCGGGCTTCCGAGGTGGCCAAGTGGACGATCTGGTCCTGGAGGTTGGCAAAGTTCCAATAGGCGGAGATTGCGACGAGGGCGGACCATCCCAATATCGCGATGACGGCATAACGCAGCGTTGCGGTCGATTGGCGGGGGTTCCCGGGCAACGGGCTGTGGTAGTACTCCATGGTGTTCTTCCTTGAGTCCTTATTATCCGGCTCGATATTCGGATCGTCGTTCCACGCCGGGTGCCTGGGTTTTCAGATGGAATTCCCAAGGAAATCAGGTGAATTCTACCATTCTGAGTGCGGTTGTGTGTTTCAGCTTGTTACAATACACGACAGAAGAATTTCAACGGGAGGTTATGAATGGAGAATTCTCGTCTAGCCCCTGTAAAGGCCGACATTCCCTCCAGCGTTCCTTATGCGGATGATCGTTAAGGTTCGATTGTCAGGTCGCTCGCCACGGGGATCTTTCGCACGCGGATCGATTGCGTTCGGCCGCGGACGGTGACGTCTGCCTCTTCGAAGGCGCCGAGATCGATGCCGGCCCATTGTTCGACGGCGGCGCTTACCAACAATTGCACGCCCATGTCCTTGGTCAGGGACTCGAGGCGGGAGGCTGTGTTGACCGTATCGCCGATCGCCGTGATCTGGGTCGCGGCCCCATGCCCCATGGTGCCGACGATGGCCTGACCGCAATGGATTCCGATTCCCAGACGCAGCGGCTGGGCGAGGTCGTTCTTCAACTGCTCGTTCATTTGTTGCAGGCGATGCGACATCTCTCTGGCGGCGGCGAGGGCCTGGCGGGTGCCGGCGTGTTCGCCGGGCCCGGTTCCTTCGAACAACGCCATGATGCCGTCGCCGATGAACTTATCGATGCGCCCGCCGGCGTCTTCGATGGCCGTACCCATGGACCGGAAATACTGGTTCAACATGAAGACCACGTCGAAGGGCAGCTTGCTCTCCGAAAGTTCTGTAAATCCCCGCAGGTCGGCGAACATGACGGCGATGTCAACTTCCTGGCCGTGCATGAACTGGCTTGGGTTGAGCGCCTCCTTGGCCGACACGTCGGGCGGTAACAGCGGTTCGCATTCGATGTTGCCTTTTGGACGCACCTGGCAGGCGAGGCGTACGTTGGGCGGCAGGCCCAATTTGTCGAGGACCCGCTTTTCAACCGCTTCCGGGCGTTCCAGGCAACCCGGGTCGCAAGCCGTGATCAAAACCCGGCAGGTCGAGCAGCGTCCGCGGCCGCCGCAGACCGAGGCATGGGGGATGTTGCCGACCCGGCTGGTCTCGAGAAGCGTCGCGCCCTCCGGGATCAGGACCCGCCGCCCGCTCGGGTAGGTGACACGGATTCCCCGCTTGCGCGCGGCAATGTAGATACGCATCTGGCGGGCCAGGAAGACGCCGGCGACGAGGGCCGCGTAGCCGGCCAACCAGGCGTCTCGCAACATTTCGGTCGCGCGGTCGAAATCAGGCCCTGGATAGCGGATGTCCTTGAGCATCTGAATGAGCCACAGCGGGTTCTTCAGTTTGTCCAGGACCTCATAGCCGCCGGCGATATACCCCATTGTCGCGACGACGGGGACAACGAGCGCGATCCCGTAGAGGTGGACCTGCCAATCCGGATACCAAGGCTTGACCTTGAGCCAGTGATGGATGCCGATCGAGGCATGGCTCCAGGCGACGACCAATAGGACCACCTGTAGCCAGCCCTTAACCGGTGAGAAATGCCAGAAGACGGCAAGGACGTATTCGTATTTGGGAACCAGTCCGACGCGCAGAATGCCGCCGCCCGTCGCCAGCGCATGCTCGACGAGCAGGGCCGGAATGGCCAGGCCGAGGGCCAGTTGCGCCCATTGCCAGGCCGGCATGCGCAGGCTGCGTCTTGCGTATGTCGTCCACAGGGCGAGGCCGATATGGGTCAGCGCCGCCACGGTCAGGACGACGGTGCCGGTCGGATTGGTCCACGGTGATACGAAGAAGACACGGGCGTCGTTTGCCGCCTCGATGGAAACGACAGCGAAGGCGTGGTTAATGAGGTGGCAGACGACATAGGCGAACATCGTCAAGCCGGCCGTCAGGTGAACGCCGCGACGGGTAATCCGAATGGTCTTCAAGCGCCCCCCAATAGCCGCCGGTCCGGCCTTGCGCTCAGTAGTTCCCGGCAACCCCCGTGGTCACCGCCTTCTGCAAATGATCGAGATCCTCGCAACCGGTGCTGCAGGCTTCCTGCAGACGCCCGAGCAAAGCCTTGGCCTTGTCCGGGCGGCCGGTCTGGATGAATAGCTGGCCTAAGTAGTTGAGCGCGCCCGTGTGGTTCGGATTGATGGTCAAGGCGGCGTCGTAATACTTCTCCGCCTCGTCGAACTTGCCGAGCCGCCGGTGGACGTAACCCATCAGGTTCCAGGCGTTGGCATGGGCCGGAAACTTGCGCAGCGTCTCGTTGAGATAGGGTATGGCCGCTTTGAAGGTGCCGGCCTTGACCGCTTGTTCCGCTTGCACGTATTCGGGCACGACGATCATCTGGCCGTCGGGCGTCATTGCGGCATCGGCCGGTCCCGGGCTGGTGAAGATCGCCGTGATCAGGGCGATGACAATGGCGAGTTCGGTTTTTTGTTGCAACATGATCGTCCGCTCAGTTCTGCAGGCCTGATCCCATATCAGGCAGGTGGTTCATCCGCATATCATCCGTGAGGCTCTTAAGAAACTTAATCACGTTCACCTTCTCTTGAGCGCTGAGATCGAGGGTCCGAATCCGGGGCGACAACGACGGTCGTGGTCGAGGCCCCGACTGATAGTGGTCAAGAACAGCGGCCAATGTCCCCAACGATCCGTCGTGCATGTAAGGCGGGCGAATGGCGACATTGCGAAGCGACGGTGTCTTGAAGGCGAACTGCATGGCGATGTCGTCGGGCAGCAGGTTGCCGCGGCCCCGGTCGTTTGTATCCGAGCCGATGTCGTGGAAGCCTTGGTCGGTAAACCGCCAGCCGCCGTGACAATCCGCGCATCCAGCCTTGCCGGTGAACAGCGCGAACCCGTCTTTGGCAGCCGGGCTGAGTGCCGTTTCGTCGCCGCCAATCCAACGGTCGAACGGCGCCGTGGTTGACCGCAGGGTGCGGACATAGGCGCCAAGGCTCAACGCGATGCCGTCAAGGGTAACAACACCGCCCCCGAAAGCCCTTTCATGAAGGGCAACGTAGTCCGCAACTGCCGTCAACTCGCCCGGCAACCGGGTTAGGTCTTGGTTCATCTCCTTGGGGTGCCGGACGGGGCCGAGGACAAACCCTTCCAGGGTTTCGATCCGCCCATCCCGTGCAAACATCTGGTTCCAAGCGACGTCCTGCAGGGGCGGCGTGCGGCGCGCTAAGGGGGTTCCGGTTTCGCCCCGGCTCAACGGGCGACGGTCGGTCCAGGCGAACGCCGGCACGTGGCAGGTGGCACAGGACAGGCTGTCGGCACCCGAGAGGCGGCGCTCAAAGAAGAGCCGCCGGCCCAGTTCGATTTTAGCTTCGGAGGGCGGGTTGTAGGCGGGGTAGGGGATCTCGTCCGGCCTGATGAATTGGGTGGCGACAGAATGGTCAGCGTCCCGCTCCGACGCCAGCGAGGGACCGGCACAGAGTGTCGCCGAGAACAGAACGGTTAACGCGCCGATCCAACGGTTCATCTTTTTCCAAGGCCACAGGTTTTCAAACTCAGCAACGGCGGTACCGTTGCTGCTGTTCGGCCAGTATGGGGCGTTGCCGACGGTATTTCCCATCACATGCGCGTTAAGCGGACCAGAAACCGCACGAAACGTGTGGTTACATACGTTCACAAACACGCAACTTAAGAAAAATACCCGGTTTACATGTATCTGCCATAGTGCGAGCTGTCAGAGGCACTTCTCTCTCCCTTTGATCGCGCTTCTAGCGCGCCTCTGATACCTCCCTGTCAAACTCGCCGGCCCCATCCCCCCGGGGCCGGCACCTTTGCGTAAACGGCGAAGGAGGCGGAATCATTGATCCCTTGGCGGATATGAAGTCAATCGTCGGGCGTGAGGTCGGTGAACGCCTTTTTCATCCGGTCGAGGTCCTTGCGGATATCCGAGAAGGCGACGATATGGTGGATGCCGGAACCGTCGTTGGAAAACGGTAGTCTGAGCGAAATCTCCGTGGCCGGGATCTTCATCAGGCCGGTGCGGATGGTATTGGCGAACAAGAGCGGCCGGCGGGCGTCCAGTGTTTCCTTGTATTGGTTGAAAACGGATTCCGCTTCCGCTTGCGGCCGTATGGCGCTCACAGGTTTTCCGGTCAGTTCCTGGTGATGGGCCTGGGCGTGGGCCGATCCCCAAAATCGGTAGACGAATTCGAGTGGATCGACGGTCACGTCGACGACGCCGAAGAATGGAATGATCTTGGGTGGAATCCGGAGCCAATCGAATTCCCGCCAGGCCGGGGCCAAGCGGTCTCCGCGCAAATCACTCCAATAATCGAGGCAAAGCCGCGCATCGGGGGTGAGCGAAGAGGCGATATCGCTCCGATCGTAGTCGACGACGATCCCTTTACCGTTGTTCGCGGCGCCGTCCATTTTTCTCTCGATCTGTCACAGGCACAGTATTCAACCTTAACTAGTAGTTTATAAATTACTTCAATACTTCCCTGTGACAGTGAAGGAGCACCCTTGTTTACCCAGATGCTTGAGAGGACTTTAGACTATTTTTCGTAAAAACTTCAAATTTGGTGGTGACGCGATGGCGAAGGAAACGACGGGCTCGCGTTACCTGATCTCCGGTTCCCAAACGCGCTCAGATCGAACCGCAATTGCCGGTTACGTCTTTAGGTTCGGGGCGAGCCAGCGTGACGCTTCGTCGATGTCGATCCCCTTGCGCTTCGCATAATCGGCCAACTGGTCGTCGCCGATGCGTCCGATGCCGAAATAGCGGGCGTCGGGGTGGGCGATATAGAGGCCGGAGACGGACGCGGCCGGCGTCATGGCCAGACTATCGGTCAAGGTCATGCCCGCATTGGCTTCCGCATCGAGCAACCGGAACAGGGTGCGTTTCTCCGTGTGGTCCGGGCAGGCCGGATATCCGGGCGCCGGGCGTATACCGCGGTAGAACTCCCGGATAAGGGCGTCATTTTCCAGGTTCTCGTCGGCTGCGTATCCCCAGAACTCCTTGCGGACCCGTTCGTGCATGCGTTCGGCAAAGGCTTCGGCCAGACGGTCGGCCAGTGCCTTCAACAGAATCGCCGAATAGTCGTCGTGCTCGGCTTCGAAGGCCCGGGCCCGCTCTTCGGTACCGATTCCAGCCGTCACGGCAAAGGCGCCGATGTAATCGACGTCGCCACCGTCCTCGGGCACAACGAAGTCGGCGAGGCAGAGATTGGGACGCCCGCCGGTCTTGTTCATTTGCTGGCGCAGGAAATGGAATCGGGCGCTGACCTCTTCCGAACCTTCCGGATCGAAAACCTCGACGTCGTCACCGGTAGCGCGGGCCGGGAAAAATCCGATGACGGCCCGAGCTTTCAGCCATTTCTCGTCGACGATCCGTTCGAGCATGGCGATGGCGTCATGATGAAGCCCCTGGGCCGCTTCCGCACTGTCGCCCTCGTGCAACAGGGCCGGGAAGGTTCCCTTGATTTCCCAGGTCCGGAAGAACGGCGTCCAGTCGATGCGCGCTGTCAGGTCCGAGAGGTCGTAGTCGTCGAAGGCGCGGACGCCCAAGAAGCTCGGGCGATGCGGCCGATATCCGGTCCAGTCCATGGCAATACGGTTGTCACGGGCCTCGGAAAGGGACAGGGGCGGCGCAGAGTCGTTCTTGCCTTCATGGCGGTCGCGCAAGGTCTCCTGATCGTCCCGAACCTGATCGACGAAGGTATCCCTTCTGGTGTCGCTGACCAGGTTCTGGGCGACACCGACGGCCCGCGAGGCATCGTTGACGTGGACCACCGGACCCTCGTAGCAGGGCGCGATCTTGACCGCCGTATGCGCTTTCGATGTGGTCGCCCCGCCGATGAGGAGCGGGACGTCGAGGCCCTGGCGCTGCATTTCGGTGGCGACCGTACACATCTCGTCGAGCGACGGCGTGATCAAGCCGGAAAGGCCGATCATATCCGCATCTTCGGTCTTGGCCGTTTCCAGGATGTCCATGTAGGGCACCATCACGCCGAGGTCGATGATGTCGAAGTTGTTGCACTGAAGCACGACGGAGACGATGTTCTTGCCGATGTCGTGGACGTCGCCCTTGACGGTCGCCATGACCACCTTGCCTTTGGTGGAACGACCCTGGCCTTCGCCGGTTTCGCCTTCGATGAAGGGGATCAGGTGGGCGACCGCCTGTTTCATGACGCGGGCCGATTTGACGACCTGCGGCAGGAACATGCGTCCCGAGCCGAACAGGTCGCCGACCACGTTCATGCCGTCCATCAACGGCCCTTCGATGACCTCGATCGGATGATCGGCGGCGAGGCGTGCCTCTTCCGTATCTTCGATGATGAATTCGGTGATGCCGGCGACAAGGGCGTGCTTGAGCCTTTCGGCGACCGGCGCCTCACGCCACGCGGCGTTTCTCGTTTCATCGCGGGCCGTCGCCGTGAACTCACTCGCAACCTCCAACAGGCGTTCGGTGGCGTCGTCGCGGCGGTTGAGCACCGCGTCCTCGATCCTTGCCCGCAGGTCTTCAGGGATATCGGCGTAAACGGCCAACTGGCCGGCGTTGACGATGGCCATATCAAGGCCGGCGTCGATGGCATGGTAAAGGAAGACGGCGTGCATGGCCTCGCGGACCGGATTGTTGCCGCGGAAGGAAAACGACATGTTGGAGATGCCGCCCGACGTGCTGACGCCGGGGCAGCGCCGTTTGATCTCGGCGACGGCGGCAATGAAGTCCTTGGAGAAGTTCCGGTGTTCATCGATGCCAGTGGCGATGGGGAAGACGTTGGCATCGATGATGATGTCGCAGGCGTCGAAACGGGCTTTGCCCGTAAGCAGGCGGAACGAGCATTCGGCGATCTCGACCATGCGCTCGAAGGTGTCGGCCTGGCCGGTCTCGTCGAAGGCCATGACGACCACGGCGGCGCCGTAGCGCTTAATGGCACGGGCTTGCTTGAGGAACGCCTCTTCGCCCTCTTTGAGGCTGATCGAATTGACGATGCCCCGGCCCTGGATGTTCCTCAAGCCGGTTTCGATGACCTCCCATTTCGACGAATCGACCATCACTGGAACCCGGCTGATGTCCGGCTCGCCGGCGATCATCCGGAGGAACGTCTGTATCGCCGCCTTGGCGTCGAGCATGGCATCGTCCATGTTGACGTCGATGACCTGGGCACCGCCTTCGACCTGGCCGCGGGCGATGTCCAGCGCCGTCTCGTATTCGCCCTCGCGTATCAAGCGGGCGAACTTGGCCGAGCCGGCGACATTGGTCCGCTCGCCGATGTTGACGAAGCCGGTGACGTCGTCGCAGACCAGCGTTTCAAGGCCGCTCAGCGTCAACAGGTCCGGTGCATCGGGAACCGGGCGCGGCTCTACGCCGTCGACCGCGTCGGCGATGGCGGCGATATGGTCCGGCATCGTGCCGCAGCATCCGCCGACGAGATTGACCAGACCGCTCTCGGCGAACTCGCCGATCTGCTCGGCCATGTAGTCGGGCGTGTCGTCATAGCCGCCGAATTCATTGGGCAGGCCGGCGTTCGGGTAGACGCTGACATGGGTGCCGGCGAGCCTGGCGACGGCCTAGATGTGGGGCCTGAGTTCGGCTGCCCCGAGGGCGCAGTTGAACCCGATAGCCAGCGGTTCGGCGTGGGCCACCGAGTTCCAGAAGGCTTCCGGGGTCTGCCCCGAGAGCGTCCGCCCGGAGGCATCGGTGATGGTGCCGGAGATCATGATCGGCAGGCGGATCGCTTCCGTTTCGAACAATGTCAGCAAGGCGTGGATGGCGGCCTTGGCGTTGAGGGTATCGAACACGGTTTCGACCAGGAAGATATCGACGCCGCCGTCGGCCAATCCCGAAGCCGCCTCGAAATAAGCGCTCCGAAGGTCCTCGAAAGTGACGTTGCGTTTGCCGGCGTCCTCGACGTCGGGCGAGATCGACGCCGTTCGGTTGGTTGGGCCGAGTGATCCGGCGACGAACCGCCTTTTCTCGGGTGTCAGGGCCGTGGCCGCGTCCGCCGCTTCGCGGGCGACCCGGGCGGCGGCGTAGTTGAGGTCGTAAGCCAGGCCCTCCAAGCCGTAGTCGGCCTGGGAAACGGAGGTGGCGGTGAAACTATTGGTGCTGACGATGTCGGCGCCGACCGCGAGGTAGGCCTCGTGAACAGAGCGCACCGCATCCGGCTTGGTCAGGCACAGGAGATCGTTGTTGCCCTTGAGGTCCTGGTTCCAGGTGTCGAAGGCCTCGCCCCGGAAGTCTCTCTCCTCCAACTTGAGGCCCTGCAGCATGGTGCCCATGGCGCCGTTGATCACCATGATCCGCCGGCCCAGAATTGCGCGGAGTTCGGCGGTCCGGTCCGGTTGACGATGGAGCGGGCGGTCTTCGCCAGCCTTGCGTTCAAAGGGTCTGATGACAGTCATGGCCGTCTCACGCTGCTTTCGAGGCCGCCTTGGGGCGGGCGCCGAGAATGTGACAGATCGCATAACAAAGGTCGGCCTGGTTCATCGTGTAAAAATGAAATTCGCCGACGCCGTTGGCGTTGAGCACACGGCATTGTTCTGCGGCGACGCTGGCAGCGACCAACTTGCGGGTTCCGGGATCGTCGTCGAGACCCTCGAACAGGTCCGCCATCCAGCCTGGCACCGAAGCGCCGCAGCCGTTGGCAAATCGGGCCACCTGCTTGAAATTGGTCACCGGCAGGATGCCGGGAACGATCGGGACCGCTATGCCGGCGGCCCGCACCCGGTCGAGGAATCGCAGGAAGAGCTCGGTGTCGAAGAAGAACTGGGTGATGGCCCGGGTGGCGCCGGCATCGATCTTGCGTTTCAGGTTGTCGAGGTCGGCTTCGGCGGATGCAGCTTCCGGGTGCACTTCCGGATAGGCGGCGACGCTGATCTCGAAGTCGTGGGCCTTTTTCAGACCGGCGACTAGATCGGACGCGTTGGCATATCCACCCGGGTGCGGAAGGTAGCGCTTGCTGCCTTGCGGCGGATCGCCCCTGAGCGCCACGATGTGGCGGACGCCGGCCTGCCAATAATCGTCGGCGATGGCGCCGATTTCATCGCGGCTGGCGCCGACACAGGTCAAGTGGGCAGCTGGTTCCAGGTCGGTTTCCCGGCGGATGCGGGTGACAATCGCATGGGTTCTCTCGCGCGTCGTGCCGCCAGCTCCGTAGGTGACCGACACGTAGGACGGGCCCGACGGCGCTAACCTCTGGAGAGCGCCCCATAATTTGGTGCCGCCTTCCTCGGTTTTTGGCGGGAAAAACTCGAAGGACACTTCCACATCCTCGGGCAACGGCGCGGCGATGGCCAGTTCCGGCGACGGCGGGCGGCCGCGCCTCGACACGTTCATGATGTCCCCGGCTTCGCTTTTTCGTTTCATGGTCGTTCCTTCGTCTTCAGCCGTCAGTGCCGTCCGCACGGTCCCGTCATTGGGCGGCGAGTGTTTGTTCTTCTTGCGGGTGGCCAGCCGCTGCCGCCGGTTTTTCCGCCAGCCACAGGGATACGGTCAACGGGTCGCCCGGCAAATGCTGGGCCGCCTTCAACTCGAGGCCGGCGAGAACCAACCAACCGACAACCTCATCCGTATCGAAACCCAGGCGGCGGTGTTCATTGTCGGTTCGCAGGCTTTCCAGGGCATGCGGTGCGAAATCGACAATCAAGAGCCGTCCGCCCGGCGCCAGGACCCGCGCCGCCTCGCTGACCGCCAGGGCCTGGTCGTCGACGAAGTGGAGCACTTGGTGGATGGTGACCGCATCGAAGCCGCCCTCCGGATAAGGCAACTGGTAAAGATCTCCGTGGCGTACCCGGCAATGCCCGAGGTCGGCTTGTTCCAGGTTGGCGCGGGCAACGGCGAGCATGGCGGAAGACAGGTCGATGCCCTCGCCTTTTTCGATACGGGGTCCGAACAGCTCGAGGATACAGGCCGTGCCGGTGCCAATATCGAGGAGCGAAGAAACACCTGTCGCCGGCAGCATTTCGGCGATGGCGGCTTCGACCTCGGTCTCATCGACGTGTAGCGAGCGCACTTCGTTCCAGCGTTCCGCGTTTTCCCGGAAATAGGTCGCCGCCGCTTCCGCCCGGTCGCGTTTAACCTCGCTCAGGCGTTGGCGATCGCGTCGGAGCTGGTCGTCGACGAGCGGGATCAACGGTGCCACGCGGTCGGCTGTCTCGGCGCCGATTCCGGACTGGGAGAGGCGAAAGAAGACCCAACTGCCTTCCCGGATCCGTTCCAATAGACCGGCTTCGGTCATCAATTTCAGGTGCCTGGATATGCGAGGCTGGCTTTGGCCCAGGATGCGGACCAGTTCGCTGACCGTCAGTTCGCCCCTGAGGCACAAGGCGAGGATGCGCAGTCGCGTCGGTTCGGCGATCGCCTTCAGGGCATTGAGCAGCGGTTCCATCGAGGCCTTCCCCATTTGGTGCCGTGCGGCATTGGGGCATCATTCCACAGGAAAATAACAATATCAAGATATCTTTATGTTGTCATGTTAGGGTAGCCGGCGAGACGACTTCGTCTTGCCGGTCCTTAGCCGGGCCACAGACCGGCGAACGGGCGTTCCACGCCGCCGGCGATGACCCCAGGATTGCCGAAAAACGGTCTTCAAAGGGCCGATACTGTTGATAAACTCGCCAAATGGCGGACGGTGAAAATATCTGATTTTGATTTTGCAAGAGACGGGTGGCTTCAGAAGGCGTCTGTGCGGGCCCAGGCGGCTCCAGGGCGAAAATTC
>Ga0056108_1000496_pt1 | contig 11490 bp, 5 predicted proteins | sample WorMetG1BERMUDA1_FD_83875 | JGI IMG/M metagenome (GOLD analysis project Ga0056108, IMG submission 83875) | Marine gutless worms symbiont microbial communities from Max Planck institute for Marine Microbiology, Germany - Inanidrilus... ... | reverse complement strand
TCTCAGCGGTCGGAGATTGGATGTCTATCATACTTCCACACATGGTGTGGCCTTAGTGCAAATTTAGAATGCAGGTCTGAAATGTGCTGCGCGCAGCTCGCTGAAAATACAGGATGCAAAAAGTCGCCAGAAATCGCCATCTGGGCACCATCACACAACTTTGTCTTGCTATATCTTCGCAACTAAGGCACGTATCGACAATCGGAAAAAAAAACTTGTTAAGCAGCAATACCTCCTCCACATGTACCCACAATATGGTGAACTTCGGCCCACTAGCGGCTGTGATGTTTCGTCAGTTTGGGGCACCCCACGTAATTTCAACGGGTTTCGCTTCTTGGCAGCATTACTGCACGGCACTCTAGTACTGGGCGTCAGCCAAACTTTGCGGCGTTGAACAGAGGGCGCCACCTATATTCGTCAGGGTGGCCATCACGTTGGGCATTGGCCCACATTTCTAGTTTTCTTCCTAACGAAGCTGTCGACCTGGCTCAGAACCGTCCTCTGTGGAGACTGATGTCTACATATGGTGCTACACACTCCTAGTGGTGCATGCCAGAAAAGAGAAAGTAGTAACTACGGTTCTGAGCTCTGTTGGGAATATTAATTCTGTGAACTCGTTTTCCTTGTAAACTGGGAAAGTAAATGTATTAGTCTATGCCATCCCATATTTCTGATTTAGTAATACAGTGCTTTATTGTAGATGTTGTGTAAAATATCCAGTGCAAGTGAAGCAGTTGGATGGGTTTAGTTATCACAGTAGCATAGGGTTATCATATGATAATCAGAACTGTAGAAAGTGTTGTTTTTGATGCCATGTAGCTGCTGATGACATTTACCTTTCTGTTGCATGAAAATTAATGGCACTTTTTCATTGAAAATTAGTAGGACGTTATTTTTTTTGACAGACACACAGTGCATGATTGTGATTATTGAAACTTCTTTTGTCTGTATCCAGAACTTAGCATGCTGTGTAAAAAAATAGTAAACAGCATGTGAACATAATTGTCATAATAAACTGTAATATGAATGGTTTGGGAAATGACCGACTGCAATGCCTGCAGTATCTTGAATCTTGGGGCTTGATTCTGCACCATCAGTTAGTGCTGTAAAGTAGAGATGCCTCAGTTTTATTGTGTCACGCTGTACATTTGTTGTGTAGTCGGCATCAGAACCAGCCAATGACATTGATGCTGTGATGCCAGTCTCGCCAAAGAAACTGCGAACTAGGACAGCACCTGCTAAACCACAAGTTGCAGAGAAGCCACCAGCTGTGGAAAAACCACGAGCCGCAGAGAAACCGCGAGCTGCGGAAAAACCACGAGCCGTGGAAAAACCGCGGGTAGCTGCCACAGCAAAACAGGCAGCTAAGCCATCACAGCCTGGTCGTTCAGTGGGTCGACCTCCGTCGGCTGCTGCTAAGCCTTCCACAGAAACTACGACATCTTCATTGAGAAGTGCTGCTGCTAATGCTAATGCTAGTGCAGCTGATGAAGGCAAGAAGGTATCGAGATGTGTTATTTTGCTGGTATAATGTACTAGAGGAGGATGGGCCATTGATGCCCGTGGTGCTTCTGCGGTCTGATGGTTAACAATCGTGTTCGCTTGATTTTTGGTGCTATTCTTTCTATAAATATTAATCCTTCAGTGCTTTGACGCTGTTGGTTGGGTGGCAGGAAGGGCATCCGGCCTGTAAAAAATTGAGTGGTGGGTGCCGGTGCGGGTATCTGTCTGGGGCAAGGTGCAGACTTGCATATGGCCCAGCTGATGCCATTGCCACCCACAGTCTCTTCAGTAAAATGCAAATTGATTTTACGTTTCTGTTACCGGCTCACCTGGGTAGTCCCGGACAAAGGGCCGTTAAACAGATGCTGTTGTTGTTGTGTTTTTCTGTAAATTTGTCTAAAACATTGTGTACATTTTCAGTTAATTTTGAGAATACTGTCCCTTTACAGACATTACTCTATAGGTGGCAGTGGCATTATCAGGGAATTTTGTAAACCTGGAAAAGTCATGGAATTTGAGATATGGTCAGGTAATTTTTTATGACATGTCACATGGTTTGCGACTTGCTTATTATGGTCGCCCTATGTTATAGGGCAGACCATTATATTTTCATCCTGTTTCTTCTTTCCTTCTTCTTTTTTTCCTCGCCTAATCTCAGCGGTCGGAGATTGGATGTTTACCATACTTTGGCACATAGTGTGGCCTTAGTGCGAATTTAGAATGGTTGGTTGGTTACGTGGTCCAGCGGTAGAGCATCGGTCTTTGGCCGGTGTGCTTTCCTGTCCTGCGTTCAACTTGTAGCTGATGGGTGACCACTTATGTGGGTGAGCTATCCAATATAGGTCAATCAACTAGGCCAACTCAGCCTTTCATCCTTTCGGGGTCGATAAATGAGTAGTGAGCAGTTATCAGGTGTCCGCTATTTCGGCTGAAGTAGTGACACCTGGCGAAAGCTTACGAGGGTGAAGGCCTGGTGTGGTTGATTGGGGCGGTGGTGTGTTCGCTGGCTGCAGCTGCGGGTCCAATGTCCGTTAGCGTGGGCAGTGGATGGACTGCATAGCGCCGCAGCACCACTGGCTATTGCCAATCAACTGCCCTTCAGAGATTGTGAAGCGCGCTGTTCTGGTTCGCCGTGTAAGTTGCGCTATATAAGAATCCGACCTTTACCTTCTTTTTACCTTTAAAATGCAGGTCTGAAATGCGCTGCACACAGCTCGCTGAAAATACAGGACACAAAAAATCGCCATCTCGGCACCATCGCACAACTTTGTCGGTCCATATCTTTGCAACTAAGGCATGTATCGACAATCGGAAAAAACTTGTTAAGCACCAATACCTCCTCTACGTGTCCTGATAATGTAGTGAACTTCGGCCCACTAACGGCTGAGATAGGTTCAGGAGTTTGGGGCCCCCCTACAAATTTCAACGTGTTTTGTGTCTTGACAGCGTTACTGCACGGCATCTAGTAGTGGGTGTCAGCGAAACTTTGCGGTGTTGAACGGAGGGCGCCACCTGTGTCTGGCAGGGCGACCATCAGGTTGGGCATTGGCCCACATTCTAGTTGATGAGCTGATCTGTGCGTGTAATGTGTAAAATGAATTAGCTTAAACTTAGGCCCGTTCATGATGACACTAATTTCCCGGGTAAACAGGATCTGTGGATCTCTGGTTAGCGACCCTGCCCAGTAATTGTCAGTTGTAAGTGATTATGGCTTACATTATTATTGGTTGTGTCAGCATTGGTTATCAGTGCTAACTGATTGATTGTATAAATGTTGTAGGTTTCTGTTTGCTGGTAGTTTTCAATTACTGTTGTAGAAAGCTGCGCGAAATGCCTGGAAATACTTTAAAGTTATCTGGAAAAGTCAGGGAATTTTATTTTGCCGAACCTGTGGGAACCCTGGAGCATCACCGCCCTTTGGCCGGTGCCAAGTTATACTGCTTGGTGACAGAGGCACATGGGTGTAAACAACTTGCCTAAGGTTGTTACGCAGCATTGCCTTGAGTAGGATTTGAACCCGCGACCTACTGATCGCAAGCCCAAATGCCTTACCCGTTGCACCACTGCGCCACCTCATGACTGGGAAGAACGTTTCCAAATGACATATTTTGTGTGGAGTGTGGCGTAAAACCTTCAGTCAGTCACACAATTGTCTTCAACATTCTACTTACGTGTTTTTGCCTTGAGACAGCAAACAGTCAGATATTGTGGCACTGTCGATACAGATCATGTGAGCACTGCCACATTCCGTTGACGTTCACTAGGTGGCGCCCGCGTGTAGTGTGGAGTGAGGAGCGAAGATTACGTCGTCAGTGCTGTGTGTACGTTGCAGTCACGGGAACAGAGGAAGATCGAGGCCATCGAGAAAACGTTTGAGAAGATTGAGCAGAGGCAGAAGTCAGGCAAGCAGCAGCGCGGCGCTGCCAGCGTGAATGATTCGGAACCCGACAAGTCCAACAGAGTAAGAGCTGTCATTGTGCTTGTGTGTGTATTAGTTTCTGCTGCCATATACTGGATAACGGCATTGGCATTGGCATCCCTTTTGTCGGGACTCAGTGTATGAAGAACCAAACAAACAACCGTTTTATGGCCATTATGCATCCCCAGTTTAGAACTGGAGGATGTTTTTGGAGTGTTTTTACTGCCCACATGCCCTTTCTAAAGATGAAGAACTAATGAACTGTTTATACCTAGGCTTGTGTGGCCCAACGGGTATAGCGTTGGACTTGCGATCACTAGGTCTCTGGTTCAGTCCTACTCAAGGCAGCGCTGCGTAACAACCTTGGGCAAGTTGTTCACACCTATGTGCCTGTATCACCAAGCAGTATAACTTGGTACTGGCCAAACGGCGGTGATGCTCTGCGGCTGGAAAGGTAACCGCAGGCCTGGCAGAAAGTAATGGCAGCCTACCACCGGGTGGATGACTTAGTCACCTGCGGGCTGACTGCCTGTACACCGGGATCAGCTCTGGGCCCAGTGCTCCACATCGAGTATGGGAAGCCTTTACTTTATTTTGCTTTTTTAGTGAGTAGAGTAGTGTGAGTAAAGGAGTTCACAGCATTGCGCACGGCTGCGTCGTTGCATTTTGTGCACAGACAGCCGAGCGTAAAAAACGTTGGTGACTTCTTGCAGTACGGTCTTTAAGTAAACAAGCATGTCTTTGCATTGTCAGTGTGCCAGAGTGTAACGTTGTGGTGTCGTGTGGTGTAGAAGAGTGGTCGTGGCGCTGCGGCGAAGAGACAGGTCGCCGAGAAGGCAAAGACTTCAACGACGGGTCGAAGAAGCTACGCCACGTCGCGAACAAAACGGTGATTGCCAACGAACGATCGACGTTGCGAACCAGTTACTTTTTGAGCCTTGTTGCAGCGCAGGAAGACTGCTCCGGTTTGTGAAACTGCGGCCGACGCCATGACACTGGCCGGCGCCGAGCGGGCGTGTGCATAACGACTGTGAAGTGTTTGGTGTGTTTTAATGGTACCGTGCAGTACGACAGCGCGGCCGCGTTTTAGACGACGCGACGGACAGCGACCGCAGGAAGACACCACGCCGTTATTGTGATAGTCTGCTGATCAGTCTGTGAGAAATCTTTTGCCGAAAATCACTCCTGTTGTTAACGCCAAGTATGGAATCCGAAACTTAAGGGTGGAATCCAGTGGTTAGGGGTCGTCCATGAATGACGTCAGACTCACAGTGGAAGGAGGGGTTCAGGCTAGTGTGATGATAGGTAAGTAAGTAAGTGTATTTGTATAGCGGAATAATTAAAATCACAATGCGTGACATAAGAGGTGGGGGAGGGTTAAGTGTAGTGACATCACGCGAGGCTCTTTATTACCCATAAACCGTTGTGATCTAGCCACTGGCTGGTAATTTGCTCTCGTGCGGGGATGACTTCGCTGCAGCCGGCTGCTTGTCTACAGATTGATTTCATGTTGGTCCATGGCACAACTCCCAATAGATGCAAGTGAACTACTTAGACTATTGGCTGCATACACCATTTCAGTGAGAACTAGATCTTTGCACCATTAAAATTGTGCAATTGTATGAAAGGTTTTCTCAATTAGTTCTGTAGGCAATTACTTCATGGGGATTCTGTAGCTTGTGACGTAATTTTCGAAGGGGGATCTGAGATTTGTGACAGGGGAGGGGAGTCAGTTGTACCCCATAATTGTATGACGTCATTTATGGATGAGCCCTTAACTGCACAGGTTGTCTGACGTGGTATTGTTGTGTATTGAGTTAGCTTTATCGACTGAAGCTGTAGTGCACATTTGATTCTCTGGCAGGGAGTCGTCGCTGTGTTTTTCCGTGTTACGTACTGTTTTCAGCTTTGTGCTAAACACTGGGATGACTGTTACGTTTTGCCAGTGCCACAGCCTCGAAGTTTTAATGGGATTTTTTGCACCAAATTTTTATCGATCTCTTATCCTTTTAAAACCGTACTGCACAGGTAAAGGTGAGTCGTTAGAACGTCGACAAAAGGCTTTTTACAGCGGTCATTTTATTGGCTACGGAGACGAGTATCTTCCATCGAAGGTGATTGCAAGCAGTGCGGAGTCATGTGTATAGGTTGTTTTCATCGCGCCGCCGCCGCCGTGTGGATGTGTACAGTCTGTGTGATGATAATCTTTGTTGATGGGCAGCATTGCAAACTTGTTGGACTGCATCCATGCGTGTCGTCGTCGTCGTCTCGCTGTCGTTCTCACGACGGCGGTAGATTTTGTCTCCGATTCACGGGTTCTTAATTCGAGCTAGCTGTAGCCACCTTCGGCTTGTGTAATGGCCTCATTTTCCATGTTACTGCAAGTTAAGTAGCATGTTGCAAAAGCAAGGCTTTGGGATTTACAGTGCAGGTGTTTTTTTTCCAGTCCAGGTGCTGTTCATATTGGTAGCAGTGTCAAAGCATTAAAGGGTGTCCATAACACTGGACGAGTGTGAAGTATGAGATATGTTCAATTAATGTGTAAACTCTCCGTGTAGCATCTAGCTACATTTGGTACTGTTTGGACATCTCGGGGAAGTATGTCATTTCAGCATGCTTTGACACTGTTGGTTGGGCATCAGGAAGAGCATCCAGCCTGTAAAAACTTGAGTGATGAGGTGCTGGCATGGTTATCTGTCTGGATCAATGTGCAAATGATTTTCTTATTGGTCCAGCCGAAATGACCTATAATGTGTTTAGTGGGACGTTAAACCCTACTCACTTCACTTCACCTCCAGCTGATGCCACTGCTACCCCATCATCTCTTGCTTCATTAAAATCCAGATTGGTTTGACCTTTCTGGTGCTGGCTTACCCAGGTTGTCCTGGAGAAGAGGCCGTTAAACGGGTGTGTGTCTTCAGCATGCAACATCAAAAATTTACTGGTAGGGGATAATCCATTTTGGAGCCAGGAGCAGAAAAGTTAAGAACCCCTGATTTAATTTATGCGTTAGCCGTTTTGTTTTGTTTGCAAGTAGGCAGTTGCTGCAGCAAAGAGACAGCATACGATGTCGTCATGTGTACACAGTAACAAGTATTGATTTGATATTCTACACGTATTGCAGCATATAAAAAGTGGCTGTCTTGTGACCAAGACACTTGCCTTTGTTGTTTTCCATTACTGCCTGCTTCCGGTATAGATCTACCATTAGCACTTTGCTGGCCATGTACTCTTTGCACAGCATCTGACAGTTGTAGCTGATGTTTCAGTAAATCTGTGTACATACTGATTCATGCCTGTACAATGCTATCTCACTAATTGTCTGTAAAGTTTCGTTTCATGCACTCTTCATCAGCCGATGCCCGTCCTCGGCTTTGCAATACGTGTATAGATGTGGCTAGTGGTAGCGTTTTGTTTGTTCGCTGTTGGCGGATGCAGCGTGCCGATGTTACTGACGTACGAGAGATAACACTGGTGACGGTATGGCGGACGACGCTGGGAAATTGTGAGGATTGTTGCGCTCGTGACAGCTGTCGAGGATAGCTTCTGTCACTGGTTTAAACCTGGACTGTTTTGACTGCTGAACGGCAGTCTACATCGAGGTGACATTGGTACGGACGAGTCAACAGTTCTATCCAAGTCTGTGCCACAGCGTCATCTTATGTACAGCTATTGATAATCGTTTTTTGTTTTGTTTATGTGGCATTTCTGTATTCTCTCACGGTGGACATATGCAAGTCTGATCTGACAGTCGATCAGCTGGCTTGGTTAATCCCCACGGCGTTTCATCGCCGATGATTCGACAAGTGTTTGTTACGAACGTGTTGCAGAAATTTTAATGCTACATTTGGCAGCAACTTTTTACGTATTGTTTGACTTAGTTACTCATGTGGTTGCATATACCACCAGTTTGAATATTTTGTTGCAGTGTCATCCGGGAATAACTAATCTAATATAAGGGATTTTTGACATGATGTGTCCTTACTATATTGGATATTGGTACCAAAGTAAGTGGAATCTAGCTTCTGCGTGCACCAGTTGATTGGTTGTAGGTATGCTGGAATGGTATAGGAGAGCACAGAAAATGGCTGTGGACTGCCGGAAGTCAGAAGGCACCGAATGCTTCACGAGGTAGTTGTTTGAAACACCTTTAAGGTGTGTAGTCCTTGATCACAAATTTACTGCCGACTGTCATAGTGGAATGGTTTTGAAAACAGAATTAGGTGAATCTACAGACAGGAGTGCAGTCGCAGCTTTTTATTTAACTCATAGTTTGCAGCGGCGTGTTTTCTACACCACCGTGTGTATTGTGGATGAAGGTTTAGGGGGACATCGGCAGTCCACCGAGGGTCTGGAAGGGAATAGGTCTCAGGAACCGCTCTCTAGTGTTTGGCAGTAGGGAATTTGTTGAGAATATTGAGCTGTGTGTGGCAGTGAGTGTTCGCGCTGGCACACAGCCGAGTCGTTGTACAATCACTGTACAGTAGTGAGTTATAGAGTTGTAGTTCTCGTTGCTTGTTTCTTACCGCTCCATTCTGCTTCTAATCACCTGCACTGCCCGTTGCCACTTTATCCTGTTGTACATTGACCCTTTCTGCACGGTGATAATTACAGCACCATATCAGATAATATGAAATTTGCACGTTTGACGTTAATGATACAGCAGCGCCCCTCTTCACTGTACCAACTGCAACGGTACACCAGTACACCTATCAAGAGCCAGGTACCTACTTGTTACTGAATTGCGATGGTGTGATCGCTTCCTGCTGGAATCACCAGCTACAGCACATTGGGGCACGTACCCCCTCGGCTTCTAACCGTCTAATTTTTTTCAGTTCACTTTATAGCTGCACAAAGTCTGACAGTGACTTTGTGCGGTTGCCTCTCCAAACGTATTTGTTAATTGTATTATTTTGTGTCATTTTATCTGCAACAAATGATTTTTGTGTAGTTTTGTGCCCCTCTCACTGCAGATCCTAGCAACACTACTTTTGTGTGTCTGCTAAAGGGCTTACTCTTAGCACGCACTATTAACATCTTCCAACAGTAATTACTTTGGCAGCCTATTCAGACCTCTCAATGTTTGGACATGCACTTGAACGGTTTTGATGCAGTTTTTTTATTTCCATAAAATACTTCAGAATGCTGGAGTATGTAGAGCATGCGGCACAAAGATCTGATATTCTGTAGCAGAGATAGCTATTGGAAAACACAGTAGAGATCACAAGATTTATGTTGTTACCACTTTTGAATGCTTGTTTGACATAGGAGTAAGGCTAATAATTGAACTTCACTAGGTCTTGAAAACTGTTGTTGTGCAAAAACAATTTATGTCTAACTTTACTGTATCATTTCTTGTTGGTGTTGGAAGATTTGGTTAAAAAGTCACCAGTGTTAAAATTTCATTCAGGTCATACGTAAGTGTAGATGATTTATATGGTATACATGCCTTTTTCATGTAGTTGCTGTTGAGCTATTAAACAACAGCTATATGATTCCGTTCTCTGTCTAGGGTTTCTTTAAATTCTATTGTTGTGTGTTCTCGACAGTTTTGTGGGCGACCATTTATAAAATGGTTCGCCCTATGCTATCGGACCGTTGTCCTGTCCTCTCTCTGTCCTGGCCTGTCTGTCTGTCTGTAGCGTTGGAGTATTGTGGCCAAATGGTTGGACGGATCAAGATGAAGCTTGAAACTTGGATGCAGGTGGGCCTCGGCGCCATCCTCATTGTGTTAGATGGGGACCCAGCTGCCTCCCAAAAAGGGGGCACAGCCCCCCCCCATTTTCGGCCCATGGCTATTGTGGCAAAATGGCTGGATGGATCAACATGCCACTTGGTATGGAGGTAGGCCTCGTCCCAGACAACATTGTGTTCGATGGGCGCCCAGCTTCCCCCCACCCCTCAAAAAGGGGCACGGCCCCCACTTTTTGGCCCATGTCTATTGTGGCCAAACGGTCGTCCATCTCTGCTACTGCTGAGCTCTTGTTCTAGATGTCCTCCACATATGATACATTTAATGAACTAGGCTGGCTTGAGAATACAGTCAGTGTGTGTGTAATGTATCACCACTTGAAATAACTGACAAACTTGGGACAGTAGGTGTCATTACGTAAAGTACTTGATATCCATTTGCCATGTTAATCCCTTAGCACCAGTATTATGTATGGTTGCCGCGAGTCAGCTGTGAAAATATGGAACATTTTCTTACGGTTTAGTTGCTTCAGCGCTCCCATCACTTTCCATATGGAGATCTACGGTGTCTTGCCAAAGTTGTTTACATTGTAATCGTTGCACGTCAGGATACTGTGGTTGACGACCTTTGCGACTGAATGCCGTATGCAAAACGTTTGCGAGGAGTTTGTTGTCCGAGCTGATTTGAACGATGCAGAAATTTCCTGCTGGAATTTGCCGTGCACGGAGTCTGACGTCTATGTCGAGAGTTGTCTGCAGTTTGCATAATGTTAGTTGGTGTTGTTTGCGTACATAGTTTTATAAAATATATGATCTGTACGGCATAGTTGCAGTTAACAGGAGTTGTCAGCTAAGTACTGAACACGTGGCTTGTTTGTTGATTGACTCACGTTTCTGCTGTAGTTCATAGCATAGTATACGTCCTCTGTTAGGAATATTTTATCATACTTATAAGTAGACACATGGGGCGTTGTTTAACTGGCCTGTTGGCCGTTCGTAGGGTTGAATTACCGTAATGAAAGCAAGAAATATTATTGTGCAAATTTCTGACTGAATTGGTGGTTCAAAACTAACAGTCTGAATGATTTCAGTTCTTCCAGTTAATGGTACAAGAACTCATCAGGAGATGAGATAGCGAACGTGAACTTTTACGCAGTGCGCCCGGAAGGTACGCGAATTCGCTGAAATAATGCAAAATAATGGCCATTACGCCGTTCAAGGTCATTCAAGGTCACCGATTTTGGTACCAATCGAAAGCTCATATACGATTTCCTGTTAGTGATTAATACTAACTTACCTCATATCTTGCACCGTTTCCGATATATATATAGCCGTCAATAGGTCGAAATCACTATACTTTGCTACCCCTCTTGTGTTTAACTCCCCCGGCATAGGGGTTCCCCTTGGACGATCTCCATAAAATTTGCATTGGATGGCCAAGGTACCTAATGCCGTAGAAATTGCCGAAAATTTGAACCGCCTGAGTAGGGCGCACGAAAGTTACAGACGACAGACGGACGGGCGACAGCATATAGCGAACGTGAACGTGAGTTCACGTTCGCTAAAAATGACGGTGCTCTGACGTTGACTACTTGCATACATAGGATTCTAATGAGAAAATCCACGGGACAAGAAAGGTTAATAGATGACTTACAAGTTACCCTTGTCCTCAACAAAGTGAAACACGGTAAGATAATAATACGTCTATGTGAAGATACAGTAATTCAAAGATAGAAACATTTAAATCTTGAAGAAACTAAAATTGAAACATTTAGCTGAATTTACACTTCAGTTGCGGGTTAAACATTCAAATTAGAAGCTGTGATAGCTAGGCGTTGGGAACCCGACGTGTAGGAAGTGTAATACAAGATGTCAGG
>Ga0056108_1000495_pt1 | contig 11493 bp, 13 predicted proteins | sample WorMetG1BERMUDA1_FD_83875 | JGI IMG/M metagenome (GOLD analysis project Ga0056108, IMG submission 83875) | Marine gutless worms symbiont microbial communities from Max Planck institute for Marine Microbiology, Germany - Inanidrilus... ... | reverse complement strand
CTGGCCTATCGCTCACCGGACGAATTCGAAGCCCATGCACAAAAACCAACCACGGATCACAAACCGAACTGTCACCAATTAACGTGACTCAAAAAAGGGGGTCAGTCCAGTAAACTGTCACCGCAATTTGATCTAATCGTACAAGCAGTTGATCCCAATGTAGTGTTCCATTGGTTGCAGTTTCAGAAAACCGCGGCCTTGCTGACGAGAATGCGAAGGTCACCGACCGTCTCGAACCCCGCCCGGCGGGCATAATCCAATTCCCTTCCAGCCTCATATCCGACGACCGGCAACCTCGGATCGATTGCCGAAACGGCCGCCGCAGCCTCGGCAAAAGCCTCGGCCGAAGGGGATGTGGAAAAAACATTCGAAATGCCGATGCATGCCTCGGACGTGTTGGCGATGCAACCGGCCTCGAATGTATCGCCGTTTTTCGACCCGAGAAAGAACATGTCGGGCAGATCCAACATCGGGCCCGGGAACATCCGATGTTGTGTAGGCGATCCGTTTTTCTTCCAGCTTTCTTCCCAGGAAATCAGGTCGTCCGGACTGTCGACAACACGCCAAGTGCCTGGAAAGTGATGATTTTCTGGCGCTCTCCATATCCAGGAAGCCTCGAACAACGTGCGGAAACCGTTACCTTCAAGCCGAAGCCGGCAGAAGCTGTCCTTAACGCCAACCGCACCCTCAAATCGGCTCGCCAGATCCGCGAGTTGTGCCATCACGTCGTCATGGGAGTCGTGAGAGAGCACCGTTAAGTTTGAATAGTATGGCGGAGGCCGATCCCTGCCGACAAAGGCGAACGGCCACCGCTCGTAAGCAAGGCCGTGTGACCTGAACATGGCTTCATACAGGTCGGCGTTGTTCTTTGCGCCGCTTACCGCGCGCTCATCCACGCTCACGGGCCATCCTTTTCACAAAAGCTCGGAGAAGCTTCGGCCATCGATACCATGCGACCGAAAGAGCTCGAAGCTCAAATTCACCGTATCAGGCCATTTGTCGATCGGCTTGCACCGGCCTGGGTCATTCCCGGATGACGGATGCGCGGAGACGAAGCGGATGTCCGATCAGGCAATCCTGTCCGGCAATCCGCGCCCATTGTTCCACCAGCGATTGGGATTGTTGCTGTTCGGATCATAGGCGGCTCTGCTCGCCCAGTCCTCGCGCAGGAAGATCACCGGTTCCTCGTAGTGATGGGCGTAGATGATCGCATCCATGACCCTCGCAAGCGCATCGAGATCCCTCTCGATGGAGATTTTCAGCTCCACCATGGGATAGGTCTCGGTAACGCCGGCTTCGAACCCCTCGACATGGGTCGTGGTCGTCGATTCCTGCCCAGGCTGTGCGGTCTCCTTGCCGACGGCCGAGATGCTTGCATTGCGCCGATAGCGTCCAAAGCTCAGCGGGTGAACCTTCATCACTTCGTCGAGGATCCGATCGGTATCCTCCGGAAGCGTCTGAATCTCGATCGTCCAGATCGGTACAAATGTACCGGACTTCGCGGTGTACTCGCGCAGATCTGCCATCGGACCGGCTCCCCTTGCTTCACATGCCGCCTCGTTTGTTCATACTTTGTTCTTATTCCCTGTGCAGGTCAAGCGCGAAGTTTAATGGTGGCGAAGGGCCTCCAGTGAGCACGAACAACCGACGTGGGCTGCGACTGGGCTTGATATCAGCGTTGGGCGGCCGGTCGGAGCGGCAATCTGCCGTCTGCGCCGATCCTTCGGGCATTGGTCTCACCGTGCGGCGGTGACCTGTATCTCGACCTTGAATTCTGGACGGGTAAAGCCTGTCACAATGAGCAGCGTAGAGGCCGGCAATTCCTTAACGTCAGCCAGATAGGCATCCCGCACAGCCATGTACTCCGCCATATATTGTCGGTCGGTCACGAACGCCGTGATGTGAAAGATGTCTTCACGCCCCATTTCGCTTTCCGCCAAAATGGCATCGATATTGGCGAAGCAAATATCGGCCTGTCGCTTTACAGAGGCCGGTATCGAGCCGTCTGCGGCGATACCAAGCTGACCGGATGTCTGCACCGGACTGGTGAAATCGGAGATTCGGGCGCCATGGGCGTAACGCCCGAATGGCGCTGCGATTTTCTGGGGGTTAAGCGACTTCAATTTCGGATTTTTACCAAAGGTTGAATCGTTCAAATTCTGTTCATCTTTTCGGCAAACGGGCGCGTTTTTGCCTAACGATTATGCACAGTTTTGCCATCGACTAAATGTTATGCATTTTGCAATTGACCACAAGCCGTTTTTGCGGTCCTTTTCCGGATGGCAGAAGTTTCAGAGACCTTGGAGTGATGGAGAATGAGTTTTCGAGCGAATATCGTGGCGTCTTCAGCAGTAATTGGAACCGTTCTCGCAACGCCGGCAGCCGCATTGGAGAAAGTTGCGTTTGGCACCAACTGGCTGGCGCAGGCCGAGCATGGCGGCTTCTATCAGTCGGTCGCCGATGGCACCTATGAAGCATGTGGCCTGGATGTCGAAATCGTCACCGGCGGTCCGCAGGTCAACAACCGCGCCCTGATGCTGGCGGGCAGACTGCAGTTCCATATGGGCGGCGACATGTTGCAGGCATTCAACGCCGCAGAGCAGGGAATTCCGGTCGTCGTTGTCGGCGCCACGTTCCAGAAACACCCGCAAGTGATCGTGGCCCATCCCGAAACCGCATCGAGCTGGGATGATCTGAAGAACCTGACCCTGCTGATCGGGGACAATGGCTTTCAGAGCTATTATCAATGGATGATCAAGGAATACGGCTTCACCGAAGAACAGCGCGAGCCCTATACATTCAACCCCGCCCCGTTCCTTGCCGACAAGAACAAGGGTATGCAGGGCTATCTCTCGTCGGAACCCTATGTGGTCGAAAAGGAAGGCGGTTTCAGACCGAATATCTTCCTGATCGCGGATGCCGGCTATTCCAGCTACGCCACCACCATCGAGACGATGGCCGAGACCATTGCGGAAAAGCCGGAAGTGGTCAAATGTTTCGTCGATGGATCGGCAAAGGGATGGTACAATTATCTTTACGGTGACAACGCGGCCGCCAACGCGCTCATCAAACAGGACAATCCCGAGATGTCCGACGACAAGATCGCTTTCGCCATCGAGAAAATGAAGGAAAACGGTATTGTCGATTCGGGCGATTCGGAAACACTCGGGATCGGCGCCATGACCGATGAGAAGATCACGGACTTCTTCGACAAAATGGTCGCCGCCGGTGTGGTTTCCGGCGATGTGGATTACAAAAAGTCGTACACGCTTGAATTCGTGAATGCCGGTGTCGGCATGGATCTGAAGAAATAGAACGCAGCAGTCACAATATGATCTGGCGTGTCTGACCGGCTTTCTTTCCAGTGTCCCGAATCTGAAGCTCGTTGAGTTTGCAGCGGGCTCTGTACGAACTTCAGATTCGACAAGGACACTCGATAAATTATTGGATCTAGTGTGGTTTTTTGGATTTGAAGTTCGTATGACGAGTGCGCCGAAACAATGATAATAACTTCAAATCCACCACACTAGGGCAGCTGAGATGAATGTTCAGACGGCCGTTTCGAAAACGCCACTCGAGGGTGACCGGCTCCTGTCGATCAACCATGTCGACAAGGTGTTTGGCGAAACGGTCGTCGCCTTGCGCGATATGACGCTTGGCGTGCGAGAAGGCGATTTCCTGAGCCTTTTGGGTCCGTCGGGATGCGGAAAGTCCACAGCGCTTCGTCTGATCGCCGGCCTGTTGCATCCGACGAAAGGAAGCATCAGATGGTCCGTCAGCGACTCTTCGGACAGGCTCGGCGTCGTTTTTCAGGAACCGACGCTGATGCCCTGGGCAACCATCGAAGACAATGTCTGGCTGCCGCTGAGACTGAAAGGCATTGCCAAAAAGGCGGTTGCGTCCGACATCCAGGAGGCGCTGGATCTTGTCGGCCTGACAGGGTTTGAAGACGCCTATCCGCGTGAGCTGTCGGGCGGCATGAAGATGCGCGTCTCGATCGCCCGTGCGATGGTGACCAAACCGAAACTGATCCTGATGGATGAGCCCTTTGCCGCGCTCGATGAGATAACGCGCTTCAAATTGAACAATGATCTGCTTGAAATGAAGGAGCGCATCGGCTGCACCGTGATTTTCGTGACGCATTCGGTTTTCGAAAGTGTCTTCCTGTCAAACCGTATCGTCGTCATGGCGGCACGCCCGGGCCGGGTTATCGAGGAGCTTGAGGTCAAAAGCCCCTATCCGCGCAATGACGAATTCCGTACGTCCGCCGAATATGCAAAATATTGCCGCGCAACGTCCGACGCGTTGCAGGCGGCGATGGGAGATGGAATCCATTGAGTGTCGTAGACCGCGAAAACGCAGTCGCCGCGGAAGTCCCCGCCATCGATCTGGAAGAGCGTCTACGTGCCCGCAGACGCCGCCTGGACAGGCTGGGCACCTGGCTGATGCCGGTGATCATGATCGTTGTGACCATCTTCGCCTGGGACCAAATCGTGCGGATCAACGAGATTCCCCACTACATCCTGCCGAGTCCCGGCCGTGTGTTCGACTCGTTGATTGCCGATTGGCGCATCCTGCTGGACGCACTGACAATCACTCTGGCCATTACCCTCATGGCGCTGGCCATGGCCGTTATCGGCGGCGCCGGCCTGGCGATCCTGTTCACCCAGTCGCGCCTGATGCAGATGTCGCTCTACCCCTATGCGGTGATTTTGCAGGTCACGCCCATTGTCGCCATCGCACCGCTGATTTTCATCTATGTCGATTCCAAGATCGCCGGCTTGCTTATTTGCGCCTGGCTGGTGGCGTTTTTCCCGGTCCTGTCCAACACCACTTTGGGACTCAACAGCGCCGACCATAATTTGCGCGATCTGTTCAACATCTACGGCGCAACCCGCTGGCAACGCCTGCGCTATCTGCAGATACCATCGGCACTCCCCTATTTTCTCGGAGGGCTGCGCATCGCCGGGGGTCTGGCGCTCATCGGCGCGGTCGTTGCGGAATATGTCGCCGGGACGGGCGGTATCGGCTCGGGTCTTGCGTTCACGATTTTGGAGGCTGGTTACCGGCTCAACATTCCACGCATGTTCTCCGCACTGTTCCTGATCGCAGTGACCGGCGTTCTCATTTACGCCGCGCTTGGTTTGCTCAGCCATCTGTTGCTTCACAAATGGCATGAAAGTGCAATCAAGCGGGAACTGTGATGAACGATTTTCTGAAACTGCCTCAGGGCGGCTACACGCTTGAAAATGCGCTTGTTTACCATGCCGATGCACCCTTCGGCTTTGCGGTTGGAAGCCTGTCGGTTGCCGGTGGCAGAGTCGTCGATGAGCAACAGGCAACGCGCATCGATGTCGGAGGCGGCATTGTTCTGCCAAGCTTCGTCGACATGCATACCCATCTTGACAAGGGGCACATCTGGGGTCGCGCGCCCAATCCCGACGGCACTTTCATGGGCGCGTTGGAAACCGTCGGCGCAGACCGGGCGGCCAATTGGACGGCCGAGGACGTCCGGCGGCGCATGACGTTCTCCCTCAAATGCGCCTTTGCGCATGGCACATCCGCCATCCGGACCCATCTCGACAGCATCGCGCCGCAAGATCAGATCTCCTGGCCGGTGTTTCGCGATGTTCGCGAGGAATGGGCGGGGCGGATTGCCTTGCAGGCGGCCTGCCTCGTTCCGATCGACGAGGTGGGCGAAGCCGGCGCGTTTCTGCGCACGGCCGATATCGTGGCACAGTGTGACGGTGTGTTGGGCGCGGTGACCTATCCCGTTCCCGATCTTGAAAACAGGCTGAACGTCTTTTTCTCCATGGCGGCAGAGCGGGAATTGGCTGCGGATTTTCACGTCGACGAAACCGGCGATCCCAGCGTTGCCACGCTACGCACCATCGCCGAAACGGTCCTCAAAACCGGCTTTGACGCGCCGGTGACCGTCGGCCATTGCTGTTCGCTTGCCGTCCAGGATGAAAGCGAAGCCGACCGCACCATGGATCTGGTGGCGGAAGCCGGGCTCCATGTTGTCTCGCTGCCCCTTTGCAATCTCTTTCTGCAGGCGCGCGATCCGGTCAAAACGCCGCGCTGGCGCGGCGTGACACTGGTGCATGAAATGCGCGCGCGGGGCATCAATGTCTCTTTCGCCTCCGACAACACGCGCGATCCCTTCTATGCCTATGGCGATCTCGACATGGTGGAGGTGCTGCGCGAAAGCACCCGAATTGCGCATCTCGATCACAGCGACACCCATTGGCTGGATGCGTTTTCGGCAAATCCGGGAACGGCTTGCGGCTTCGATGTCAATAATCTCGCGCCGGGCAGTGTCGCGGATTTCGTTGTTTTCAAAGCCCGTTCAATGACCGAGTTTCTGGCGCGGCCGCAAACCGATCGCGTCGTCGTGCGTGCCGGCAAGGCCATCGACCGAACGCTTCCCGACTATGCCGAACTGGATGACCTGCTGGTGACTGACAGGAAAAGGATGACCGCATGAGCAGCAACATAGAGTCATGCATATCTGCTCTTTCAAACTATGATCTGGATACCAATCCGGCCACGGTGAGACAGAAGAGCCGCGATTTCTTCTGGTATTCGCCTGTTTTGAAAGCGCGAATGGATCATCTCGTGGGGGATTTCGCTGTTTCACCCAAAGACGAAGCCGAACTGATCGACATTCTCAAGACCTGTTATGCGTTCGATGTGCCGGTCACCACCCGCGGGGCGGGCACCGGCAATTACGGTCAGGCCATGCCGTTGAATGGCGGCTGCATCCTGCATCTCAACCGCATGAACAAGGTGAAAGAGATCCATCCCGGCCGCGTCATCGTTGAGCCCGGATGCCTGATCAAGGACCTCGATGCGGAGTGTAAGGCGAAGTCCGGCCAGGAAGTGCGGATGTTTTCTTCGACCTGGGCAACGGCGACCATCGGCGGTTTCGTCGCCGGTGGTTCAGGCGGCATCGGTTCCATACGCTGGGGATCGCTGCGCGATTTGGGCAACATCATCCGCCTGCGCGTCGTGACCATGGAAGCCGAACCCCGCATTCTGGAATTCACGGGCGAGGAGCTTGCCCGCGTTTCTCACGCCTATGGCACCAACGGAATCATTACGGAATTGGAGATGCCGCTCACGCCGGCCTATGATTGGGTCGACATCGCCATCGGCTTTGACGACTTCATGGACGCCGCCCGGTATTGCGATGCGATTGCCAATGAAGACGGCATCCTCTTGAAACTGGCATCGCCCATCGAAGCGCCGGTGCCCTATGATTATTTCCAGCGCTTTGCGCCCCATATCCGCCGCGAGCAAAACCTGGTGATGATGATGGTGGCGCCGCAGTCGATGGATGCGTTCCTGACATTCACGAGCCGCTACGCAGATGCCGAAATGGTCTATCGGTCCGACGACAATGACTGGCCGCGCGATCCCGGCCCCATTTTTGAATATACCTGGAACCACACAACGCTTCGCGCGCTGAAAGTGGATCCGTCCATCACCTATTTGCAGGTGCGTTACGGCTATCCGGATCACCTGGAGAAGGTCGCCGAAATCCGAAAGATCTTCGGCGACGAGGTGCCCCAGCATTTGGAAGCGATCCGCACCAATGGCAAAGTCCATTTTGCCGGGCTCTCGATGGTGCGCTTCACCACCGAGGAGCGCCTGGACGAGATCATTCGTATCCACGAGGACCTTGGCTGTATGATCTTCAATCCCCACCGCTTCACCTTGGAAGAGGGCGGGCGCCAGTCGGTCGACGATCGCCAGTTGACATTCAAACGGGAAGCCGATCCGAAAGGCTTGCTCAACCCCGGCAAGATGATTGCCTGGGATGATCCCGAGTTCAAATATGACCGGATGTATATGTATCCGAAGATGAAAAAGGTAGTCTGAATGCGGGCCCTTGTCGTTTTTGCCCACCCGGTCCCGGAGAGTTTTTCCGCAGCACTTCACGAAAAGGTCATCACCACGCTGGAAACCAAGGGCTGGGAAGTCGATGACTGCGATTTGAATGCGGAAGGATTTTCACCGGTTCTGACCACGGAAGAGCGGCGCAACTACCACGAAGAGGGCATCAATATCGAGCCCGTGCGGTCCTATGTCGAGCGGCTGCAAAAAGCCGATGGGCTGTTCTTTGTTTTCCCGGTGTGGAATTTCGGTTATCCGGCCATCCTGAAAGGCTTTTTCGATCGCGTTTTCCTGCCGGGCGTTTCCTTTGACATTGTCGATGGCAAGGTGCGCCGCAAACTCGACAACATCAAAACCCTGGTGGCCGTGACCACCTATGGCGGCGACCGGTTGCGGGCTTTTTTGGCTGGCGATCCTCCGCGCAAATGCATTTCGCGGCCGGTCCGTTTCGTCATGAACAGGAGCGTGCGGTTGAAATACCTTGCGCTTTACGACATGAACCGCGCCAGCGACGAAAAGAGACGCAGTTTCTTGGACAGGGTCGGCGCCGAGGTCGCAGCCCTCGGGTGAAAACGCCGATGCACGAATTCCGTTGATGGGCTGGAGGCGAGGCGGACGGCCGCCTACGCGAAAGGGATTCTGAACATGGTCGAGAGACACCTTTGGGCACACTACAAAACCACCGAGTTCGATGACATCGATCCGCAAAAGACCATCGCCGTTTTGCCGACCGCCGCCATCGAACAACATGGTCCGCATTTGCCCGTCGGCGTCGATGCGCTGATCAATCAGGGCATGCTTGAGACGGCGTGCGCGCGCATGCCGGGCGATCTCGACATCAGAATTCTACCGCTGCAGGCGGTCGGCAAATCCAACGAACACCTGCATGCGAAGGGTACTCTGACCCTGCCGGTCGAGCTTGCCATTCAGCTTTGGGTCGAAATCGGACTGTCCGTCGCGCGCGCCGGTGTGCGCAAAATGGCGATCGTCAATTCCCATGGCGGCAATCTCGACATTATCAGCATCGTGTCGCGGGAGTTGCGCGTGCGCGCCAACATGCTGGTCGGCAAATGCCAATGGAGCGCATTTGGTGTGCCCGATGGGCTGTATCCGGCCCAAGAGCTCAAATACGGCATTCATGGCGGCGATGTCGAAACGTCGCTCATGCTGCATTTTCACCCCGATCTCGTCGATATGGGCGAGGCGAAACATTTCCATTCGAGTGCCGAAGATCTGGCACCCGACGCGGCGCTGATGCCGACCGGCCCAACCTCCTACGGATGGATCGCGTCGGACCTCAACAAGGAAGGCACGGTCGGCAATGCCGCCGTCGCGACAGCGCAAAAAGGAGCGGCCACCGCCGCCTGGCAAGCCGACGGGTTCATCAGCTTCCTGCGCGAGATGCGGCAGCGCGACATCGAGTTGTATGATTGAAGCCGGGGAGTGGTTATGCCGGGGCCGGGAGTTTGACCTGAATCAGTAGCCTCGGGCGATCCGGAGGCACAATTGCAAGCGGTTCGGATCCGGTGATGATACCGTGAGTGGGATCCATTCGAGACGTCCTCGACGACGGTTGTGGAGGGGATGTTTCTGGCGATGTTTGATCTTCGATCGTTAAGGGATTTGCCGGAGCTTCAATTTGAAGTCGCGTCATCATGAGGATGGTTCACGCCACTTTACAATCATGCAAAAATGTATATACGATATCGTATATACATGCGCGAGGTCGACGTGGCACATTTGGCAAAAGTCTTCAAATCAGGAAACTCCCAGGCGGTTCGCTTGCCAAAGGAGTTTCGCTTCAACGTTGACGAGGTTGAAATCTCGCGTGAGGGAGATGCAATCATTCTGCGCCCGCACCCGGGAAGCAACCGTGGTTGGAGTTCGCTGCGAGCCGCTCTGAAACGTGGTGTGAGCGATGACTTTATGAAGGACGGTCGAGAGCAACCCGAGGAGCAGGATCGAGCCGATCTGGATAAGACATTTAACTGATGCGGTTTTTGCTCGATACCAATGCAGTCATCTCGTTGCTCGGTCGACAATCGCAAGCTTTGATTGATCGTGTTCTGGACTGCTCCGAAGGCGAAATTGCTATTCCGGTGGTTGTTTCGCACGAGCTCTACTTTGGTGCCTACAAGAGCGAGAAAGTCTCGTTTAACTTGGAGACGATCAGGCTGCTGCTAAGGGACTTCGTCATCCTACCCTTCGACGAGGAGGATTCCCGTCAGGCCGGTGAGGTTCGAGCGGAACTGAAGAAAGCGGGTACACCGATTGGTCCCTATGATGTCCTGATCGCTGGGCAGGCGAAAGCACGTGATCTTGTTTTGGTTAGCAACAACATCAGGGAATTTGAGCGTGTGTCTGATCTTCGGCTGGAAGACTGGACGGTGTTGTGAATAAGGTGCCGTCGTTTAATTTATTACGTAATTCCCGTAATTCAGACATTTCGACCGAAATTGGTTTCGAGGTCGGCAAGCTTTCTCAGAAGGTCATCGAGGTTTATCGCGGTTCTGGGGCGACTGAGACATGGAATGTAGGAGCTGGTTTTCTCTGGCACAACATATAGATGCGGAATCAACATCGCCGCCGGGAGGTGCTATGGGTATCGTCCCGCTCCGAAGGATCGCGCCAATGAGATACGTTCCGCCCGCTGTCACCGAGACCGCCTTCAACTGCCCACACTGCGGCGCTCTGGCGCGTCAGTACTGGTATTCGGCCCACGCCGACGCGCTGAAAAAGGATGCGCTGCCGCTCATCATAGACGCGAAGAAGTTGGAAGAGATGAACCTGGACCACATCAAAGAGGCAGAGGAGCGCGCCCGCCTCAGAAACTGGGCCGAGCGGGCGGCGAAGGGTCGTCCATTCTTACAACGCAATTCGAGTTATCGCGAGCACGACGTTGACAATGTCTGGATAAGCCGCTGTTTCAACTGCAACGGCGTAGCGCTCTGGATTTGCGATCAGATGATCTATCCGCAGCGCGGTGAGGCTCCTCCCGCGAACCCTGATATGCCCGAGGACATCCGGAGGGACTACGACGAGGCGAGCACGATCCTGGACCTGTCTCCGCGTGGCGCTGCGGCGCTGATCCGCTTCACTATCGACCGGCTCTGCGGGCAACTCGGCGATTCGAAGAAGTCGATCAACGAGAACATCAAGGCGTTTGTCGCGGGCGGGCTCGATCAGCGCGTTCAGAAGGCGCTCGACGCCGTGCGGGTCATCGGCAACAACGCGGTTCACCCCGGCCAGATCGACCTTCGTGACGACCGGGCGGCCGCCGAGAGTCTGTTCCGGCTGCTTAACCTGATCGTAGAGAAGATGATCTCGGAAGAGAAACACGTCAATGAAGTCTATAGCGCGCTACCTCAGAGCGCCCGGGACGCTATCGAGAAGCGCGACGGCAAGGGCAATTAGTTGCCATTAGCACGCTGTGCCTTTGCCAGATGGCTGGCTCTTATTACGGTTTATTACGGTGACAGTTTACTGGACTGCCCCCCTCAAATGAGTCAGTGAAATTGGTGACAGTTCTCTGTAAGGAGAGCCTATGTCACAAGAAAGTCCTCGTACCTTCAGCCGAGAATTCAAGGTGAAGGT
>Ga0056108_1000494_pt1 | contig 11495 bp, 9 predicted proteins | sample WorMetG1BERMUDA1_FD_83875 | JGI IMG/M metagenome (GOLD analysis project Ga0056108, IMG submission 83875) | Marine gutless worms symbiont microbial communities from Max Planck institute for Marine Microbiology, Germany - Inanidrilus... ... | reverse complement strand
GAAACGGGGTCTGGGGTGCCAACAGGCAGGGCGCGGGGGAGAAGTGCCTATTGGTCTGCGACGATGAACCGGCCTTCGGACGGCTGGTCAAGACGGTCGCGGAAGAACTCGGCTACACGGTGAAGGTGACGGCCGACGGCCAGGAATTCATCGACGCCTACGCGGCGTTCGAGCCGACGACCATCCTGCTCGACATGGTCATGCCGCGAATGGACGGCAACGAGGTGGTCCTGTGGCTCGCCGCTCAGCGGTGCTCGGCCCGTCTCATCATTATCACCGGGTTCGCGCCGGACTATGCTGCGCACGCTGGAGTCCTCGCCGAGTTCAAGGGGCTCGGACCAGTGACGACGTTGCGGAAGCCCATCAACGTCAAGGACCTCCGGGCCGTCCTTTCGGAGTGATTGCCCATCCGGGCGATCGCGCGCCCGACCGTGAGGGCGCCGCAGCCGCACGGGGAGCAGCATCATGCGGGAATACAAACACATCATCTTGCTGGTCCTGATCATGGCCGGCGTCGCGCTGGTGGTCGGCGCGACGTCCATCGGCGTGCTGTTCGGCACCGCCATGGAGCAACAGCGCAATCGCTTGGAGGAAACGGCGCAAAGCCAGGCCCGGCTGATGGAGGCGGTCGCCCGATTCAACAAGCGCTACAGCGACTACCCGGGCGGGCCGCGGGAAGCGACCATCGCGCAAATCAAGGACGCCAACGACCGCTTCCAGCTCAGGGGCCTCGGCGAAACGGGGGAGTTCACTCTCGCTTACCGCGATCGCGACGCCATCGCCTTCCTCCTCGCTCACAAACACGTCACCAGCGACCAGCCGACCTCGGTCCCGTTCGCGTCCGAGCTCGCCGAACCCATGCGCAGGGCGCTCTCCGGCCGGTCCGGGACGGTCGTCGAGCCGGACTACGACGGTCACACGGTTCTCGCCGCCTACGAGCCGGTGGCCGAACTCGGCCTCGGCATCGTCGCCAAGATCGATATCGAGGCGGTCCGGGCGCCGTTCGTCCGCGCCGGATGGATCGTGTTTGCCGTCGTGGCGGTCGTGATCGCCAGCGGAACCGTGCTGTTCTTCAAGGCCAGCGAGCCGATGATCCGCGGCATCCGCGAGAGCGAGGTCCGCTACCGGGAGATGTTCGAGAACATGGCGAGCGGCGCCGCCGTCTACGAAGCGGTGGGCGGCGGCGCGGATTTCGTCTTTAGGGACTTCAATCGAGCCGGAGAAAAGAGCGAGCACATCGGCCGCGACCAACTGATCGGCAAGCGTCTCACGGAGGCGTTCCCCGGCGTGCGCGAGTTCGGCCTGCTGGAGGTCTTGAAGCGGGTCTGGGACAGCGGCGACCCGGAACACCTGCCGGTACGGCTGTACAAGGACCAGCGTATCGAGGGCTGGCGGGAGAACTACGTCTACCGTTTGCCGAGCGGCGAGGTCGTGGCGCTATTTGACGATGTCTCCGAACGCATGCGGGCCGAGCAGGCGCTGAAGGACAGCGAAGTGCGCATGCGGGCCCTGCTGGACGCCAGCCAGGACGAGATCCTGCTGGTGTCGACGGAGGGACAGGTGCTCGCCATCAACAGCGTCGCCCACGCCCGATTCGCACCGCGGCGCGGAGACATCGATCTGGTCGGCGCCCATCTTCGCGACCTGCTGCCGGAACCGGATGGCGAGACCTGGATAACGACGGTCGCGCAAGTCGCGGAGACCGGCGTGCGCACCCATTTCGAGGACGAGATCGGCGGACGGTGGTTCGAATCCTGGATCTATCCGGTCGTTGATCCCGAGAGCCCGGTCGCCGAGGTGGCGCTGTACGCCCGTGACATCACCGACCGGCGGGAGGCCGAGGTCACGCTTCGTACCCTCTACCAGGCGACCGAGCAAAGCCCGGTCTCGGTGGTCATCACCGATCTGCAGGGCACCATCGAGTACGTCAACCCGAAGTTCTGCCAGGCCACTGGCTACAGCGCCACCGAGGCCATCGGCCAGAACCCGCGGATCCTCAAGTCCGGCGAGACCCCGCCCGCCAAGTACGCGGAACTGTGGCGGACCATCACCACGGACCATCGGCGCGGCGATCGACATCCGCGAACGTCCGGCCGAGGACCTGTGGATGGCGCTGGCCGACCGCGGCGGGCTGGAGCGCGTGCTGGTCAATCTCGCGGTTAACGCGCGGGACGCCATGCCCAACGGCGGCGCGCTGACCCTGGAGACCGGGAACGTCGAGCTCGGCGAGGAGGACGCCTACCGGTACGCCGATGTGCAACCAGGTCTGTACGCCGTGCTGTCGGTCACCGACACCGGCATGGGCATGCCCCCCGACATTGTCGAGCGCGTGTTCGAGCCGTTCTTCACCACCAAGGAGGTCGGCAGCGGCAGCGGCCTGGGCCTCAGCATGGTCTACGGCTTCGCCAAGCAATCCGGCGGCCACGTCACCGTCCGCAGTGGGATCGGGCAGGGCACAACCGTGCGGTTGTACCTTCCCCGGGCCATCGGCGGGGCGGCGGACCGGATCGAGGCGACGGCGCGGGTGCCGACGGACGGGTTTTCGGGACGGACGGTGCTGGTCGTCGAGGACGAGGCCAAGCTGCACAAGATCGCCGTCACCCTGCTCTCTCGGCTCGGCTGCAAGGTCACCGTCGTCGCCACCGCGGGCGAGGCGCTCGACTACGTAGGCACCGAGGCAGCGGTCGACGTGCTGTTGACCGACATCGAGTTGCCCGGCGGCATGGATGGCATCGCGCTCGCCGAGGAGGCGCGGCGCGGGGTTCCGGCCCTGGCGGTGGTGTTCACCAGCGGCTACTCCCCGGACGCCATCCCCGGCGACCGGCAACTCCCTGACGCCGCCATCTTCCTGCCCAAGCCCTATGCCGAACAGGACCTCGCCCGCGCCCTCAAGGCCGCGCTGGGGTAGGGCTGGGCAGGCACCCGGGGAAGGGAATTCACCCCTTCCTCTTCTCCTTGAGGAACGCCACGGCGTCGGCGTCGTCGCCTTTGGTGTGGCGGACGAGGCGGTCGCCGAGGGCGCGGAGCGTGCCGTCCTTGAGGTCGAGGGCGCCGTCGGCGAGGATGCGCCGCTCGAGGTCCTCGAAGGCGCGGACGAAGTCGTCGTGGTCGCGGCGGTGGTCCTCGAGGTCGGGATAGCCGTGATCGGCGAGGAGGTTCTCCTCGCGGGTGGCGTGATAGCGGAACTTGCCGGTCAGCTCGTTGATGATGATCGCCGGCTCGACGAAGCCGCCGCCCGCCTGCCAGGCCTCGACCAACTGGTTGAACGTCTCCACCAGCTCACGGTGCTCGGCGTCGAACTCGGGGATGCCGAGGTCGAAGCTCTTGTCCCATTTGATGCGCATGGCTGCCGGCGCAATGACCTTCAAAAATTGGGGGGTATTCAAGCGCCGGCCGGAGAACGGGTCAAGGCCCCGAAACGGGTTGAATTCAAGGAAATCCTCATGCTGCAATGCAATAACTTCTGTTGCAATGCGGCAACAAATCCGGTATGATTTTGACCCCTGACGCGATCGGGCCAGCGTGACGGGGCGCTTTTGACTTTAGGGCGTGGCTTGATTCGCGAATGAACGTCACGTGTGTATCGTGTGACAGAAATATCCCAAAAAAAGAGCTGATTTCCGTAGATTTCTCGATTTTCGTTTTTAATCTTATTTTTATTCGGAAGTAATTGGGCAGAATATTTTTCAAGGTGTTTTTTTGGAAATTTTAAACTTGTAAACACTTGGAAAGATGGAGGATCATATGATGATGGCGCTTGCGAAGGAAGTGCCGGAAGTCACCGCGCAATGGGTGCGGTACTGTCTGGCGTTTGCGCGGGCCTGCAACCGTGAGTTCACCGAATTCAACGACAGTGTCCTGATCGCCGCGCAGATTTCGTCACAGGCGGCTAAGGACAACCCCCTCTCGATCGTCGAAACCCTGGAGGTCATGCAGCACAATCAGCAGCTGATGTCCGCGGGCATGTTGTCGGCCCAGGAGAAGCTCTCCGGCTTCGTCATGGACCAGATCGAAGAGGGCATCCAGGCGTCGATGAACTCGGTGTTCGGCGGCGACGGCGAGACGCTCAGCGGCTTCATGTCCCGCGAGGCCGACAACATGGAGGCGGTCGCCAACTTCACCGTCGAGATGGAGAAGATCAAGGACGAGTTCGGCTTCCAGTTCAACACGCCGGGCTACAAGCAGGTCGCCGAGACCGACACCTTCCTGCTCTACCAGGTGATGCCGACCAAGAAGGGCGTGAAGGTCCGCGACGACCTGAGGTCGGTCATCATGGTGCCGCCCTACATGCTCGGCGTGCACATCCTCTCGTTCCTGCCGGGCGAGGACAAGAGCTACTCGCACTCGTTCGCCAACGAGGGCATTCCCACCTACGTCCGTGTGGTCAAGGACATCATGCAGAACGAGGGGGTCCAGAACACGACCCCGGACGAGGACTGCCTGCAAACCAAGGAGCTTTGCGAGAAGGTGATGAAGCTCCACGGCGGCAAGAAGGTGATCCTCAACGGCACCTGCCAGGGCGGCTACATCTGCCTGATGAACGTGCTGTCGGGCAAGCTGACCGACGTCTGTGACGCGCTGGTCACCAACGTCGCGCCGATCGATGGCACCTATTCCGAGGCCATCCATGGCATGCCGCGGATGCACCACGACTTCATCACCGCGACCCTGCCCAACGGCAACAAGGTGGCCAACGGCTACCTGCTGAGCCTCGGCATGCGCTTCGTCGCCATCGACCGCGAGCAGCCGCTGGTCAAGGTCCTCGACCAGGCGTCGCTGCACAAGGCCACCGGCGGCAACCCGGGCAAGACCGTGGCGGCGCTGTTCCGCTGGCTGTTGAAGGAGCGGGTCCACCTGCCGCTCGAGATCGCCAAGATGAGCTCGTGCACGTTCCAGCAGCCGATCCGCGACGACGGCTCGCTGCCGGTGCAGCTGTTCGGCAAGGACCTCAACGTCAAGGACCTCGCCGACTTGAAGGTGCCGTGGTACCAGAACTACGCGATCAAGGACGACCTGGTGACGCCGAAGTGCGCGACCGCCGCCAACAAGTACCTCGAAGGCACCGAGGTCATTGAATCGGTGGCCTTCTACGGCGGGCATGTCGCCATCCTGACCAGCCCCTACGCCAAGAAGGCGCCGGTCAACGGCGAATTCGTCGACGCCACCGGCAAACAGAGCCGCGGGCCGGTCAAGTTCGTCCTCGATCTGTCGGCCGAACAAACCAACAAGGCCGCCTAGCAGAACCGGCCAATTACTGGGGGAGACTGACACGGGCGCCTTCGGGCGCCCGTTTTTTCTGCGCGATTCGGTGGCAGGCACCGCAGGGCATCCTTCGACACGCGGCTCCGCCGCTGCTCGGGATGAGGGGGTGATTGGCCAGCACCAAACCCTCATGCTGAGCAGACGCGGCAACGCCGTGTCGAAGCATGCTGAACGGGTGGCGCCGTAGGCCTCCCAGGGCACGGAAACAGAATAGAAGAACGCTACTCCGCCGCCTGGAAGGCCGCTTCGTCTTCTTCGGCGTGTTCGAGGATCTCGCGGGCCTCCTCGGCCTCTTGCTGGCGTTTCCACATCTCGGCGTAGACGCCGCCCTCGGCGAGCAGCTGGCGGTGGGTGCCGCGCTCGACGACGCGGCCCCCTTCAAGGACCAGAATCTGGTCGGCATCGACGACGGTGGACAGCCGATGTGCGATGATCAGCGTCGTCCGCCCGGCCGACACCTCGCGCAGCGACACCTGGATCTCCTTCTCGGTGTGGGTGTCCAGCGCCGAGGTCGCCTCGTCGAACATCAGCACCGCCGGATCCTTGAGGATGGTTCGGGCGATGGCGACGCGCTGCTTCTCGCCGCCGGAGAGCTTGAGGCCGCGCTCGCCGACGGTGGCGTTGTAGCTGTCGGGCAGGTCCATGACGAAGTCGTGGATGCGGGCCAGCTTGGCGGCCCGCTCGACCTCGGCCGGCGCCGCTCCGGGCCGGCCGTAGGCGATGTTGTAGAAGATGGTGTCGTTGAACAGCACCGTGTCCTGGGGGACGATGCCGATGGCGCCGCGCAGGCTGGCCTGGGTCACGCCACGCAGGTCCTGGCCGTCGATGCGGATGGCGCCGCCGGTGACGTCGTAGAACCGATACAACAGCCGCGAGATGGTCGACTTGCCGGCTCCCGACGGCCCGACAATGGCCACCGATCGGCCCGCCGGCACGGTGAACGAAACGCCCTGTAGCACGGGCCGGCGCTGGTCGTAGGCGAAGGAGACGTCGTCGAAGGCGATTTCGGCGCCGTTTACGGCGAGGGGCACGGCATCGGAGGCATCGGCGACCTCCTCGGGCTCGTCGATGAGCTGGAACATGGACTCCATGTCGGTGAGCGAGCGCTTGATCTCGCGGTAAACGAAGCCGAGGAAGTTGAGCGGCAGGAACAGCTGGATCAGGTAGGAGTTGACCAAAACGAAATCGCCGACCGTCATGGTGCCGGCGACGACCCCGTTGGCGGCCATCAGCATCAGCACGACAAGGCCCAAGGAGATGATCGCCCCCTGGCCGATGTTGAGGTAGCTGAGCGTCACCTTGCTCTTCACCGCCGCGGTCTCGTAGGCGCACATGGACGAATCGAAGCGGCCGGCCTCATGGTCCTCGTTGCCGAAATACTTGACCGTCTCGAAGTTCAGCAGGCTGTCGATGGCCTTGGTGTGGGCCTCGCTGTCGGTCTCGTTCATCGCCCGGCGGTACTTGATCCGCCACTCGGTGACGATCAGCGTCCAGGCGACGTAGCCGCCGAGGCAGACGAAGGTGACGGCGGCGTACCACACACCGAACAGCCACCACAGGATGCCGCAGACGAGAAAGATCTCCAGCAGCGTCGGCAGCACGTTGAACAGCATGAACGACAGCAGGAATTCGATACCGTGGATGCCGCGCTCGATGGCGCGGCTGATGCCGCCAGTCTTGCGGTCGAGGTGGAAGCGCAGGGACAGCCGGTGCAGATGCTGGAAGGTCTTCAGCGCCGCGTCGCGGATCGCCCGCTGGCCGACCCGGGCGAACACCGCGTCGCGCATCTCGCCGAAGGCCAGCGCCAGGACACGGGCGACGCCGTAGGCGACGAGCATCATCACCGGCACCGCAACGACCGCCGCCGCGGTGACTGCGCCGCCGCTGTCACCTTCGGCCGGCAGGGTCAGGGCATCGACGGCGTACTTGTAGAACACCGGCACGACGACATTGACGCCCTTGGCGGCGACCAACAGGGCGACGGCGAGGACGACGCGGATCCGGAGCCCCGGCTCGCCCGCCGGCCACAGGTAGGGCAGCAGGGTGGCGATGGTGCCGAGATCGCCCCGGGGCGCATCCGGCTCGGGGACTCGCCGATGTCGGCTCATGAGGGGCGCCGGGTCATGATGCGGTCCTTGGCGTGGTCGAAGTCATTGCGGCTGACAGACAATATGGGGCGGAGTGCCGAAACACGCCAGCACGGCGGCGGCATCGGCCCCGCTCGGCCGCGCGGGAGGCTGCCACATGCCCCCACCCCACCTCCTCCCCCTCGATGAGGAAGGGATGGGGTGGGGGTGACAACGTGGACGGGATCAACCTGGACCGAACGGCGATTCGCCGGAGGCGCGACCGGCGAGGGCGGTGGGATGTGCGGGTTCCACTTGCGTCGCGCCACGGGCGCCGAATACGCCGGCCCGCGCCACGGCACCTTTTCAACGGCGAACGTCGGCGCGAAACCGCGGACGTGCCGACACCCGAATGGGCTCAGGTTCTTATAGTTAGGTCAAAGAGTTGGGCCGCAAGGCATGGCCCTTTGATTCTGCTTGATGGCGCCGGGAAGCCAATTCCGTGGGTGCGTTTCCCCCCAGGATACTTCATCCACGACTCGGGCCATCCTCGCGGTGGGGCAGAACTTACTACGCGAGAAACCCAGAATCAATATCGCAAAGCGGTTTTCCTCTCGACGCTGGATTTGCGACCGCTTATTGTTCGCGCGCGCCGCGATCGGGCCGCGCCTGGGACAGCATTTCGGCGGCGCAATTCCGCAATATCGGTCGTCTATGGGGGAGGACCATGAAAGAGGACATCCAGCAGCGCATCCGCGAACTCGCCTACCTGATGTGGGAATCCGGCGGCAAGCAGGCCGACATGGCCAACGAATACTGGCTCCGGGCTGACACGAGGTGATGGCGACACTGAAGAAGGCGGCGAAGATCGTCACGCCGGCCGAGAAGCCCGCGGCGAAGACGGCCGAACCGGCGGCCAAACCGGCGCCTGCGGCCACGCCAGCGCCCGCGGCCAAGACCGAGCCGGCAAAGAAGGCCGAGCCTGAGAAGAAAGCGGCGCCGGCCAAGAAGCCCGCGGCGAAGAAACCGGCGGCGAAGAAGGCGCCGGCAAAGAAGGCGGCACCGGCGAAGAAGGCCGCTCCGGCGAAGAAGGCGGCACCGGCGAAGAAGGCCGCTCCGGCGAAGAAGGCGGCACCAGCGAAAAAGCCCGCGGCGAAGAAGGCAGCGCCCACCAAGGCGGCTCCGGCCCCGGCCGCCGCGAAGCCCGCCCCCGCACCGGCGGCTCCGGCAGCGGCTCCCGCACCGGCTCCCGCACCGGCGACGCGCGCGCCAGCCGCCGCACCGAGGCCCGCGACACCGGCCCCGGCCGCTCCGGCGGCTGCGCCGAAACCGTCGGCTCCGGCAGCAGCGGCACCGAAACCCGCGGCACCGGCCGCTCCCGCGGCGTCGGCGGCCAAGCCGGCCGAAGCGCCCAAGCCCGAGTCGAAGAAGGCTCCACCGGTCCTCGCCAAGAAGATCCCGACGTCGAGTTCCTGATCGCAGAGCTTACGTTTCCCGGAAGGCCGGCGGACCGCCAAGGTGTCTCGCCGGCCGGCCGGTTGCGTGCCGCCAGCCGAAGACGGCGCGGACCGAAGATGCGCCTCGCGCCGACTCTTCGGTAGCGCAAGCCTGGAGACGCGCACGGGCTGATCGAAGACAGACCCGGTGCCCGCCGATCGGTCGCGGCCAGCCCGTCAGCGAAATCGCGGGCGCCAAATGCTCAGCACGTCTTCGTCATCCCGAATACCTGGAAACAGTGACTGATCGAGCCCCCAGCGATGCGCGCGGGGCCGCCAGGCAGGCCTGCTGATTTCCGCCAATACATCGAAATCCAAATCAACGCCAAGGACTTGAGTTCCCGGTCGAAAGTGATATTTTCGGAACAATAGTCAGAACAAACTCAACGCAAGAGCAGTACAAGCAAAGCTTGCATAAACCTATGGCGGGTATTCTCTCAAATTAAGCAATCTTTGCGAGAGGGGGGTGCCGTGTATGCTGTCCCGAAGTCTGGGAACAACTTTATCGACGCCAATCACATCGGGTTGGTCAGGATTCTCGAAGATTTAGAGAACGACTGGAAGCTTCATGGAAGTTCCGGAAACGTCGAAAAGATCGCCCACAAGTTCCTTTCCGCTCTGCAGAGCCATTTCCGGCACGAAGAGATCATCCTCCAGGGTGCCGGGTATGAGGATATCGGCACGCATACCCAGAAACACAGGAGGATAGAGCATCTTCTATACTCCGTCATTTCCAGCGGTCTATTCGGCGCCACCGCGTTTTATTTCGTCGATAAATCTCAAAGCACCGTAATTCAGCACGAATTGGTGGAAGATCAGGAGTACTGGAATCTATTCGCTGGTCAAGATAGTAAAGATCATCATGTAATAGAATGGTCATCCGAATACGAAACCGGTATTGAAGAAATAGACTTGCATCATAAATCATTGGTAAACTACATTAACCGCTTGAATATCCGCGTCAATGATGGGCAGGACGAAAACATGGTTGTTTCGGAACTGAAACAACTCTGTGCGTACTCCATGCATCATTTTAAAGAAGAAGAAATTTCTTTGGAAAAGTTAGGGAATGCCGGGCTACACTACCATCGCCGTGCTCACGACGTCCTTATCAAGGACCTGCGAACGGCCATCGACGAAATCATTAACGGCGAGATCGACGTCCACGAGATCGGCGGCTATCTGAAGTTCTGGTTCGCCAATCATGTGGCAGTGTTCGACGTCCCGTCCTTCTCCGAGCCGAAGAACGAAACCTGACACCGGCCCCCGTGTGCGGACGCGGCCGGGTCGATCCGCCTTGCGCCGGACGTCCGTTCCGATGATCGTCCCTGCGCAGTGGAAGGGGAGGCCGGCGTGACCGAGCGTTTTCTAAACGATTTCGCCGTCGGGCAGCGGTACGGCTCCGGCACGTTGCGGGTCGACGTTGCCGGCATCAAGACGTTCGCCGCCCAGTTCGATCCGCAGCCGTTCCATCTCGACGAAGGCGCGGCGGATGCATCGATCTTCCAGGGCCTGGCAGCCAGCGGCTGGCATACGGCGGCGATGACCATGCGCCTGCTGGTCGACGGCGAGCTCAAGCCGGCCGGCGGTATCGTCGGCGCCGGATTCGAGGAGTTCCGCTGGCTGTCGCCGGTGCGCCCCGGCGACGAGTTGCGCGTCGAGACGGAAATCCTCGACGTACGGCCGTCGCGCTCGCGCCCCGATGTCGGGCTGGTCAAGATGCGGACGACGACCCTCAACCAGGACGGTGCCGCGGTACAGGTGCTGGTCGGCACGATCGTCGTGCCACGCCGAGGCGTTCGGAAATCCCTCGACCGTTGCCGGGGCGAGGCACCACCCCTGACGTAGGGGCGGGTTTAGAACCCGCCCTAACAGATGATGCCGGACGACGCCGCTACCACGAGGCGCGCGAGCGCCGTGTCGAAGCACGTCAAAACGGTCGTCTGAACCGCCGACGTTAGGGCTGGGCCGGCGAGCCGGCCATCTCGCTCATCTGCTTGTCGCGGCTCAGCACGTGGTCGAGGATCCACGCGGTGAGCCGCCCCTTGAGGTCGTCGGTGTCTCGTCGCTGGGCTGGGCGACGTAGCGCACCATGGCCTCGGTGAGGTCGTCCAGCAGGGCGTCGTGCTCGGCCTTGTGCTCCGCGTAGTGGGCGTACTTGTTCTCCCGCATCACCTTCTCTTCGAGGGCGAAGTGGGCGGCCATGCGGGCATGGATTTCGCCCAGCATGTCCTCGATGCGGTCCGCGTCCTCGTGGCGGTCGAGCTCGTCGTGCAGCCGGTTGAGGGTGGAGAACAGGTTGCGGTGCTCGTAGTCCAACGGCGCGATGCCGATGGAGAACGCCTCGGTCCACTCGAGCTGCCCGGCCACCAACCGTCTCCCCGCGCAGTTCAGCGGAGGTGATTCTCGCTTATTGCATCGGCGCGTTCAACGCCGGCGATCAAAGCCCGTCACGACCCTCGCGCCGAACGCGCGAACCCAACGACGTAGGGGCGGGTATCTGCGCAAAGTGGACGCGTAGCGTCAAACCCGCCCCTACAGATCCCAACGTTGGTCGGACCGTGGTTTCGGGTCCCGCCCTATGCGACTTTCCCGTGGCAGTGCTTGTACTTTTTGCCCGAGCCGCAGGGGCATTGGGCGTTGCGGGGGACGCGGCCCCAGGTTGCGGGGT
>Ga0056108_1000493_pt1 | contig 11505 bp, 6 predicted proteins | sample WorMetG1BERMUDA1_FD_83875 | JGI IMG/M metagenome (GOLD analysis project Ga0056108, IMG submission 83875) | Marine gutless worms symbiont microbial communities from Max Planck institute for Marine Microbiology, Germany - Inanidrilus... ... | reverse complement strand
TGCAACTTTCTCGCGAACTGTTGTGATTACGCCCGTAAACAATACAAAGCACCAATTTCCTTTTCACCGGAAGTTTATGAAACATCGAGTAAAACGGGATCTCGGATAAGGATTCTTTATTTAGTGATGGGCCCTATAGCATTAAGTCCATTTCCACATTGTCTTCCAGAGCATTTTCACTGTTGTATACAGTGCAACAAACAAGCTGTATCCATACACAAGTTAGCAGTGTGTATAATCAGCTGGGATTCCTTATAATTACTAAAAGAATTTTTAAAACTAACAGTTAGAAGGCTTTTTATTAACTATGGCAAATGCAACATACATTCAAGGAATTTTTTAAAAACTACGTGTGCTTTGGAGTAACAAGAAACAGAATGAACAATACAAAGTCAACATAACAATGCTAAACACGTCCTTAATGAAACCATTAGCAAATAATTACACATTTTAGATTGATTTTGATAAAGCATAAATCAGAACAAACCCGATCTGACTTTTGGATGAGTATGAGCATTATAGAACTTTCTAACATTTCCAAATGAAATGACTCCACATTTGCCCGGGTCCAACTTGATAAATGCCTGTTAGCAAATTCAGCAGTTACAGACTTAGTATGGCAACTGTGTCATATCAGTGACTATACCAAATAATAAAGTAAAGCTGCATAAAATCATGGCAAAAAAAGACGCTGCAGAAAAGGTGAATGTTTATTCCACCACTGGACATACCTACAAATCTTTCACTATAGAAATCAAGACATCAGTAAAATGTATTAATCAACAAGAGCTTGGCTAAGACAAATTCAGACAGCTAAATTTATGAGCAAAGTTGTAATGGCACAAAGCAAAACAGTCCATGCGATGCAAAGCACACAACAATAACAACAATCCAAAGCTGCAACTGATCTGTGATCTCAACCACACACAAAATGCATAGCACATTATAGCAAATGTTATGTGCTACTCAGTCACTGAACAGTCATACCTTGATCACAAGATACTTGCGATACTCGTTCATTTCACCGAGATAATATCTCATGAAATCCTCATATGCCATAAACGACGTGCTCTCTGCATCCAGCAAGTCCCAAAGATCGTCAAATTTCTGAAATATTTTACAACAATAACTTCCAATGTAAACCAGGCAATATGCCACATTCTCAACTACACAATAATGATACATTAACGGAATGGAATACATAATGGTTTTAAGCATTCCAGCTATTACATTCACACACAAAATCACTGATATTCAAATAGCTGGTAGAGCATCCATCATAAAAACTGGCAGCAAAACATTTCAAGTGACAAAACAGAACCTGGGAGAAATACTTACAACAGTACGTTGAGTTCAGCTGTAGCATTCCACAGATCAACACAGTCAAATGGTAAAACATTCCTGCTACAACTCAGTCCACAGTAATACGCCATACAACTCACTTCCTGAGGAATGCTGATGTGGAAGTCGAGTAGGGACTTTTCCAGCTCATATTTGTTGAGGAGCCCATCATCGCTGAGATCACCTTGACGCAGTTGTCGACCGATGCCCGTGAACACTCGGATACTTCGCTTCGCGATTTGCTGTCGTACAATCTCTATCAAACAAATTAACAAAAATACACTCATGTTCTGAATGCTCTCTGAACCCTGTCAACCTATTTCACTATATCCAGCATTAGTAGTTAACTATAAGAACCCACAACCACAATGATTTCAGTTAAGAAAAAATCCAGTGTTACAGCAGCTTGTACCCAATCGCTAAATTATTTCCACAGAAATGCTGGATCCCATCCTCCCTGCCCTCTCTTCTCCTTCTCCTGCCCCCTCGGTGAAGTGGTAGGTTTGAAAAGCACAAAGAACTTAAAAACGTCATAATGTCCATCCATAAAATATGTCACCCTGCAATATGCATCCATAGCCAAAAAATGAACATTTTTCATCACACAACTGTGAACTCTGGTATTGCGTATGACAATGACCTTAGAATATGACCCAGAGAGGGTCAAGATTAAATACCACCTTTCAAGTACACAGGTCAAGTCATTTAGTTAAAACATTATTTTCTGGACATTCAGACACATAAACAAACAAACTGTCAGAACGATTGTTCTACCTAGACCACTTAGTTGGTCTGAGGCAAAGCCCCAACCGAAATCGATTTTGGTGTATTTTACGCCACAAAAATGCCTCTGGTGGCAAAATATTATTGGGTCTATGATAAAACTGCCACAGATATTGGTGATTAGATGCCATATCCCACAGGACAGGTGACAGATGCCAGCCATGCAGTTGACGGGTTTAACACCTGACAGGATCCGGCTCAGTTTTACCCCTGCATGCACCAGTATATCAAATGCACTGTTAACACAACTCAAACTGAAACAAAAACATTTCAGATCAACTCCGATAATGTAACTACACCAATCAACAAATAAACCAGGCATAGAACAAGTACAAGCACTCACTGACATTTCGAATTCAGCACTATGTTGTGATATCAACAAAACCCGTGCACTGATTGCAAATCTGCCTAATAGTGCACAACTGCAGGGCATCCATACCATTCCCCCAAGTTACATGCAAGTCTGTGCTGTGCTGGGAATGTGGTGAAGGACAGACAGACACAAAATGTAACAAATGTAACAAACAGTTTTTGTTCAGCTGGCCATCTTTGCTGGAGTTGCTCCAGACTGTGCCACGGCCAGAAACAAGAACCTTTCAACAGGCGAGATGTCGTTCCTGTCTCCCAACCAACAGCTGAACTCAACGTACTGACTCCACCCAGGGAATAGTAGTCATTTGACTCATCTTCTCTTGATCCAACAAATAATTATTAAAGGCTGAGAGCCGATGGAACAGGAAATGAAGAGACCACTACACTTAGCTACTACATATTACATACATTTAATTAGACAGCCAGACACCCGTTTAATGACCTCTTTTCCAAGACAATCTGGGTAAACTGGCATCAGAAAGGTTAAACCAAACTGGATTTTACTGAAGCAAGTGATGACAGGTGGATCATATGCAAATCATTTGCACCTCGCTCCAGACAGACAACCATGCCAGCATTTCATCACTCAATTATTTACAGGCCAGATGCTCTTCCTGCTGCCTAACCAACAGTGTCAAAGCACTGAAGGCAAAATACTACACATATTTAGCTACTACCTAATGACAGAATAAAAGCAACAATATTTAACTGTCCTCACGATTGCCTGCAGTTCAATAAAGCAAACCGTATGTTCACCGTGAATATCATGCATTAACATCTTTATCCGAACTTCTTCTGGCGATGCTGGCAAATGCATTCGTTTCCACATTTGCTCCTTCTCACCTGCTGGAACTGTTGACAACCTTCAGAACAAGAACAAACAAGACATCACTGACTACAGTTACGGCAATAACAACGTACTGCAAGTTTCACTGTTTCACCAAGTGTTGGGTTGTAATATCACTACAATCACCTAGGCTTCATGAGGCTAGGTAAAGGTAAAGATAAAGGTTTTCCCATACTCGATACTGAGCGTTGGGCCCGGAGCTGGCTGGTGTACAGGCAGTCAGCCCGCCGGTGACCATAAGTCATCCACCCGGCGGTAGGCTGCCATTACTTTCCACCAGGCCTTCGTTACCTCCTAAGCCGCAGAGCATCACCGCCCTTTGGCCGGTACCAAGTTATACTGCTTAGTGACAGAGGCACACAGGTGTGAACAACTTGCCCAAGGTTGTTATGCAGCGTTGCCTCGAGCAGGATTTGAACCCGTGACCTACTGATCACAAGTCCAATGCTCTACCCGTTGCACTACCGTGCCATCTATATTCTGGGGCTATTTACAGCAAAATCTAAATACCATAAAAATTCTAATATAATACGCACGCTTGTACAATACGCACCCCAAACTTTGATGGGAAAATCACGGGAAAATGTTAGTTTAGCTGTATAATACATGCCTGTTCTATGCTACCCAATACAAACTTGTTCACTGCCATAAACTGCTTTACTTAGTGAGTCTGTTGCCCACCGCTGGCGACCACCCAGGTGGCTCTGGCAAAGAGCCAGATGGCCGAGTCGCCGGGGGAGGTTTCGTGGTGTTAATGCCTGTACTAAGTGAGACCGTCAAGACGGTCTAACTAAGTACAGTGCCGGGATGATGTAATGTAATGACTGTTTGATTTAAATAATCGTTTACATATGGCTCGATATAGATATTTATGCAATGAAACTGTTTCGGAAAATTGAGCATTTTTAGTTTACATGTATTATATGCACCCTGGCTACCGGACCTCTATTTTTGGTAAAAATTGTATTATATTCGAATTTTTACGATACTACAAATTGTACAACATTCATAAAAAATTGACTGAATTTAATAATAATAATTGTTATTATTATAACACCAATGTTAACGTTTATGGTTTTGTCATCATGACCAGAACTACTGCGAGAGTTCATCAAACTCAGCTGATGATGCAGACTCAGCCACAGGTAGTTTTCAAGCCTCAAACCAAGCCAACTCACTTGGGAAGTAAATCCCCCGTATGCAATCATCCACATCCACCATCGCCATTTATTATTATTACTCACTGCAAAAGCTGACATTCATTTTATTGTCCCATGGAGGGTGGAAGGCTGAGTAGACGCTGCAGTAAGCATGTACAGGCCATGCACAAGGCTGTACAATGCAGTGGCTGCCGAGACACAAACACAAATGCCCATGATGGGATTCAATCCGAGATCTCTCACACTGCAGTCAGCCATGCTACCACTAGGACACTGAGACCTGCAAAACTGTGGGAACTGTTACGATGTGTCATCAGTCACGGACGTGTAAGATCAACATTCCCACTTGATGAAGACCAAGTCATGAGTCACAAGATCAGCTAATTAAGTAATGAACATCAATCACATTTAGATGGCTAATCCCAGTCAGTTTTACCACTTCCATTATCTGCTCCGTGCACAACTGGCATTTGTAACCACAAAATTCGGTCCCATTAATTACAGCTGCAACAGCTTGGTGGCAGCAATGTTTTGGCCGTGTTTGTCTGTACATTGGCAGAATGAACCAAAAAGTAATGGGTGGATTTTCATGAAATTTGGGGAATAGAATAGAATATCACCAGAGAATTTACTAAATTTTGGAAGCGATCCAGAACATATTCTAGATATTTTGCCATGGTTGTAGATATCCCAGTAGTTGTTTGACATGGAAAATGAAAGCAAAGATAGGAAAATCAGTTATGACAGGTGCAGGAAAATCTAGGCCGATGTACTGCTGCTAGCCAGTAATGACACTGTGTCAATTCCAATGTGGCATGGCAAGGGCATGCACTGTAGCAAGTGCCATCTAAGTATCAATTTACACCGCCATATCCACCGTCACTCCACAGTGAACTGTTTACACACATCTAATTTTTTTTAAATCACAGATATGTAACACATTGGTGGGTTTGCACCAACTCTGCTTAATCGCCACTTTACTAATTGCCACTTAACTTTAAGTAGTGATTAAATCTCAACTTAAATCTCCAATTAAGTCAGAAGCACTGCACCAGCAAAAATTTCTACTTACTAAAGCAGAGATTTAAGCGACAATTAACTGTTACAGCAAATCCTATTCGCCGACGATAGTCACATAATGTCATGTTTATGTTCAGCTGCCACCAGCCTGTAGATATCAGGCTGACAGACGTCTGCTACATGGCTAGTCATGATGTTTGTAAACACGATGCATTCTGTTCGCTTTCACTTCATTAATACTACAGAAATACACAACTTAACTGATTTGTTCAAGTTTACATACATTATGCACATTGACTTGCTGAGGTAGTTTTTCCCATGTGCCTTTTAACAGTCAAATGTGGGCCAATGCCCAACGTGATGGCCGCCCTGCCGAATATAGGTGGCGCATTCTGTTCAACACCGCAACGTTTGGCTGACGCCCACTACTAGAGTGCCTGGCAGTAACGCTGCCAAGACGTGAAACCCGTTGAAATTAGCTGGGGTGCTCCAAACTAATGAACCAATCTCAGCCGCTAGTGGGCCGAAGTTCACCAGGACATGTAGGGAATATATTGCTGTTTAACAAGTTTTTTTCCGATTGTCGATACGTGCTTAGTTGGGAAGATATAGCCCGACAAAGTTGTGCGATGGTGTGCAGATGGTGAATTTTTGGCGATTATTGCGTCCTGTATTTTCAGCAAGCCGCCTGCTGCATGTTTCAGACCTGCATCCTAAATTTGCACTAAGGCCACACAATGTGTGGAAGTATGGTAGACATCCAATCTGCGACAGCTGAGAATAGGCGAGGAAAAAAAGACAGAAGATAGAAAGAAAGAAGAAACCACAGGACAAAAATATAATGTCTGCATCTGCTACGCAGGGTGGCCATAATAACTAATGCCAATACCATATTCATACTCTTCACATGATTTTCTGCTTAAACTCAGACAGGTACACATGTCATAGATACATAGCTTACAAAATTGACTTTTTGGCTTCATTGTCAACATCATAGATTCTCAATGCCATCACAGGCTTCGACTTGGTCACATCGGGCAATGGCTGGTCTGCAGTCTCAAAGTATAAAGTGTTTCCCTAAACAAAAAACAGAGAAATTTGCTATAAAATAATTTCCAAAACTAACATCACAGTGATGGAGGCACGTTACTCAATGAAATCATCAGTAAAAAATCAGTGTTTTAAAACTAATGTAAAAATTATAGACTTATCCGGATATTTAGTACAATTTCAAACTGGCTATACATTGAACTGTAAATGTTAGTAAAAGAATCAATTGTCACGACATCAGCTAGGAAGTAAGGCTAGGTCAGTAAGTGACCCATGAGCAACTCCATACACTGACTGGCAGCAGAAAAGCAGTGAATATACAGTGTAGTATAGCCAAAGTACCAAGATAGTGACAGGCAGAGGAGACTGAAATGCAAAGACGTACAAAACGTATGAACATAAAGTATGAATATGCATCATATGTGACGTATTAAATTAGATACTACAACTAGTGTATATTAATCAGCAACAACTGCTCAAAGCTATCATTACTGCATATATCAAAATCTTCAAATCCAAGACAATCAATAATTTTTTATCTTAAAGTTATCAGAGTATTTTCTGTAGCAAAAATTGAATTTTCTCAGACAAGGTTTATCATATTTCATGGCATTATGTGATGCAACAACATATGCTGGAAAAGTGAAATAGCAAATTACACTAAAATACTGCTAAGAAACAATCAAATATTGTATATAGCATTCAAGGATGTGATCTCAATCACATTAAATATACAGTTTGGTGCAGTTTTTGTTACAGTAAACACTGGTGGGAAAAATACGATACAGATCAAGTTCTCTTTCAGCATCTTATGTCTTACACTAATTAAGCTAATTCTACAGTAGCATGCAACATCCTGCAAGTTCTGTGGCAATGCACAATTCTGTGGCACTTTCAGAAATCCTGCAGTGCAATGTAGAACTCACAGGCCACAGAAAATCACTGTCCACAGTCAAGTCAAAATTACTAAATACAATGGCAAAAACTTGTCTCAAATGACGTCAACATATCAACATACAGATGTGATGTCCGCCAGAATGTAATGCTGAGGTGTAGTTTCACTGTGAAACCGCAAACGATGGTACAGACCACGTTTGATAAATGGCATCGCCTTGGACCTACAACATTGAAGAAAATGATAACTCTGATCCAATAAGATACAAAGTTACTTTAAATACCTGACAATTCAACTGTTTATCTGCATGCCAATGACTACAATGCACTTAGTTCATTTATAAAAGCCACAAGTCCAACTAATGCTACACAACACTGTGTATAGTACCTTGAAAGTCCAACCTTACATTAAGAACAGTAACTGAGACTAAAATACTGAGCATAAGACAACATTCACAGGTACAGAAAATACAAACGTTTTCCCAAACTGGCGAAATTCATAGACAGTCAGACTGTTGTCAGCAACAAAGAAGAAACCACTAAGTTCGCGCACTGCGTCTCGACCATTTCTGCACATTACAACATGGTCTGCAATCACTTTGAACAGTGTACACAGCTGCCTTCATAACAGAAATCAGCAGTACTTACTATGTACTGAAAATGAACACGAAAATTATGGCAATTCGAACAAGTAGCAAAAGTAATTTTACATAAGCATGCATCACCGCTGCCACACACGGATGGTTCAATCTTATTCGCCAGGTTGTATCAATGTGCACTCCATCTAATACATGCTTCCTTGAACCCATCCGAGTCCACATCCCAAACAGCATCTTGATCGTTTCAGCCGTTTTTGCACAGCCCATGGCGAAAAGTCCCTATACTTTACAATGACATTCCTGGACCACCCCTTTTCCCCTCAAAACAGCACCCCATTTGCATGCGAAATCTAGACCACATCTAACACATGGTTCCTTGGGCCCACCCAAGTCCACAACCCAAATAGCATCTCGATTGGTTCAGCCATTTCTGCAGGGCTCAATACTGTGACAGACAGATGGACCGACAGACAGGCCGACAGATCACGCTACTCCGTCTGTAACAACAGGATCCTGTAGTACTGCGATGCAGACTAAAAATGAAATCTGCATAAAACAGCAGAGTGGATCAAACGTAGATAAAGCACTTCAAGTAATGGTTTAGTGTAAATGCCAAAGTAAGTTGCATTCATCACGTCTCTATAATGCAAGTTTATGCTTTGTAGTAGCAATACATGGACTGGAGATGTTTCTGATCAGCAGGTGGTTCACATCTCACCTGCGCAATAACAGCCAAATGCTCTAAACCAGGCCATCAGTAAAATACACATCTAATTTGCAGTCTTACATAGAAAAGTTGTTCTTTGTTTTGACATTCTATGCATTAGCCATGGTGTTGGTATCAGAAATCACAAAACCATGGCAATGCCTGGGACTTTTCTAAGAGTAATGAATGACAAGCATCAACACATCCATCTGCTTTCGACCAGTATTCATAACCATATCCTTTACCTACCATTCTTAGCAGCCACGAGGTAGTTATGAAACATGGACCACCACCAGGTAGTTGTGTACTCAGATTGCTGCGCTGGTATGTGAGCTCATCATAAGATCCTGTGAATACCTTGTTCTCATTACACATCGAATGCTGAAGTCAGGGTAGCTTCTAACTGTCTGCCACATGGTAGTGGACCACCCCACCAACTGAGATGTTTCCATCACACCACTTGCACTCCTCTAATGAAGACCGTCTGCAGCTGGAAGTCTCCATCTGACTGGAAATGACCTTCAAAGATCACATCATACGTGGCTGCAAGCTCTGAGGCTGCTGCCTTTCATATGCACGGAAGAAAGTGTAACCTCTTGAGAAAACTGGCATTTGCCCATACACATGGCAACGCTCAAGAAGAGCACGCCATGAAGAGAGAGTATTCATATGAAGCATGCGGCAACAACGTACATGTACAATGGTCATCCTTACCACCTCATTATTGACACCTCTCAGCTTATGAAGCATGACAGCTAGTATGACATGCTACCAACTGTATAATTAACACAGAAATACTCAAATTTACTTCTGCCAAAGATGACATATGATATAATAATTATAATAATAATAATAATAATGGTTAGTTAGTTAGTTAGTTGGAGTTTAACGTCCCTTTTCAGCACAAATATGGCTATATCAGAGACGAAATAATAATAGTAAAATGAAATGAGAACTACAGTACTACTGACGTGGTGAGCAGTCTCGCTTCAAACCGAACTCGCTGTGACAAGAGATTTTCTGTTGCTGAACCATCGGTCTTCACCCTGCAATGCATTGTAACTGGACCTAATTACCGCATCAATACTCTCTATGTAACACGACATTAAGTTCCATTTTCAACAGACTGCAGACACATTAAGATCTGTATGTTGAACACTTCTCCTCAGGAATTTGTTTCTGATAATACTGTAACACTGATGATGCTTCATTTCAGCTTTATAAAACCAACAAATACACCATAAATTTTAAAATTTTACTAATTACAGTGCCCTGCAAAATCATATACTATTAATAAAAACAGAGAGTCACAAAGTCTGTTAGTGACACACATACAGGCTTGCAAAGCACCAATCAACATTGACCTATGAGAGCAATCAATCAGTCGGACTCACTTGGACTCATGCAGAGTTCTGATGGTGCCACGTTTCATGCCAGGCCGGTATGTCTGTGGCTGCCGAGCAGACAAAACTTGACCAGGGTCACTCATAACTGGCCTGCGACCGGACACAACAATAGCTACTGCAAGAACAGTGAGGAGAATGTCCACAGACAGCAGCTGCACAAGCAGCATATCCAAATACATAGGGTGACAGTGACATAATTTCTTCATATCATATCTATGCCAGCTGTTTTTCCGCCATGTTGTAGGTCAAGCTCTGCGAAGTGTTTCTTATCCGGACATCACTTTCTTAGTAAGATAGCGATAATACGGACATTTTCTTAAACCAACTGATTCAATTTTCTTTGAATAACGCGACAAATCTTCACCACTTAACTACACACAGTACGACGGTCTTGACCTACAAAATGACGATCGTATTGCGACCATAGATATGTAAGGTCATTTCACCCTATGCATAGCATGAATACAATATTGCTGTTCTAACAGCACCAGCATACAACAGGCATCAGCTGATGTCAATGCAAAACAGTTGTCAGAACTATCAGGTGCTACATTATTCCATGTTATATCCACACAGTGCATGCATCCCAATGCACAGCAGTGTGACCCAGAGCTAAGTGAAATGTTTAAAACATATACAACATCTTTGGAATGACTCCAGCAGTGATAAATCAATTTGACTCCATTCTGCATGACCCTGTAAAACTCTCTGACAACGATAAAGTGTAGACAAAAAATGAAACCCTTTTTGCTGCCAAAAAAAGTAAAGTAACTCATAATATGCACAAAGTCAGCGATATCCAAGTAGCATGTGAAAAATAACATGACACCTGCACAATTGGTCAATAAGCACAGTCTCCAGCATCTTTGACTTGCGCTTCTCTTCTTCTAGTGACTCCTGACATTTCAAATAACATATCAATATCAAAAGTTAGTCTACTTACAAAAAATCATCAACCGCAAAAGATGATGCATTAGCATTCTTTGTTTCCTATAACTTCGTAATAATAATAATAATAATAAAAAGTGGTCAACATAATATGACAAAAGGGCGCATCGCCATACACAAGATTAATGGTGAACCAGCTGCGGTTACTGGAGGTTAACGTCGTTTAACATAACACAGATGATCAGCAATGAGGCATGTGGGTGTGAACAACTTGCTTAAGGTTGCTACTCGACAACGTGGTGGCCGGGAAGCGAACTCGCACCCACTGAGTCGCGAGTCCCACTCCTTAACCACTAGACTACCGAGCCACCACGACGAAATTTTTGCTTACAAAAGCTTTGACGGAGTAACTTGGTCGAGTGATGATGCTTGGCACATC
>Ga0056108_1000491_pt1 | contig 11569 bp, 5 predicted proteins | sample WorMetG1BERMUDA1_FD_83875 | JGI IMG/M metagenome (GOLD analysis project Ga0056108, IMG submission 83875) | Marine gutless worms symbiont microbial communities from Max Planck institute for Marine Microbiology, Germany - Inanidrilus... ... | reverse complement strand
ACGAGTTGAACCCGAGTACCTCGGTTGCGGCTCAGGGCCGGGATAACGCCGGACCCCTGCTAAGGCCTGAGAAAGACGGGAGTGTGCGCAGACCCAATACCCGCCACACTACCAACCGCGACAGTTGGCGCTCCGAACGTGGGGCTTTGACCGAAGACTGTGAATTTGCTACTGAGAAAGATTTTCAGCGAGCTGATCGTTGTGAACGGCGCGACAATTGGCATGCCGACGCTGAGCTCAACCATCCCGTAGCTCAAGGCTTTCCAGATGAGGGCCTAAAGGGTCGTATAGATCGTCTTAATAGTGTTTCCCACTACCCACGTGATCCTGATGCGGATGGCGTCATTAATTCTCTGCCTCATCAGAGACAGTACTGTCGAAGTTTTGCCAGTACGGGCAAAATGGACCGCGATGGCCGCTCGAGTCATGTCATAGACTACGCTACTACCGGCAGGATGAAGAGTGATATTTATTCGAGCAGCAACCCGTACTATATCGATACCGATGAGAACTCTGACGATGAACGGCCAGGTAACGCTGTTCATCGATTTGATCCCAGCAAAGTTACTTATGTCAGGAAAGGAAGTGTAGCCAAGTCATATGGAAGAACAAGTGATGTTGATGCGACCTCTTTGAAGAACAAAGGTTTATCAAAGAATGTTAATTTTAAAGATTCAGTTGAAAGTGATAAACAACGTCACAGCCTTGAGGTGAATGTTGATGAAAGCGAGTCAGACTTTGTTTCTGATCGTCAAAGGAACAGTTGTACAGCGCGCAGTCAGTATGGCCACAGCAAAGTTATACAGAGTGAAACCAGACAATTCAGGAAACGACTGAATTGCCCTTCAAGGAAGGATGTTGATGAAAAACTGCAGTCGATACATGAACCATCAACGTCTCGTTTCGGGCAAAAAGAAGAAGACAGACAGATAAGCTCTTACCATGAGGACCATAAGGGTCGTTTGTTGTCGATGGGGAGTGCAACTCGAAGTTCAAAAGTAAAAAGGGGAAAGGATGATTACGCTCTCTCTCTGATAGCTATGATTCGGAAGTTCAGTTCAGCTATAGAGGGAAAGAGAAGTATTCTACTCCAGCACGTGCCGATGTGGAGCCAAGTGATTCAGAATATTCCACCACACATGAAAATTTGGACTCAGATGAGGAAACCTTGCCGATGGGAAGGAATTCCCACACCACATCTACTAACCGGAGTTCTTCTACTAAAAGTGATAAAGCGAAAAGAATGCCAGTACAAAGACAAGGTGACATTGATCACGAAATGGAAGGCATTCAGAAACTTCAATTGAAGACTGACAATTATGACTCTTCACACAAACTTAAATCAGTTGTTGCTATTCCAGACTTTGAGGAGCGAAAAGCTTCCAATATTGAACTTCAGCGATATCGGCCTGCGGCATATCGTGGGAGTTTCAAGAATAGGACTAGACAGATGTGTGATGACAGTCCTGATGACGAAATTCAGTTCAGGGATCATCGTTTGAAGAGAAAAGGAGAACATCGCTCCAACACTGTCAGTTACCTGTCTAATACAGTACGTTATCGTGACCAGCACGTACCTACTTATTCCAGGAAATATGAAGAATCAGACGATGAAGACGATTGTTATCAACATCGTCAAAGGAAAGCAAATTGTCAGACAAAAGGGAACGGAAGATATGATGGCAGATATCGCCGTTCTCGTCGACATTCTTCCGGTGATGATTCTTGTTCTGATAGAGAGGATTTATCGAAAAGAACCAGAAGGAGAAACTTTGATGATGATAGCGACCACGTCCAGCACGACTATCAACGTCGCCAGTATGAAAGTCCAAGGAAGTCTAGAAGGAGTGGTTACACTCAAAACTCCAGAGGAAATGGAAATCGCTCTTCATCTGATGAAAGGAAGCCAAGACCAATTAGACGAATAGGATCAGGGACGCCAAGGCGCCAGGAAACGCATCGAACTCCAACTACCCCCATACGTTCCAAGGGCAAACCTGAGAGAAGATTTGATCAGTCATCCCGCCAGAGACCAATTATCAAACCTGATAAGTACGACGGGCGCTCGTGCCTCGAGACTTTTCTGGCTAAGTTCGAGAGCTGCTCGAAATATAACCAGTGGGACAGCGTTGACAAGGCAGCGCATCTGAAAGCTTCACTCGTGGATGGTGCAGGATCCATGCTGTGGCAAATTTATGATGCGACTTATGATGAAATTGTGAACAAACTTCGTTGTCGCTATGGAACCCAAGAACAGCAAGACGACTTGAGCTCAGATCCAGACGACGCAAAAGCGGAGAAAAGGCTCAAGAACTTGCGCAAGACATTGAATATCTTGTCGCATTGGCCTATCCTGAAGCTGGAGCAGACACTAGAGATGTCCTGGCACGTGAGGCATTTATTGAAGCACTCGGAGACCCCGGTGTTGCCTACAAAATACGAGAAAAGGGACCGTATTCGTTACAAGAGGCTGTCATTGCTGCAATGAAGTTGGAAGTTCTGCGTGATACCAGGGTTCAGCATCGTGAGTATGCCAAGCCTCGGCAAATACGAAACGTTCAAGCTAACCGATCTGACGGCCATTATGCTGATAACCCATCTTTGGAGGCTAATACGCAAGCTCCTACAAATCAGGTAAATGAAGAACAAGGCTCGTTGCGTCGCAAAATAATACAGCAAGATAAAGAAATGAAGAACTTGAAGCGAAACATGGCTAATCTTACTAAGCAAAGGAACGGGTTAGTCAACTCAGCTAATTCCGAAACACCGATTCCAGTCGCATCTGCAACTAATTCATCAATGTTACTTACCGATCACGATGAAGTTGAGGGGCTGAAACAGCAGCTCGCTAAAGCTCAGTGTCAGATCTTTGAGCTTAAACAGCAAGCTATGAATTGTCCGGATGTTCCCACACCGGATAACAGTTACTATGGATCACTACCCAGCCAACAGCAATGGGGACGGTCCGGTACTAACCGTCAACCAATGACGAACAATGTCTTACCAAAGAGGTATGCGGGCGCCACTGGGAACCAGTCTGCTGGTGGACAAGCTGAAGGAGGACTTGCGTATAGAGCACTGTGCTTTAATTGTGGACAGCCTGGACACTTTAAGCGTTCTTGCCCACAGTATAACTCCAAGTCTCAAGTTCAGCCCTTACCTGATATGGACGGCGGTCATCCGAGCACATTCCGAACATCTAACAGCAGAGTAGCAGGAACTTCGTTGCCTGGCAAGGCTCCAGTGTACCTCAAGATCAAGGTTCGTCATCGGTACCGACTTTGTCTTCTTGATACGGGGAGTGATACTACGCTCATACCTAGTAGACTTGTCGGACGTCATTTAATTTACAAAACAGACCAACGTTGTGTCGCTGCCAACGGGTCTTCGATACCGATTATCGGAACAACTACAGTTTCAGGAGTGATTGGAAACAAGATGGTCAAAATAACAGGACTTGTCTCGGACCACGTTCTGGACTTGATGTTGGGAGCCGATTGGTTACAGGAGAATGACATTACCTGGAGCTTCAGTAAAGGCGAGGTTTATATCGACGGCGAAACGTTTAAGCTCCGATCGAAAAGATCCAACTTCTGTCAATGTCGGAAAGTCGTTTTGTCGGAGAATGTTACCGTTCCGCCGCGATCACAGATGGATGTGACCACCAAGGCAGTTTTTGAGGATTTTCATTCGGCTGAAGATGTCTATACTGGAAATTGGGGAACTGAAGCATTGGAAGTTAAAAGCGGACTTCTTTCTGCCCGAACTTTGTTACCTGACCGATTGGACGATCTGCCAGTTCGGCTACTGAACACTTCCGATAATCCAATTACGCTGGAGAAAGACACTACCATTTCGCCACTTGTGCCGCTGGTAGCTGCCAGCGTGACTGTTGATCAGCCTACTCTGGTGAAAGATGAGTTATCTGAGGAGTCAATTATTGAAGACTTGGTGTCAGTAGTTGATCCGTCCATTACTGAACACATCAAAGAATCTCTGAAGGAGATTTTACAAAAGTATTCCGGAGTATTCTCAAAAGGAGAATGGGACTTAGGATGGACTGACACAATCACACATTCAATTGATACCGGAGATCATAAACCTTTTCGTCAACCAATGAGAAGATATCCTCCGGCACATCTCAAGGCCATTGATGACCATTTAAATGATATGCTGCATCAGGGAGTAATCAGTCCAGCTAGCAGTCCTTGGGCGTCGAATATTGTTTTGGCCAAGAAGAAAGATGGCACTTATCGATGTTGTATCGACTTTCGCCAGCTTAATAATCTCACTAAGAAAGACGCTTACCCTTTGCCGAGGACTGATGCATGTTTTGATGCTCTTTCCGGCTCTTGTATATTCTCGACATTTGATCTTCGTTCTGGGTATCATCAGGTGGCCATGAACGAAGAGGACTCGGAGAAGACTGCGTTTATAACCAGGAGAGGCATGTTCAAGTTTCGCACTATGCCGTTTGGTTTATCGAATGCAGTCGCGACATTTCAGAGATTAATGGACTTGGTGTTGTCGGGATTGAATCTCAGTATCTGTCTTGCTTACTTAGATGATATCGTTCTCTTTTCCAGAACTCCAGAGGAACACCTCCAGAGATTGGAATTGCTGTTACAGAGGCTGAAAGCTGCCAATCTCAAACTTAAGCCGTCCGAATGCAAGCTAATGCAAACAGAAATCTCTTTTCTGGGCCACATCGTTTCTAAGGATGGAATTTCGACTGACCCTTCGAAGATTCAGCTCATAAAAGACTGGCCTGTACCCAGGAACATAAAAGAACTTCGAGGTTACCTCGGATTGACTGGATACTACAGGAAGTTCATCCACAATTATTCCCAGATCGTCACTCCCTTGAATCAGCTACTGAAAAAGAATCGACCATTTGAATGGGATGAGCAGTGTCAAGCGTCTTTTGACGACCTCAAAGAGAAAATGCAGCGACCTCCTGTTTTGACGTTGCCGAATTATACCGATACTTTTGTGCTCGATACCGACGCTTCAGGTGACTGTATCGGGGCTGTATTATCACAGATACAGGACGGACAGGAACGAGTTGTCGCTTTTGCAGGACGTGCTTTGACAACCAACGAAAAGAACTATTGTGTTACGAGAAAGGAACTTCTCGCAGTGGTGTATTTTCTTAAGTATTTCCGCCAATATCTCCTTGGGAGATCGTTCATAATCAGGACAGATCATGCTGCGCTGACTTGGTTAAAAAAGACTCCAGAGCCGATCGGACAAAATGCACGTTGGGTCGAACTTCTTGAGGAGTACACGTTCCAAATTCAGCATAGACCAGGAGATAAACACTAATGTGGACTCAATCTCGAGACACCCATGTTTGAATCGCCCTTCGTGCACAGCGTGTCATGCCACTTATCGAGTTTACGCGGTGAGAGGGACGGATCAGACTTCTGATAACGGACCTCAGACCGACGACGTTTTGCAAACAAATGAACAGTCAATTGTTGAAGAATTACAGTCAAATACCCAGTTAGCGCAGTTGGCAGCTGATAGCGAGCAGTCAATAAACTCAGACACTGGCCAACCATTACCGTCAAGAGAAGACGGATCAGCCGATTACATCGGCTGGTCAAAGGATGAACTGATCCAGGCTCAGCATCAGGACCCGGACGTCAATTTCGTCAATTGTTTAAAGGAGAAGTTTCAGACGAGGCCAGAATGGAAGGAGGTTGAAGGGCATTCCTCCGCTGTGAAATGCTTATGGCACGAATTTGACCGACTGCAAGTACAACATGGTGTTCTTTGTAGGAAATGGGTACCGATACATGGTTCAAAGATCGTCTGGCAAATTGTCCTTCCTAGAAGCTATCGTCGAGACTTTATTCGATCCGTTCATTCAGGAATCACTGGCGGACATCTTGGGCGATCCAAAACGGAGGAACAAGTTAGACGTCGCGCGTATTGGCCAAATTGGAGGGAAGACGTCGCTACAGAAGTCAGAAAGTGTGAGGAATGTTGCCGTTACCACCGTGGAAGTGCTCCAAAACAGACACCACTTCACCCGTTTTTTGTCGGGGAACCGTTTGAGATGATCTCCATTGACATTACTGGGAAGCACCCGAGATCGTATAGGGGCAACGAGTTTATTGTCACGATCGTTGACATTTTTACTAAATGGGCCGAGGCAATTCCGGTTCGCACACATACAGCGCCTGTCGTTGCTAAGGTCTTGTTGGATCATATTATTAGCCGATTTGGAACTCCATCGAAGATACTCAGCGATCAAGGGAGAGAGTTCGAATCCAACCTATTTCAGGAACTATGTTCGAAGCTGGAAATTCATAAGGTTCGTTCCTCACCGTATACACCTTCAACCAATGGCTGCGTGGAGAGATTCCATAGGACCCTCAGTTCCATGCTGGCCAAAGTAATCACGGACAATCAACGTGACTGGGATGATAGATTATCGGCAGTGATGGCAGCGTATCGTTCGGCACGCCATGAATCCACCGGATTTTCCCCAAACTTTCTTGTCTTTGGACATGAAAATCGGGCGCCGATCGATCTGATCTTGGGTCCAATCTTGGAAGAGTCCGAGGAAGTACAAAATCGTACTTATGACGAATTTGTTGAACAGCAACTTTCAATTTACCAGGAGGCCTATCAGGTGGCACGAGAACATCTCGGTAATGCGGCCCAACGGAGGAAGACTGATTATGACCAACATGTCAGGTCCGTCGAATTTCAAGTTGGAGAATGGGTTTGGTATTATTACCCCAGACGATATGTCCAACGATCGCCAAAATGGACCAAGAATTACGACGGACCCTTTCTCATTATAAGGAAGATCCTACCATGTGATTATGTTATCCAAAAGACTCGTCGGTCCGTCCCACAAGTAGTGCATGCAAACAAATTAAAAAGGTACACTGGCCCATCTCTGTCGTCTTGGTTGCCCGAGGATCGAGTTCAATCCAAATCCGTCGGATATGATCAAGGTGAACCCTGTGAGCAGATGGTAGAAAGGACGCCGTCTGGGAGACAGAGAAATTCTTGTATTCCTAAATCTGTTACGGAATCAGGCAACGACGATCCTGAACTACCGGCGGGGAAAAGGTCCCGACGAGTCCCGAGATGGTTTGAAGATTACGTCTGTTAGCAGCCTGTATTCCGGGTACTGGCGACGGTGATGCGAAACGACCCGTCGGAGGAGTTGTGAGATGCCTGCCTCCCCATACCAGTAGTCTCCAGGCGAAGAAGAATTAGGATTCGGCTCTCGCTTGCATAGGACAAGGAGTCCATGACCTTATTGTTGCTTCCATTGTTTTAGCCTGTTCGCTCGGATGTGGTACATTCCGTAATGTTTCGTCCCACTACACAATCGGTTTAAAAAGCTTAATTTTGTTGTTATACTGCATTCCCATGAGCTGTTTTTGTAAGTAACACCGTTGTAAGATGGGGAATCGTCAATGTTGCGACTGCCATTTCGTGTCTCACTGCGTGTTCTTGGTGAGAAGAAAGGGATTTTCCGGCGGTTATGCTGATGCTAGGGGAACCATCCGAGAGGATCATGGCCCTTCTTCCTCGCACCTTTTTATCGTCTTCTATCATCTTGCCTTAAATGCTACTCGGATGGGGATCTGATCATCACAGCCAGTCGGTCGTCCTGATTCCGAGGCCAATCAACTACGTTGATACTCGCATATAGAGCTTTATGGTATTTTTATTGAGTTACTGAGGTGAGAAAGAATTACGAATTTTGTGGAAGTTGTCAAGAATATACAATGAGTTAATCTGGAGAGAATAACGTATGCTACTCTTCAGCTGTACTCAGGCATGCCGTTATATTTATGCGCCTTGACATTTTATGGACAACTCGTTGGAAGTGTTCCAGCATCGATCCATCAATGAGCTTGTGAGAATAACGTTTGCTACTCACATTCAGGAGTAAAATTTCTTCTTAGTGCGCAAGTATTCCTCAGTCAGTTAGTCGTAAATGAACGCTGACAGTTTTGTTCACAGAAAGACGCTTCAGAACAAGTCTGAACGTATCTGTGTTGCAGTTTAGTTTATCACAGGAACTGTATCCTACTATATTAATTTGGACTCGATCCCGATTGCAACTTTATCATGGCAACCGTATGCTGTTGCCATCAACATACGATCGGAGCTAGATGGTCTGTTTCGGGAGATAATAGACTCGGGAGTCCTATGCTTGTCGTTGCATCCAGATCGCGAACAGTATAATAAATGCTACGTCCTTCAATTATTAAGGTCGTGAGCGTGTATGTATCGTTCTAGTGGATCAGTGGCAGGACAACATCGTTAAAGTTCGTCCAAGCATGTCACGATGCCGACAGCCTGACAAGGATTTCCCTGAAGAATCTCAACTTAGTGGAGGAGAATTCTGTCCTATCTTTACCGGATATTGAGGATTCTAGCTCGTCTCGCAAGTTCTTCATCATTGACGATTGCTTCTGATACTTCATATTGATTGATTGATTGAGTAGGGTTTAACGTACTTCATAACTGCAGTATGAAAACGAGTGAATCAAGTACCTCCCCCTTAACTCTGGTATGAGTAATTTAGCATGTTAGTTGTAATGTTGTTATTTAATTTGTAGAATCAGTATGCCGAGACTCACCAGAACGTGTCAGTATTGCCTGAAAGACATCATAAGGCGTTACTATTCTTTACATCTACGCAAAGCCCACGCGGTTACAACCATCACACCAAAGGTTACGCGTCCGGCTGTGCCTTCAACATCATCTGCACGAGATAATGAGAAAGATTCCATTACAACACCGATACTGAAGCATCAAGTTCGAGTGGCTGTGAATCACTGTTATGATTTCGTCTTGATGGGAATACCATTTCATACACTGGATCCTGTCATCAAAAAGGTAGCACCAAAGCTAAACACTGCAGCTAGGCATGCAACCGCTGTCGCAATGGAGGCAACAATACGGAAACAGAGAATCAAGATGTCAGCAATGGCTTGCGAATGGGACAATAGGCCAGTTGAGTCACGTCGGAGAATTGTAGCAAAAATGGACTACAGTAAGTCACTCTCTTCTAAATCCGGGACCACTACATGTTCGTGCTCTTCAAGTTCGACCAATGTAGAGGACAGGGAGAAAGACGTCAGCCCTAAAACACCAACACGTGTTGAAGACACGCCGATATTGCAGATGACCGAACTGTCAGGACACGCCGTAACGGATGATCTCATCATGACAGTACAGGACGAAGATCCACCTCTACCGTACCCAACCTCATTACTGGTTTCGAAGCCATCTCAGTGTTCACAGTATGCGGCTAGTCATTCTCTTGATACTCCGATGCAAGAACAAACGCAACCTTCAACACCTGCTCAGGTTGCGTTGCGATCGAAGTTTGTCGTCAAAAAGAAAAGAAAAGTCGTTGAATCGTCGCAGAGTATACCGCCCAAGAAACCCAGGCTCACGTTGACGTCGGATCCAAACAATAATAACACCGCAACCACCAGCAAGGTAGACAAGTCAGCACAACATTTGTTGAAATCGGCCGAACAACCTCAACTTGACTCATCGACTGATATTAAGACGACCGGTCAACGAACTCATACAATGTCGCGCTCTCTAAGAAGTCCAGCAGGGGATTCCATTTCAGCTGGAGTCGGATCAAGCAAGTCCACGACTGAAACAAGCGGCCGAGTATCTGGAACAAAAAGCGAGCGTAAAGTTACGGACAGACGTAGCCAGCCGTTCCCTTGTTCACCCGCGAAGTCATCGATCCAGTCGCGTCGTGTTGTCGGGACGGCCGAGTCCAACACGCCAACCAGAGTTTCACCACCGGTGCATGACCAGTCCGAACGCCATTCAAGAGTTTCGTGGACTGAAGGACACACCCCGGAACGACAGCGAAGCCGAGCAGTCAGTTCACCACCAAGACCACCAAGACGTAGAAGTCCAGTGTATCCACCGACCGACAGATTCCGTATACCAAGGCGTTGGAATTCACCTGCTACACAGGCCACGTACCAGCGGACGAGGCTTCCGCCATTTGAGGACCGTCCTCCGGTGTATCGACGGGACAGATCGCAGGAACGACAGACGAACGAACCTCTTCGCATTGACCAAATGGAGCGCCAGATGCGCCAGATGTGGCACTTCTTGGACAGCTACCGTGATCGCGGCGTTAACCGACGCTGGCGCAGTTCTCGACGTCAATCGGTCCTGAGACCTGTCTGCTGTTCGTCCGTGGTTATTAATTGCCTTGTAAAGAGAGGACATTGTTCCTAACAGAGAGTGAACTCTGTAAACTAGTTTACATATGGACTCGTCCCTTACGGAACGAGATATCGTTTACGCTGTGGCCGTATTTCCCTTGTTTATATGTTCTTATGTTCCTGTTGTTTCTTGCCTTGACGCATTTTATGACGTTATTGTCGTTTGTGGCAATTAGTTAAACGCAATTTTCGGCATCCAAAAGAGTCCTTATGTGGACAAGTAAGTGGGCTTGTGTACCCACAGTTTTTGGTATACCAAAAGATTTGAATCGTAAATAATTAATGTTAAGGCACATTTTGCGTGCGGTGTATGTGTATTGTCATTCAGTAAACTGTTTTTGCCGTAGTGATCGTTTAACGTATCAGCAATTTGCTTTTGTTTGCTGTGTAAATCTGAAGTTTAAATGATAACCTAATTTCGGTTGAGATGATGGAAGTCTGATGTATGAGAATTGTAATTTTGGGCGTGAGACCCATGTTTATGGCTTTTGAAATTACTGTAACACCAATCAAGGGAAGGATTTTTCTCTTGCCGATGTTCATCAGTGCTAGTTACAATTGCATACAGTTTCTTATTCATGCAATGGGCTTCAAAATTAATAAGTAATGTGTAGGTTTATGCCTGGAATGTTAGACGTAAAGTGAAGTTTAGATCCACGAGGGGAGGGAATTCCCACTTCTCAAATGCATATGTGTTAAAGAAGTAGTGTTTAGTGTTACGTAGTATTCATGTTTTGATGCTTAGCAAGTGCGCGTGTTTGCATGTGTATTATTGATGGTATTTAGTTTTATCGTTGCTTCGGACTTTCCCCAGTCATACTGTATTCACGCGTCCATTTAGTAATGAATGTCGCTATAATTCCATTATGACTAAGTCATATGAGAGTCCACACGGGGTTAACCTTCCGTTACACTCCCGATTTTCACTTTCCCGCCAAGAGGCATACGAGGACGCATGCTAGACGGATCAGCCGATGATGTAGTGGTGTTGGACCCGGGCCTCATATATTTTCCTCTCATTTTACCACCCAAGTATTTTTTTTGAATGGACCGTCTATTTTTACTTTATTTTGTTTTGATTCCTTATCTCAGTCCACATCCCAGTTCAAAGTTCTCATGCACTTGTTTAGTTACTCAACTGTCAGTCCTTCTATTGGCTGTTTTTCGATAGCGAACTTTCCGCTAGCCAATAATCCCAGACAATGTCACGCCTGGAAGAGTCCAACTTCTTGGCACAGTAAGGTATTCGTAAGTTGCAACATATTGTGATAAGTCTATTAACTTTACGTACCGTTTTCATCCATTTACTCCATAAATTGTGT
>Ga0056108_1000490_pt1 | contig 11578 bp, 7 predicted proteins | sample WorMetG1BERMUDA1_FD_83875 | JGI IMG/M metagenome (GOLD analysis project Ga0056108, IMG submission 83875) | Marine gutless worms symbiont microbial communities from Max Planck institute for Marine Microbiology, Germany - Inanidrilus... ... | reverse complement strand
ATAATAATAATAATAATAATAATCAACGACAATGTTTATGGTGCTGTCCTCATGACCATGGTCACTGCGAGAGTTCACCCGGTTCATTTGATGAATGCAGACTGAGCGCCGGGTGGCCGCCCACCCTCAGACCAAGCCAACCGACTTGGGCTGTGAGTCCGCCGATAAATGGCTGCCACCATCCACATCCACCATTGCCATTTGTTATTATTACTCAGCCCGAAAGCTGATACTCGGCCTCGATGGCAGTAATAACAGAATCATATTGCTATTATTTGTAGAAGGGCGAATTAGGCATCTGATCAGATGAAGTCATGTTCCAACGGTTCAGAAGCCAGCTGAGAACCAGAGTTATTCTGTATGAGTAACTGTGAAAAAATACTGTGTAATTGCAGTTATATAATGATGGGCACTTTTGGGCATTGTATGGTGGATGCTTTGAAATATTGTATTTTACTCGCATTTCTTCTGTCGTCCAATCAACAGTGTCAGAGCAGTGAAGGGACCTCCAGCAACTGACCCTAAGTCACAGTCGGGGAATCTCACCTACTGGCATTATCCTTTGTTGATGCTAAATCTGACTTCTGAGGGTAAGAATGTTGCTGCCTTTGTGTCAGCTCGCTGAGATCAGCAGTCCTGGTAGGACGACGTACAGGAAACCATTTCTTAGATGTTCATCAGCCTTGATCGAGGTATGCGCTGTGTGAGTGCTATTTTGGCTGTGAATGTTTCTCATGATTCTCTGGCTGTTTTTGTTGCAGTAGGCGAGACATTCGGAACATGACTCCGCCACGCCCAGACTATGAGCCCATGCCAAGATCACGCGGCTTTGGTATGTCTGATATCACTAATGCCACTGTTCGGCTCCTGGATTATACTGCCATGTTGCCTTCACCGCCGCCTCCGATCAGCCTGTTCCCCATCATTTTGCTTCCTTAGCTTGTTCTACACTGTGTCTCGAAAAAAGGATACCACCCAACCACCGTCGATAATTTCAACAGTAGTTGTCCGATTCCAGTAATTTTTGGTACAAATATTGCTGAGTAAATATGCCATTGAAAGGTGGTTTGATATACCAACTCACCTATTTATTGTACATCCCTTACCTTGGGAAACTTTAAGACCCCGCAAAGTCACAAGTTCAGCAGTAAAGTAGCATCATTTTGAGTTACTTGTATTTTATTTGTCCATAACTTTTGTTAGTCACATGCACTCGCAATAAATGTTCAAAATGTTCTCCATCTGCATGCACGCACGCTCTCAGTTGCGTTCTCCACTCGTTGATGGCCACGTCAATAACGTTCTGCAGCAGACTGTTCCAGACTTCAACAAGGCGCTGCTTCAGCTCATCAACGCTGTTCATACGACATTCATACACTCTCTGCTGCATAACACCCCAGACTTTATAATCCACTAGATTCAGGTTTGGGCTGTTTGGTGGCCAGAGATTAGAACCATTGAAGTCCGGTGTTTCTTGCTGTAGCTGTTTAATGGTGTCCTTGCACGATGAGACGGAGCGTTGTCTTGTTGAGGACATATTGCTTGCAACATGCTTGATCGCTGGTAGCATCTGCTGAGAGAGTAAAACATCACGGTATACTGGCCGTTGACTTTCATTCCATGGATGACAAAGATCAACTCAGTCATACCCATTTTAGACACAGCAATGGAAACCACAACCGATGTCTGCAATTTGAGGCTAAATTTATGATTTTTACGACCTTAAAGTTTTCCAAGGTAAGGTGCGTACAGTAAACAGGTGAGGTGGTATATTAAACCACCTTTCGATTGCGTATTTACTCAGCAGTATTTGTACCATAAATTACTGGAATCGGACAACTATTGTTGAAATTATCGTTGGTGGTTGTGTGGTATCCTTTTTTTGAGACACAGTGTAGAATTGAAGTTTTAGTGTAAGTGGTGCAGGTTTTAACGGGCCGGATGCTGTTCCTGTCACCCAGCCGACAGTGTCAAAGCACTGAAGGAAAATCAGAACATTCAATCCACTGCCGGACTTCTGAGGAATGGGGCGTGGCTCCCTTTGCATCAGCTGTCCGACACCAATACCCAATCTCCGTTGTCACCAGTTGCATAGAAAGTCTGAGTTATATATGTAAGAGACTTCTCGTTGTATTGAGATGACTTGGTTGCTGTGTTTGAAGATGGATGTATTTCATTGCCAGTCCCTTTACAGTGGCAACTTGGTTGCCGAAGCTAGCTGATGCATTGCTGCTGTACTGCATGGATTCCAGCGGACTGCTTGTTTACAGTCATACCATTGCTGCGGTATATCATTCAGTAGTGCTGTATGTGAGGTACTGCAGTGACGTCATCTTTTGACATAATTCCTGTTCCAATGTTGTTCATAGTGAGTGCATTGAGTTCCAGACATCTACAAAGGAAAATGCGTGAGCTAGTTACTCAAACATTTGGGAAACTATTATGTTGTTGATCTGCCCAGAAATGGCTTCTGTGGACATCGTTGGCTGTAGCTGAGTCACAGGAATGTGCGCATAGATCTCATGCACCTCGTGGTACTAGTTCAGTTATCACGCAGCTATAAAATAGAAATGCACAGAGGTGCGGCATATGGCTTGGCACAGTTGGCATCACGTTGATGAATATTGATGAGCTCAGTGCTCCGATTATCTCCGAAGTTTCTCTTTTGGTAAACCAGCGTAACGTGGAGTAACGCCAGAAATGAAGGCCGGATGAACAACATCTTAAAATATTTACAGCACCAAACTAAATGAACTAGAAGCTTGAGGAGTTTACATTACAGCAATCACTAACATCTACATGTAATATACGTCTAGTGTAACACTGGGCATGGCTTACAACAGAGCTGCAGTTTCGCTATATCGCTCCAGTGCCTGTGCCCACTGCTCGGCCTGGCATGGCTTACGACCGGCTGGAGGTATGGCAACTGGCGATGGCCAAGGGTTGCAGGATAGATCAAAGCTCCAAGTACCAGTGATGATCATAGGATCGTTGAGATGTGAGTAAATATCGAAAGTTAGTAGGTTACTTCAGAAGTTTCTGTCGTGTCAGGAGTATGACGTCATTTTCACACGAACTGCGGATGTTGCGAAGATGCCGTTTATCAATATGAGATGCGGACTTGCTGCAATCTGCTGATTAGATTGATAAATGATGATGTTCTGCAGTGTTGAACGTGGGAAAGTGGAGTTGCCAAGTGCATCTGGAGAGCCGATGGTAGATTGCCTAGAGGAAGTGCTGGAACACGTGCAGTAGTGGTAGTGGTAATGGCATTGTTATCCAGTAGGAACATGACAGTATAGCAACTGCAGCCGGCAGATGCGGATTAGCATAACATGCAGTAATGATTCCAGTTGAAAAGGCTTCAGAAATGATGTAAGGAAACTGATCTGTGACTGTCACTGAACATTCTCCTGGATTCATTATGTGCGTTACAAAGGCTTCCTGCTTCCTGCCAGATGATAGGCTCAGCTGTAAGATCTAGAAATTCACAGCCTTGAGTGAAAAGAACACTGGGAATACTGGTGCAGATGTCGGGACATTTAGAGGCTGAGGGATATGAGATGGTAGATAGGTGGCTAAGTCAGCAGAGGGTGAATGCTGTATAAAAGCCAAATTCCATTATGCTAGCTGGTTGAGAGCTGGTTCGAAGCTGGTTTGAGCTGAAATTTGGCCTGTCATCTAGCTTGCTAGCAGCGAACTAGCATGAGCTGGCAGGTTCGTGGCCAAATTCCATTACGCTATCTGGTTCGAAGCTGGTTCGAACCAGATAGCGTAATGTTATTTGGCTTTCACTAGCTGGGACTAAACATCAGTCTGAAGTCAACAATGACATTCGCTGCAGCAGTTCACCATGTGATGCAATGTGTAAAGGCATAATTTCCACGAGAAAGCTGACGGATAGCCAGCGTAATTTATTGCACAGAACCCTACGAGAAGATTGACTAAAAGAACTAAAAATTAAAACCGATGAGTGTGAAATATTCTATCCGACTTCGTGTCCATGAACACTGTGCTGAGGTATAAAACTGGTGGAGAATGGTGGAAAGGATTTGTGAATGCAGGTGGTGTAATCCACGAGTGAAAGATTGAGAGAGTGATAGGTGATAAGACTGGTGTATCGATATAAAACGATGATCTGTCGTACTGGAGTGAAGAATATGTGGACGTCATGATGGATTAGTCTGCAGTTAGCGGGATTTCATATTGTTGAAGTTCAGAGTCACTTAGGTCACGTGCTGTAACACTGGTATGATGTCGAACACTAGACCTTCTAGCTGATGGAGATGCACAGTTAATAGCATCTTCACTGGAGCTGTCAAAAAATTGTGTGAGCATCTGAGTTACTCGATTAAGTCGTCTACATTTGATGTACATTTTGGACTGCAGACGGATTCTTGCATAGTTAGATGTTATCACTGTTAACAGCAGGGTCATTCGAAGGATATTTGTGTGACATTTTAACTGGCACATGTCATGTTAGCAGTATGCTAACCTGGAAGCCAAAGTGAAATGCAGATAACTTGAGTTTAGGTATTTAGACAGTCATGGAAGGACATTGGAGAACTAGTCTAGTTGCTAATTCCAATGTTCGCATGTAGAAGAACAGTAAACATGGTGGGCAGAGTGCAAATGGCTCATAAACTGGAATGATAGAGGTTCTATGATGAAACGTATCAGCAACAAGAATATTGACTTCTAACAATCGTCAAGAAGATATGCCGCCTTCGTCATCCACTACACCAGTTGGAGCCTGCTTCCATGGCTGTGTGGTGCCCTCTGTTGAGTTGGTGAGTATGTAAGGAAATTAGCAGCAAGCTCAGAATCATCATTTGGGGAGACCGGCAGTAGGCAGCCGGCCATGGTCAGACCACCCAAGTGAGATTTGCTATCACTTGTAGATCACTTTTACGACAGTTAATGTCATATGACTGAGCTCGGTGAGCCTGATTAGCCAAGTATTCACTCAAAACTCCTTGTTCAAAATTGTTACACTGTGCTTCTGTGCTGTTTGTTATTTGACTCTCAACACTGCTCTGCCATATTTCAACTTTCTGTCACACAGTGACATGATTGGCATTGCCACCGTCAAAATGTGCTGTGGACACTATAAAACTAAGTGCTGCGAGATGTAAAAAACTTGTGATGACGATATTGATACAGATGGCGTGTGTTGCAACCGACTATAATCTGCTGAATAGTTGCTGCCAGTTAAAATCACAAGTGATTTCAGATAGAGCTGAACTGTTGAGATAAACTTGATTGACTAGTGTTAGGCAACATGGTAACTGGAGTTTGGTAGATCACAAACTGAAGAACTTAGATAATAATGCTTACCCAGTTACAGATGAGTTCCATGAACGCATATATGCCAAAAGTCTTCGCGGCATTATATTTTAACGTGGAGGACAGTTTCAGGAAACTGGGAGTTGTATGGATTTCACGTAGTCGAAGTCGACATAACAGCTACATGTAAACTTCACCGTGGTTAAGTTGCGGACAGATGCGTCCTTTGTGCGGTCATGTTACCGGTTGTGCAGAGGTACACGCGTTACATATTGCAGGTGGATCTCGCGGTGGAGTGTCTGTGGGCCGCGGATATCGCAGTGAAGCATTTGCTCGTCGGTCGCCATCGTTTGACGCTCCTCGTTCTAGGGAACTGCGTTCGCAGAGAATGTCGCCGCCGCGTTTTGACCGTACGCGGAAAATGTCGCCGCCGCGCTTTGATCGCGATGATGCTCCGCCGATGAAGCGAGGTAGAGGTAGAGGCGGCGGACCGCCCATGTCGAGAGGCCCGCGTCAACGTGGCGGCTTTGCCCCGCGACGTTACCAGTCACGTCGTTTCGACTGATGGGGTCCATGCCGCTGGGAACTGAGATGACTTCTTGTAGATTTTTAGTGATGACCTTGTTTACTGTGACAGTTTATATGCACTGATGAAACAGTAGTCCGTCAATGTTATGGCAAACTTGCGGAAGGAGAAATGTGACTCGTGAATTTCTGTTGAAGCTGTATCTGCACTGGATAAGTGTTTGCTGGATGGATGATGTGACTTGATGTTGTTTTGTACTTCTGTGTTGTCGTTGTGTCGTGTAGCTAGTTTAGTACAGATAACACTGACGATGCAGAGACTTCTGTGCGTCAATCTTCATCTGCCATCAACTTTAAGTGACATTTTACTACAGCCCAGTAACAACGATTTTAACTTCTGCGAAGGATACTGTATATTCTGTGTGACATTTTGCAACAGAGTTTTCATTCCACTTAAAACCAGCACTATACGTATGTAGTTTGTTAATAAAACCTCAAGCAACAGTTGTTGAAATTATGTTTCGTTTCATTTTATCACATGTTATTGGAAGAAAATGCAACAGAATTTACGTGGGTGATAGAGATAGCAGCGTGCTGTTGTGGGAAGAGAATAAAAATTCAAATCGAGGTGTTTGTTTTGTCATCATGAGATGTAGTAATAATCCGACCAGTTTGTGCTATGTAAGTGATGGAATGGTTGCATCTGGTCTATGGTGAATGTCTGATTAACTGACAGTCCTACAACCATGTCACTGGTAATGCGAAAGAAGAACTTCTCTGGAGTGCAATCTTCCACGTGTCAAAACAGATTTGGATGCTGCTGTTCAGAATTATTCCCAGATATTTGACGTTAGGAGCGAAGTAACCCAATCAAGCTTGTTGAGTATTTGAAGATAGGACATGCATGATTTGAAGTTGTGCCATCCATCTTACATCAGAGTGCTAGTTGATGAGGCAATTCTGATCATGTTAGAGACTTCTGGAAGTGGTTTCATGTGCTCATGAGTTTGCAGCAGAAACTGATAACCGTGCTGGACAAATGGTCCTGCATATTTCCAGCACGTCTGCATACCAGCGGCGAATCTCTGTCGTCGAGCCGGTCTCCATTCTGCAGAACGTGGAGATGCAGCCATTCTGAGAACAATAACAGAACTCCGCAAATGTAAGTTTCAGCATTGCCGCTCCGGTCATCTGGAACAGTCTGTCGGACTCCAAAGGACACTTTCGGAGTGGATTGAAAACTCGTTTCTTCCGGCAAGCTTACAGCCTCTGAGAAGCTTGTGTTGAAGCGTGTATCGAACTGAAGTGAACATATTTGTAAAGATGCGTATGTGTGCACGTGTATGATAGTGGTCTTGATGCACCATCTCAAGCTCGTTATGGCCGCCCTATGGAATAGTGCAGGCCATTATATTTTTGCTCTGTGGTTTCTTTCCTTCTTCTTCTTTTTTTTCCTCGCCTAATCTCAGCGGCCCCAGATTGGATGTCTACCTTACTTCTACACATGGTGTGGCCCTAGTACGAATTTAGAATGCAGGTCTGAAATGTGCTGCACACAGCTCGCTGGAAATGCAGGACCCAAAAAAATTTGCCATTTGGGCACCATTATGCAAATTGTGGGGCTATGTCTTTGCAACTAAGGCATGTATCGATAATCGGAACAAAACCTGTTAAACAGCAATATCTCCCCCACATGTCCCTACAATGTGGTGAACTTTGGCCCACTAGCGGCTGAGATCTGTTTGCAAGTTTGGGGCACCCCCGCAAATTTCAACGGGTTTTGCGTCTTGGCAGCGTTACTGCACGGCACTCTAGTAGTGGGCATCAGCCAAACTTTGCGGCATTGAACGGAGGGCGCCACTTATATTCGGCAGGGTGGCCATCACGTTGGGTATTGGCCCACATTCTAATTGACCTTGTTTCTGTTGAGCAACGTGAGCGATGAGGTTTCAGTTTTCTTGTCTGTTTGGACAGACTGCTCGTGAGCGTGTCTTCCTCACTGGTCAGGAATGTCACATCATCTGCAGAGTCAGGATCTGTTAGCTGCTAAGTTGCCGTGGTGACCCATGATGGTGTTTTCAGCACGACTGAACCGTGCAAGAGTGGTTACGTATTCTAAGGTTGTTGAGATGTTGCCGACATTGCACGGTCGTGGTGTTATGCCCCTGTGCAGTGACAAGATGAGCAGTGAGCATCGATGATCTTGAGTGCCTTCTATGTTACACATCGGTTTATACCGACCGTGGGAAGACAACATGACAATAGGATGATGATCAGCGCCTCTGTCTCGTTTTATCAACGAATTTGGCGCTATATAAATTTTTATTTGTATTGTATGATGATGATGTTCGTAATGAAATATTAGCTACAGCTGCAAATGTGATGAAGTCTAGTTGCCAGTTGTGCTGTGTCGTCAACGATTGCCAAGGACCATAAATCATCTGCCAAACTGATGTCATGTGGAGTGTTGAACTTGATACGGTGACAGTTGCCATGACAGCGGTCTTCACTCCCAGTGTTGTGACTGAACTGCACATCGGAGTGAAAGTGAGCACTTTGGATGCTTTGTAGAAGGTCATCTTTGTTATTTGCCACTGTATGCTGGCCTGACCAATAACATACAGCCGCAGCCGTGAATTTCCATCAGTTTATAGCTTTTTGTGCCGTCAAACTGTTGGAGTTAGTTAAGCATTTAATGAAATGGATGGACATTGAGATATGCTATGATTGTACTGTTGAAGACCCCCAGGGAGGCCACGCGGCACCTGGATTCAAAATGTTTGCAACGAACTGTCCTCATTTGCCATGGAGCTGTCAGAAGCCACGGAGGCAGCTCAGAACCGACCTTTCTGGTGGATGTTAACTAAGCGTAGCGCTATGCACCTATAGTGGTGCATGCTCATTTTGAATTGCATTGGTACTGTCGACTATGCTGAAAACATGAGGAGTTGCCGGCTTCGTCTGCTGCATCAACATGTAAGATATAGGGCATAAAACAAAAATAAGAGATAGCTTATTTGCACAGGAAATCTGAAGAAGGATCTAAATCCATAAAGACAAACATATAAAGAGATTAGCAAAACACTGTGATCATTGGTTTAACATTTTATCTCGGTAGTCATCGTTGTCTGTTGGGATTTTTTTCTGATGTAGAACAGCTAGGACCATACCTCGGCTTTCTCGTTCACTCGTCAACACAGAGCAAGCACTCCGGACATGATATGCCGCAGAAATATCACCTGCGCAGCGATGCAGAGTCTAGATAATCACTTCTGGAAGTCATGTATCTCTATCCCATTTACCAGTCTTTCTATACGGATCTGAATGCTGGACAGTCTCCAAGGTGGATGCACGTCAGATTGATGCTGTTGATCAGTGGTGTTTGAGAACACTCTGCTTGGAATCAAATGGCAGCAATTTGTTTGCAGTTATGAGGTGAGGAGGATAACTAAGCAACCAAACCTTACAGCGATAATCCAGTCACGGCATCTTTCCATATTTGAGCATGCCGGTATTGCAAGTATGGATGATGACGCAGATGCCAAGATGATTCTAATGGCTCCCCTACAGAGAACTGGCAGAGACCACCAGGGCGTCCTTGTATCACATGGCTGAACACCGTCCAGTGAGACCTGAGAGCCTACAACCTTACACTGAACGAAGCAGTCAACCTGGCTCAGAACTGTCCTCTGTGGAGGCTGATGTCTACATATGGTGCTATGCACTCCTAGTGGTGCATGCCAGAAAAGAAGGACCATAAATCTTATAGAATGTGTATGTTGCTTTACTTCCTGAATATCAACGGAAGGTATGCACTGTTACAGCAGCCGTTACAAAAGCACTAATCAGTTGTGCAGTTTTTCTTGCAATGAGTATTGATATGATTGCATGTGACAACTCGTAGGATGCTGGCACTGTCTAAATACAGCACTGCAGTAATGTCTACCGACTTCTTGTTAGTGAACGTACGGTACGATATATTTGTATGTGTCAAAAAACCAGCAGGTAGCCAGCTTAATCTACACTGTGGATTGGAATCTTATTACGGTGGAAAAGATATAATGAAAAAGAACAGATATCAAAAACTGTTGAGCTGAGAAGATCCTGTCCAAGTCCCAAGTCCAGAAGACAGTTGTGAGGGCAGACGGCAGTCTGAGGTGTGAAGGCTTTGTGAAACAGTTGGGTCTTAAGACAGGAGTGGAACAGTGGGATTAGTTGTGGACGACGGTGGTAAATTAACAGACAAAGATGATGTGATGGGTGCAAGGTGAGGTGAGTGTCATGGATCTGGGACAGTTCTGTGAGCAAATTGATCCTCCGTGACTCAGTTGATGACCAGCCAGACATATTGAACCACGAACTCATCTAACTGTGACAGCTGACGTTCATCACTGATATCATACTGAGCAGTGGAAAGTTAGACTGAAAGCCGATGTTCTCTTTACTATCCTGTGGATTGCAGGAGGCGGAACTGATCTACTAGTAAACACGCCGACTACATTGTGTTGTAACACCCAGTAGAGTGGTTACACGTTACCTTTTTAGCTGATCCATTTAAACAGCTAAACATGCCATGGAATGAAATCTGTACATATAAACGTACTCAATAATTTATCTCTGTGTAACACGTGTGATTACTTTGGAGCATGTGCAGCAGTAAATTAATTTACAGCAGTTGCATACGGTAAATATCTTGGCTCGGAGTACCGTGAACCAGGCCAGACTGGAAGCTGTCGTATGCCGGATGATAAATTACCCGACGTAACATGTGGGACATTTGTTCTTGCTGATCAGTCATAACAGTGAACAAGATACTTCATCTTAACTGAAGGTAACAAGATACTTCATCTTAACTGAAGGTAACACTGTATTATTCTTATTTGTGGTTTTTGCATACTCGTTCTGTTATTTACATAGTGTATATTATTTGCTTAATGCGTACGGATTTTGACTGCTTGCCTGCCTCAAGATTGGAGAGACCGGCTGGATGTCGTCAGATTGTTGAGATTGAGCTCAGTCCTAGGTGACCTGAGTCTCACACTGACGGAAGCAGTCAGCATGGATGATAACTGGTCAGTGAGTGGAGTCTGCTGGCTGTGAGCGGTGCAGCCAGAGTGAGCGAGCAGTTTCTTAGCAGCACATCAGCACGTTAGAGGCTGTTCAGTGCAGCCAGAAATGATGATTGTGTGATGCACTATAGGAACCATGGCGAAACTTTCTGTACATCTCAGAGTTAGAAGCAAGTGACCGATGTCAACAGTAGATGCACTTTCATCTAATGTTGATGCTGATGACAGTCGCAGTGATTCTATAGTGATCCCAAGGCGATGGATTATCAAGTGATGGAGTGAAAAACTGCTATCTAACATTGCCTCGGCACAGAGAAGTCTCGTGCAGCTAACGAACAGCATTCGAGTGTTTTGTGCCAGCAAAGATGTTTGAAGCCTTTGAAAGCATGCACGTTGCACCGTTCACTTTCCAGCTGTTGGACAACTTTTACAAAAGCAGCTGGAGTGAAATATTTGCCTAAATGGAAACATGAAAGGAGTTCCACAACGTCAGTGCAACTGCATGATCACCGAGGCTTTGAAGTCCTGTGTAGAATCAGTCTGCTTGGTGACAGTCATATTGTGAAATGTCTCATCGTTGGCGTGCCATGGAGAGTAGTTGTCTTGCATTCAGAAAGCACTTTTTACTAAAATGCTGTGCATAATTAATATTATCTTCACTGTTTTGCATTACTTACTGCTTTAAGCTGTGGTTCCCT
>Ga0056108_1000489_pt1 | contig 11584 bp, 8 predicted proteins | sample WorMetG1BERMUDA1_FD_83875 | JGI IMG/M metagenome (GOLD analysis project Ga0056108, IMG submission 83875) | Marine gutless worms symbiont microbial communities from Max Planck institute for Marine Microbiology, Germany - Inanidrilus... ... | reverse complement strand
ATCACATGATTTTTTTGACAAAAAAAATCATTTGATTTTAATCATGATTTAAATCAGTGATTAAAATCAGCCCGATTTAAATCGGCCAACCCTGTTCAGGAAGCTGATAGGAATATCCTCGAGCTCGCAAACAGATATTATTCCGGAAAGGTGGCAATAAATGATTTAAAGCATGCACAGTTAAACAACACTGAATATACCCAAAACGCTGCAGACGTCGTAAAAACGTTAATCCTGTTGACAAGTTCTATAGAAAAAACCCTCCCCATGCAGGGAGGGCATACAAAAGACGTGAGATAATGACAGCATAAGCAACAACTGATAGTTGAACATCAGGAAGACCCTGGTGATGCAGAAGTTTAAGTAAGTACATACACTGTGCGCACTGTGATAAGATAAACTCGATATGGGAGTCCATTTTAAAGTTCGATTGAAAAATTACACCCAAAAGCTTACAGCAGTCCAACTGCTCAATATCATCAAGAGCAGGTGGCATAGGAAAATACTGCACCGTGGGCCGCTTAAATATTATTTCCTTTGTTTTAGACAGATTTAATATAAGGCAATTATTAGCAGCCCAGTCTTTAACATTTTGGAACTCTACGTCAAGTTCAAAATCGGTGTGCTGTGGGACCAAAAGTGTTGTATCATCAGCATACTTGAAAATGCAAAAAAAATATGATTTACAGCAGAAACAGTGCAGAAGTCATTCTTCATGACAATATACAGTTTCGGGCCAGTACCCGATCCCTGTACAATACTGAGACCAATATCAATCACGTTAGAAACTAGAAAGCAAGCCATTCACTTGGTCGAAAATTGCCAATTTCAGCTACCACAGCAATACACAGTAGTCCCCGGAACCGCCGCCATCCGCCGCCGCTGATAAGCCTCCAAGTTGAAACCAGTCGCTAAGCTATCGACTGGAGTTACTAAGGTTTTTGCCGCCACTGCCGCCAGTAGCTTATTGACTGCAAACGACTTCGTTTCTGATATAGCCATATTTGTGCTGAAAAGGGACGTTAAACTCCAACTAACTAACTGCAAACGACTTTATGTAACTGGAATTCACATTCACACGCATACAAGGCAAAACCAGATAGCACGACTTCACGATTATCACAATTCACTGTTAGACTCATTCTAAATGGAAAACTGTCAATGCTGGAACCTCTCAGAGCCAACCAGCCATCATTCATTCATGACGTTGGCGCTGATAGAGAATATGAATGATGAAACTACGTTTCAAGTTTGTTATTTCCTGTAACAAACTTGAAACTTAGTTTTTGGCTGATTTTGCAAGTAGATGTTGTTAACAAAGAATTATATATTGGCTTGTTCCAATTACAGGCGTAACAGTCACTGAAATCAATATGCATGAATGAGCCAAGTTCATGTAGCAAAGCCCACGGACCACCTTAGGCCTATTAGCGTTAGTAGGCCTAGTGGTCCATGGGCTTTGCTACTTAAACTTGGCTTATTATATCGCATCAAAAAGTGACAGACAATCAACCAGAAAAAGCGATGCAGTAAAGTTGTATAACAACACTTGTTTATTTTCCTAAACGGCTCGGTTTCAAGATTTATGAAAACTTACACTGCATGCACTTCAGTTTAATCAATAAAATTTCACTGAATCTACTGCAATCTTCGTGGTTTCAAATTCAGTACAAACGTAATTTCTGCGAAGGTTATAGAACTTTCTTCGTGCTGGCGAACGTACACCACAGAACAGTCACCAAATTACAAACTGTACATGGATCACTAAACCATGTTATATAATCGTAAAAATAGCACTTTTGAGTTGTAAGGATATAGGACAACGGCTGTAGCATGTTGAGTCTAAAATTGTGTTCTGGTTACTTTTGTGGTAAATATCACAAATAGCTTAGCTATTGCAGAGAGACCGCATGACGCACGAGATACTTTGATTCGCGAAAATGCGAAGTGGAATTTTTGAGCCACCTTTTTGGGGGCTTAGGGGAGACGTAGATGCTTCATCTGTATGTCGTTGGAAGAAGCGTGGTCGACTTCCTATAGGTGATAATTAGACACTAGCTAGCACTCACAGCTGCGGAATTGCGAAGTGGCATTTTTGAGCCACCCTTTGGGGGACTTAGGGGAAAGGTAGGTGCTTTATCTATAGCCCGTTGGAAAGCGCCTGATCGACTTCCTGTAAGTGATACAGTTAAACTTCGTTAACACGGACTCTGATAACACATACTCTCGGTTTACACGGACCAATTTTTTTTGGCCCCGCCAGAAGTCCTTGGTTTTATATACAGCCGCTGATGGATAACACGGACTCGGCTAACGGGAACTTTCGGTTAACGCAGACTATGTTTTTGACCCGCTGTCACCAAAATGCCTCAGTTAACACGGACTGCATAGCTGTCTGGACTCCGGAGCTACGGCCCGTAGGTCGTCAGTTGTTTACTAACAGATCATATTACAACTACGCTGGCCGCTCCAACGGGACATCTGGATATCCAGCCGGCGAAATGAGATGTAGGCTGACTTCACTCTGTCTCCCGCCAGTGCATGCAAATCCCATGAGGCGGGAAGTGGGTGTGGTCTTCTGCCGACAGCAACGGATAATCTTGCCGGCTGTTTAATCTCTGGATCGTAGGCTTACATACCTGTACGTCGTATATTCACGTGTAAAATAAGCGGCAAGCGGAAACAGACTGGATTAGATTTGGCACAAAAAATAATTGTTATCATTAATGATATCGAAACAGGCAGCAGTTGCGGCTGCTTGTAATTATTGTTGTGACTAAATACTCTACACTGACTGCTAGGTTTTTAAATGCTAGGTTTTTAAAATAGTAGATTTATTTTTATTCTTGGTATGGAAGTAGACCTCGGTCCAGGCCACAATGTATTAGACGGGGTCCCAGCTATCCGCGAATGGGGCACAGCAGCCCACCTCTTTTTGGCGCATGTCTGTTGTGGCCACGATCGCCCATCTCAGCTACTGCTGAGGTCTTGTAATAGTATTGTAACAAAGCAGTTTGGATGATGTTTTTGTCCTGTTGAAAGATGTTTGTCATTGTGCAGATTAAGCGACAGTTCATGGCTGGCAGTCTAGCATATCGTGCCCCGTATGCAGTGGAAGGAGAGCTCAATCGTGACTTTCAGCCTGTTCTTGCAGCACAAATGGTATGTATCTGTGTAATAGACTGTCAATAAGAATTAGTCTTTATTGTGATAATAATGAAATACCTTAAAATCTTGCATAAACACTCTGTCTCAAAAAACCTCCACCTTTTATTTTTAATGACTCAGTCAAAAACCAGTAGATTTGAATAATTTTTGGTACACAAAATCCTGTAGAAATTTCGGGTGAGTGATTATGAACCTGTTCACCACATCTGAAAAATGTTGCTACTGTACCTTGTGGAATGCTGAGATTATGTGTCTGATTGATGTTACATTGCTTCCTCAAAAAGTGAATGATTCTTAAATAGCCATTTGTCTTGTCAAATGGCAACTTACATTTCAGACAAGCATCATCGCAGGAATTGTTAAAAGTGTCCAACTTATGCTTCAAGTTATTTTTAGTTTTCACTACTAATCAGTCACATTATTCACCATGCTGTGTTGTTATCCTCCCTTGCACCATAAAAATCTAGAAGATGGTTGGAAAAAGTATGATTATTGGGTATCACCCCATGGGCGCGTCCTCTGTTCAAGGCTGCAAAGTTTGGCTGACGCCCATTACTCGTGCCTTGCAGTAACGCTGCCAATATAGGAGAGCACAAGACTTGGATGCAAAGTGAACAATGATGATAGTTTTGTATCAGTGTGTGTGTGTGTGTCAGTAGAGTGGTAGTTGGTGATGTTTCAGGAGCGTTTCTCGCAAGAAGGCGGCAGTGGCAATGACCAGATCACGACACTGCAGTCACAGGTGGAGGAGGTGAAGGGAGTCATGACGCAGAACATTGAGAGAGTGCTTGAGCGTGGCCAGCGACTGGAAGAACTCATGGATAAGACAACAGACCTGGAAGCTAATGTAAGCAGGATTCAAACTGAGAATATGAAATTCGACTGGGACTGGGGCACTGAAGTCTGTACTTTGTTATTACTGAACCATCTGATTGTCATTGCTAAAGATGCCTACTTTGTTCTGAAATTTAAGAAAAGTAACACACTGTCACCATTTTCTTATTGTTACCACCATCTGAACCATCTGTCATTTTCATTGCTGAAGCCATCATGTGTGTTGCTTGTACATCGATGAATGGCATAATTATTGCTAAGGCCGTGGTTACACGTATGAAATAAAATTCTTTCATCATGAAATAATTTTATGTCATTGTAACCAGATTGGAATAAAACTGAAAGTCTTGCAGGCAAATCGAGTGTGTTCAAAATATTCGTGAGCTGACACTTTTCAGCCAATGATGTCACACTATATGTCACATCTGACAAACATTTCAATGGACTTCAAACGAAAACAAATAGATGATTGACAGAGCTGTGACCATGCTCATTATGCATTAATTACTGATTGACTGAAGAGTTTCAGTGCATAAATATTTTTGAAAATGCTTGATTTGCCTTGAATACTTGCAGATGTATTTAAGACCTGTTTGCATGTATAAAATTCTTTCACACTGAGAAAATTTTATGTCAGCGTGAATTTTATTTTGTACATATAACTGTGGCCTAAACTATTGTCAAGCGGTTGGCAACGGATGAATTTCGGTTCTGTGTGATTGAATGTAGCCAGTCTAAAGCGTTGCAATGTGTCTGTTGCCGTGAAGGCTGCAACGTTTAAGAAGACGTCTCATCGCGTGCAGCGCAAGATGTGGTGGCGCAGCACTCGCTGGACAGTCATCTGCATCCTGGTCGCAGTCGTTATCATTGGCATTGTGATACTCATCATTCTGTTTGCAACTGGTGTCCTACCTGTGAAAAGCGGCGGCGATTCAACAGCCACGACGACAACGACACCCAGTCGTTGATAAGGTTGTGTCTCATTCCATTGACTGATCACTGTAGATGTTTGTTACACGTAGCATTGGCACTAACCTAACTTGTTGTCCAATCAAACTTTGTACGCACTTTTCTTGTTGATTACTGTTTGAATGTGATTTGTCATTTGTGTTATAATGTTCCATTTTTATCTTTAATTGTGTATAATAGACTGAGTCCATTTTATGGTCTTCTCCTGTAGGAAATGACTGAACTACCTTACAGATTTTGTTCAGGTTCAGTTGTTGGAGTTTTCTGGTAATAAGTTTGGCATCATTTCTTGCTTTTATGAGTTTATGGTTAATACTACTTGAGCAGTTATCTGGTAAATCATATCGTGTGGGGCATTAAACCCCATCGTTCACTTTCTTAGTCATACAAGTTATGCAGTTTCACAATTATCACAAAGTTTTAGTATGCTGGTTCAATCTGCTGCTGCCAGCTACCCTTCTTGAATTGGTTCTTGGAAGTCTAACCTATCCACTGGTACCTTGTTTCAGAAAGGTGAGTCCTTGTATTTTCTGTACAACTTAGTCAAAAATGAGCCGAATTTAACAGTTCTTGGTATACAGATTCCTAAAGAAATTTGACACACGTGATGTTGAACTTGTCCACCACGCCTGAGAAATGCCACCACACTACTTTGTGAAATGCAGATGATCAGTTATATTGTTTCCTCCAAAACAGATGGTTTGGTAAACAGCCAGTGTATGTTGTATGGCAACAATTGAGTTTCATGCAAGCAACACCATGGGAACTGTTAAAAGTGGCCATCTTCTGTGGTCACGCACTTTTCCGGTCTTTTGCCGCTGTCTGTTGCTTTATCCACTATGCTGTGCTGGCATTCAGCCCAAGCAAGCCTGTTTTCTTGAAAGTTCTATAGCTTTGTTAATAATTGATAAAATTTTACGAAGGTTTGCAGCACTGTAACAAATCCACTATTGACTGAAATTCAGTTGAAACTTCTTAGCAAGCCGTAGTCAGACATGCACTACCGTGTAAAACGTTTTCACTATGCTATCACTTCACTTATATGTAGCAGTTACTTTTTTGAACTTCTGTATATACAGTAGCTACATTTTATAGATGAGGTGGCCAAAGTAAGTTATAAGTTATAACCTGGTGTGAAATTTCTTCGGGATTTGGAATACCACAGACTGCTGAAATCAGTTATTGAGTTATTGAAAACAAGTGGTCAAAGTAATTTGACATAAGGCCGCACCGCCACCGCATATAGACGGTTCAGTCGTATTCACCAGGTTGTGGTGCCAATGTGCACCGCACCTGGTACACACAAACAGGCATCCACACTACTGGTGCTGCCACCTGCTGAGTTGCTTTGAGTATATGTCAATCGCCGGGCATATCCCTGGCCACCCCTTCTCCCCTCAAAACTGTCGCTTCACGTGTGAAAATCTGGACCCCCTAATACATGATTCCTTGGGTCCACCCAAGTCCTCATCCCAAACGACATCTTGATTGGTTCAGCCGTTTTTGCAGGGCTCACAATCATGACAGACTGACAGACCGTATGTTACTCCATCTGTAACAATAGGCCGCGTCTACATAGTACTGTGATGCACCTGAAAATAAAAACGGGCACACTTTTTCTGAAACGGGTGCATATTGCGGTTTGTGAATGTGAGGTGAGGTTAATTTGTGAGATGTGTTAGAAATTTAACAGTGTACGTTGTAATCAGTGACTGTTGGTGTCAGTGTGTCAATGTCATCTCGACTCCTGAGCCGCCATTCCACAAGACTGACATCAACGCTGCAGTATGTTTGTATGTTGAGCTGTAATATTGCTGCACAGTATGACATTGTTACACTTTAAAAGCTGCAGCTGACGGTTATTGGTTTTGCCTGCAGATAGCTATTTGTAACCTGTTGCATTTGTGTGATTTGCTTATTTCCATACAAAATCACGGTCATGTGATGCAGCCTCTGTCAGAGACTACACTTCTTTAGTCCCGAGACCACAACATCTGTATATCATTTTCAGGTCGACTCCTCCGAGTCGACCTAATAATATTAGAGGGAGAAATGTCCATCTGTCAGTAGGTACGTACATCCGTACGTCCGTTCACAAAAAGTTTTTCCAATTTCAGTGAAATTTGGTGTGTCGATAGAGGTCGATGACTGATGCACGACGGTATGCCATATGACCCGATCCAAGGTCAAGGTCGCGGGGCTCCTGAAGTTCCGTAAATTGCACTTTTGAAGGTCTATCTCCTCTGCCATTTACAATGGGAGCTGGCAGATGACCACCGATTCTTAAACTACAACACACTATCTAAGTTTGATCAGGCCGGAGTTTTGATATTTGTCTTAGCTAGTTTTTGTGTCACGTGACCTTGAACTTGAAGGGATCCCTGGTTAGTCCGTCCACAGAAAAGTTTTTCTGATTTCAGTGAAATTTGGTATATAGATAGAGGTCGATGACTGATGCACAGCGGTATGCCGCATGACCCAATCCAAGTCAAGGTCAAGGTCACGGGCTTCTGAAGTTCCGAAAATTGCACTTTTCTAGGTCTATCTCCTCCGCCATTTACAGTGGGAGCTGGCAAGTGACCACTGATCTTTAAACTACAGCACAATATCTAAATTTGATTGGGCCAGATTTTTGATATTTGTCCTAGTTTGTGTCACGTGACCTTGAACTTGGAGCGGTCCCTGTGGTTAGTCTGTCCACAAAAGTTTTTCTGATTTCAGTGACGTTTGGTGTGTAGATAGAGATCAATGACTGATGCACGACGGTATGCCGTATGACCCGATACAAGGTCAAGGTCTAGGTCATGGGACTAATTTTGGAGTTTTGGTTTTGGTGTTGGCTACACTATAACCCTTTGTGGTGTCGGCATACGGACAGCCTGGGTAAGCTGGAAGTTAAGCATTACATGCTTCTTCCTTGTTCCAGGGTCATAATGAAGTCAGTTACTTCAGACAGTTCATCAATGTCACTGTTTATTGAACAGCAGTGTTTTAAATTTTTTAGTGTTGAGGTCCCAAGACCTCGCTGTCTTAAGCCTTCCAGTGTTGGTCTTGATCTTGGTGTTTTGGTCTCGCCCAACGGCAGTTACTGTGTGCATGTAAATGAAGTATTTCCATGACATGGTCACTGTCACTATTGACATTGTAATTGTACTGTGCACGAAGTATTATACATACTATTATATGCTGTGCCCATAAAAAAGGAGCCAACTTATTTTTGTCTGTAACTTTGTCAAATATCTACAAATTTTAATGCAGTTTTCACTGTTACATTTCAAAATGAACGATACATGTAACAGTATGAACTTCATCTACCTCACCCAATTAATGTTGCTACACTACTTTGTGAAAGTCAAAACGCAAAAAATGCACGTGAACACAACTTCAGCTTTTAATGTTAACTACAAAATAGCCGTTACATGCATCAAATTACATAGGCAGTTTCATGAAATGTTCTGATGAATCATATAAATGAATGAACATGCATTTCAGAGCATGTGTTCAAAGTGCCGACGAGCAGCACGCACACATGATCTCAGACGGTCATGCTAGTGGTCAGTGGTAGCATCGATAATGTCCTGGTCAAAGTCAAACCAAGTTTGCATCCAGCGTTTTTGCAGGTCGTCGAATCATTTCATACATGCAGTACTTCGTCTCTGATATAGCCGTATTTGTGCTGAAAAGGGACGTTAAACTCCAACTAACTAACTAACATGCAGTGCTGTATAACACCCCAAATAAGTAAATTTAAGGCATATGATGACCTGGTCCACTAAGCTATGATACATTTATGCAATTTTCTTTGATAATCTCCTGCTGTAATATTACATTTTCAGTGTTTTCACTTTCACAAGGTAGTGTAGCAACATTAACTACGTAAGGTGGGTGAAGTTATACCATCGCATGTTCCGTTCATTTATAAATCTAATGGTGAAAACTGCATTAATATGGTAGCAATCTGTATGAAGTGTTTAAATGGAAGCATTTCTGTGGGTGGGTGAAGTTTTGAAGTTGATTTGTAGGTCAGTTGCTGTTTTTATATATGTTGGAAATTTTCTCAGTAGCCACATCACTCCATTGCACACCACTGAAATTATTTCAAGTATTAATTTGTGTTAATCAATTTTTGGAAAATTAAATAGTTTAAACCTTAACTTTTTTCTATCTGGAGTGTAACTTCTGTTTATTTTACAAATATTTCCATGACATACTTTGCAGATGCAAATTGGTGTAAATGAGAATTTCCATGACATATTTTGCATATGCAAATTGGTGTGTGAGAATTTCCAAATAAGTAATATTCAGAGTAATGTATATAGAACGTGGATGAATCACGTTGCAGTTCTAAGCTTGTTATTTGCTCGTAAAGTTGATGATACAAATCAGCTGTTGCTACTAATATCTGTAAAGTGCAATATGGTATTTGTAATATAAGCAATTAGATGCAAAATTTTCCGTATTTTACAACTGCTTATTTGCTATTGTGTATCTTAATAAAATCAGAAGAACATTGCTCTAGTTGATTTGTCTTAAATATTGAAAAACTAAGACAAAGCAAGCACAGTTCAGTCATTTAGTCAATCAACATCATTAATCATTACAAGTTTCTGATAATTGGAGTGTTGCATAAGTCTGACATGTACTCATGTACTTAACAAAATGTGTCTTCGCTGCAGACCATGCAGCCCTAACCAAGGTGGCTACAAACCTGGAATACTCCGGGAATTCTCTAAACCTGGAAAACTCAGGGAATTCAGTGCAACCTCAGAAAAATTATAACGAAATAATTATAGTACGATCAAATATTCGCGTAAAATAACTGTTGACTGGGTAAACATGATCTTATGATCTCAGGGAGTAGCGACCGTTCCCAGTAAATGTCAACTAAAATAGCAATTTCTGCGCATGCATGGTGAAAATAATATGGCCAAAAATTGCCCTAAATGCTGCCAAATTGCCAAAATTTTTGTTGCGATAACCTCTGGAAAAGTAGAATTATGGCTCTGGAAAATCCTGGAAAACTGGGGGAATTTTGTTCTCCTACTTTGTGGCCACTCTGCTCACATTAGTTGGCTGTGATGCAGTTCTTTGAGAAAACACTACTAAATCGTGACATGGCACATCAGTTGACAAGTGGTTGTGATCCGTGCCTGCAAACCTGGATCAGACGCCCTCTGTGCAATAGATCTATGCCTTGTTAGTCTTGCAACCCAAGCATAGTGCTTACTGCACACTGTGTACTGGTACTAGTGGGCCTATATGCCTTACTGTTTATAACGCCTGCTATTAAAACACTATGCTACATGATAAAACTGAACACTTGAAAATAATATTATTAATGCTGTTCTTATCTTGACGGAAGTTTTAACATCCATCACGTCTTTACTTTCGGGGGGGGGGATGGATAAGGGACGTATACCCACTGGGAAATCCTCCAGTACTTTTACTCTTTCAATATGACCAAGATAACAGGAATGGTTTTAGCATCAGAGGTTTGGTGGTCGGACATCCATGGATCCGACACTGCTGCTGGTATGCATAATTTTACTTTAGAAATCCTGCACTGTGCTGTTATCAAGTTTATATCTCCAAACAACTGCTCAATACAAATGTAGTTCAGTTAACAGTTCTGTACAACTATAGTAAGCCTATATAATGTTGTGCACGTAGGATGTTGAGTGTAATTACTAGATTGCCGGTTCCACTCCCGGCTGTCCCACTTTCGCACCACAACCCTATTTGCTGACACATGTGCTATTGGCACGTAGTTTGGTACCGGCCATTCAGTGTGGCTGAGAAGGTAGTTGTAGGTCTAGCGTTGCAGTGACAGCATCACAGATACAGTGGAATAGTCACTAAGTGGTGGCTCACTGGCTTATGACAGGGATAAACATCACTCTAGGTTCCTCAGTGAACATGGCGCAGTTACCTTACGAGACGTATCTGCAACAGTAATAAATATATTTTACAAATATAGCCAACACTAACTACAATCAATGTTAATGATGTTAACAACACATGAACATGTTCGTACATAGATCTGAATTAGAAATACAAAGCTGACAACTGTACTAAAAAGTCTGGAACACAAGTTATTGAACACAGTAATGGCTTTGTTGTTTAATGGCACTTTTGACAGATAGTTTTCATCATGCCTAGAGTAAGTAAGCACACGATAAAGTGTCACAGCTAGAGTCTTACAGACTGATATGGAGATAAAACGTTACAAACATCAAAATATAAAGAAGCTATCAAAATATGTCTTTGATCTAGTCTTTACAGAGACAGTATCGTCAACATGCTAGGGGTCTTAGAAACATCTTTCCAGTCAATCACTTGGCTAGGATATTAACAAATCAAACCTAAAAACATCCTCAGTAAACACCAAAAACAAACTACTAAAACCATGTCTGTCGAGTCAGCAAAAGGACTAGTTCATTCCAACATAATCGTGGCTCTCTCGCGCCTCAGATTCGGCCACAGCAGTTGACCATTTGCGATTTATAAGTGCAACTATAGTAAGCCTATATAATGTTGTGCACGTAGGATGTTGAGTGTAATTACTAGATTGCCGGTTCCACTCCCGGCTGTCCCACTTTCGCACCACAACCCT
>Ga0056108_1000488_pt1 | contig 11604 bp, 8 predicted proteins | sample WorMetG1BERMUDA1_FD_83875 | JGI IMG/M metagenome (GOLD analysis project Ga0056108, IMG submission 83875) | Marine gutless worms symbiont microbial communities from Max Planck institute for Marine Microbiology, Germany - Inanidrilus... ... | reverse complement strand
GTGCATAGGAATTATTTGAAATAATTCTTTTTTAGTAGGCGGACGCGCCCGGGTCGAGGCTCGAATCGATCCTCGGCCACTGCGAACGCCACGCTCTACTGCACATGGCGTCCGAGTGTCTCACACACTGGACCACATGGGCAGGTCTACGTCAGGGAAGAAATGCGTAATTACATCTCTATTGTCATCATGATGAAGCAAGGATACAAATAGAGAAGATCTGTGGTAAAATGTAACAATGGAAATTTCAGTATATACGCACACGTTCACGAAAATAATAACATTCTTTTAATATAAAAACATACCTGAAACTGCAACCTAAGTATCATGCATTCGAAGTCCAGCTTCAAGAAGAAAGGCAAATGTGGTCTTTTCCTTTTGGTAAAAATGTATCACTCTACGAAAAACACGATTTATTTCAGTGAGTTAGATATGAGAATTTATCGTTTCTTTTGATGCACAACATGTTATCTTTCCAGACAATCCATGGCCGTTGCTACATTTGAGGCAACCGAGGCGGCCACCTCGGTTGTTTTCACAACTCTTGCCTCAGTGAAAACAATTATTTCGACCAGTTGAATTTTAAATATGAGTCTTACGTGTCACCATTATATTGCCGTAACTCATAATCGTAACTGTAACCGTTTAAGCAGTTCCTTCAAGCACCAATGCTCGTGTGCACTGGCCTAACCACACATATAGACTGATCACAACTTTCAAAAGACCAAATTTTTTCCCAAAAACCTTAATTGGACGAACGCCTGCAGGTGGTATAATGGATGTTACCGACGACAGCAGTATTAAGAGCTGAGCAGTTACCGAGATAGGCGACCGTTTGGCCACAATAGACATGGGCCGAAAAGTCGGGGATGCTGTGCCCCTTTCGGACGGGGGGAGCTCGCCTCCATCTAACACAATGTTGCCTGGGGCGAGGCCTACCTCCCTACCAAGTGACATCTTGATCCATGCAACCGTTTGGCCATAATGTACCAACGTTACAGACCGACAGACAGTACAGACAACGGTTCGATAGCATCGGGCGAACCATTTTACAAACGGTCGCCCAGTGACACTTCACCACAGCATTGTTGTATAATGCAGCTTAAGACATTTTTGCTGAATAATAAATAAGTTGCAAAATAATAAAACTGTAGCACATTTTCCATTTCCTTTTTGCATCCAACTACTGAAAAGCTTTCAGCTTCAGGGGGGCTTTACCCCCTGACCCGCTGACCAGGGGTTCTGCCCCTGGACCCCACTGGGGGCTCTGCCCCTAGACTCCCTCTTTACCCCTTTGCCTCGGTTGAAATAAAATCCTGACTACGGCCCTGCAATAAGTGTCACTGATATTGGCAACCAAACTCGAAATAACGAAGAAAAGTACATATGCACACGCCTACAAATTGGAGTTAAAATACTAAAAAGGCACACAAATCTAAGCCAAAATCAATCACTTGTAACAACTACATATTACTGTGCACAGGTATAGTAATGTGCACAAATATGGTATGCAGAATAGCATAGAATATTGCCCCAGACAGTTGACTGAGTATTTTGTGGGACGATATGCCATACAAATCAAGGTGCTCTAACAACCTTAATTTACCAATAAGTACATGCAACAACATCTACTAACATGCACTAACAACTTGCAATAAGGAGTCCACATTACCAGTAGTTGTAATACAATTACTCTTGAGAAGTACCTATTTACTCTAACATATTATTCTTGAAAGTATTTAAGTACAAAAAAGCACTCAAAAAGACTTTGAATCTGTGCAAAAGCATCAGCCACATTGTGTTTGGAAAAAAGGTGCCAGTATATTTTTGTCTCAGTGCTGAACGATTTTCATTTAGCAAACCTAGAGACTAAAGCAGAATGGCAACTTTTTTCCCAGACATGGTGTAAATGATGTCAATAGAGTATCCGTGTAAAACTCCCAGATCCCCAGTATCAAACCAATTGTACTTTGCACATCATTCCCAAAATTTCACACAAACTGATCCATAACTTGTAGAGTAACCATGCTAACAGACTGAGAAACCACAGCAATTGCATTACTTCCCTTGCAGAGATAATGATCACAGTTATCAGAAGGCACTGGAAGAGCACATGGCCTCTAAAATATCCAGCTCCCATAATTTCCAAAATGCTTTCCTCTGATGGTCCGTTGCAATGCAGTGAAACAGCAGGCGGATAAGAAGCAACTTAAGTAATGGAAACAACTGACAGATGTCGTCAGGCTAAGACATTCTTATGTGGACCTGACAACAAGTTCACACACTATGCTCTGGGGTTAAGATGACAATCTGCAGATCTTAGTAGGCCTGCTAACTGGCTATTCCATGCTTAAGAAGCACTTGACTACTATGCATGTATGTATCACTATGTTTAGTGTGTGGGAAAGAAGAGGAAACACTCCTAAGTAACTGTTATGCCAATGTGATGATGCAGTATTGCATTATGGGTGCCTACTCTACAGCTTCAGGAGCTATGCAAGGCATCAACATTACACCTATTGCAGTTTGCAAAATCCTTGGTGAGGTTTTTAATAACATTGGTTACATTGGGGATGCACAGTGGGCTAAATCCAATACAGTATCAGTGCTCAGTAGTTCACTTTGGGCTGCTCACCCCAAAAGTAATGTAAGGCCAGGCAAATAACAGCCAGGGTAGACAGAAAAGTAATTAACTACACTGATGTGATGCTAGCGATTCACAGCAATGGAGACGGGCATATTCAAATATCTGCAATCACAGTAAATTACATTTTTCTACCAAGCTAAAAGTCACAGACAACTAACGTTTAGATAGGGCAGTGACTAGAGTGTACTAAAAACACTGCCAAATATAACAATAACCAACTAATTTATCAGCCATCTATTACAGTGATGCAAGCGATGTTACACAATAGACATTATAAAGTTCAATTTAGCACGGCAGTTATGTACAGGTTATTTAGTTTAAAAAATCTCCAACTACGCACAACATAATTGACCTACGAACGGCATTACGGCTACAGCATATATAAATTACAACTCATATTATGGACATAAAACTGAAAATGATGACAACAATGAAATACGGTAATAAAATCAGTGATGACACAGATATTGACGTTAAAATACTTGTAATCCTTAACAGACCTTTCACTAATTCACTGCATATGTCACAGTTAACAATGTGAGCATCAGTTATTTCACTGTTAACCGGAGACATTAAAAAAAGATACAGACTTTAGACGTGCCGAAAAGTGGGGGCTGTGCTCCTTTTCAGCGGAGAGCTGGGTCCCCATCTAACACAATGTCGCCTGGGCTGAGGCCTACCTCTGTACCAAGTGGCATCTTGATCCAACCAGCCGTGTGGCCACAACAGACACAGGCCGAAAATTGGACGACTGTGCCCCTTTGGGGAGCGGGGAAGTGGGTCCCCATCTAACACAATGTGGCCATGGTCGAGGCCTACCTGCATGCCAAGTTTCATCTTGATCCATCCAACCATTTGGCCACAATACACCAACGTCACACAGACAGACAGACAGACAAGAACCGATAGCAAACGTTTTACAAGCAGTCGCCCAAAATCCAGATATGCCACTGGTCAAAAGAAGACTCTGCACTGCATAAAAAAGGCGAAAGGCAATGAAGGCCAAGCTTGGCATCATCAAAGCTGTGAATGATGGCCTGCTATTGCCTGATACTGAACAGTGACAACACAGTACTAGGATAAAACAATACTGAAGTCATGAAAGTGCTAACGTAACAAGTGGAAATTAACACAGAATAAAGTACAGTGATAAAACCGACGGCTGTGGCAGGATGACTCAGCAATTTTAGATGTGCTCCATCAAGGCTGAACATATGACCCTCCAATGTCATAACAACAGATCGACAGATTTATCTTGTTGCAAGAGACTGACCCAAGAAGCACATTGTCTGACTCAAAATACACCAGAAAATTATCCCCAAAATAATGAGGATGCAACCCGTACTCCAGTGGTGGGAGAGGACCACCCCCTCACCTACACCCGACTCATCCATTCCCGGCTTTCATCCTCAATTACCTGCTACACTCCACTGTCACAGGATAAAACACGATGATAAAATACGCTCACTGTGACGACTGGTCAACTTTTGCCATTTACAAATGACGTATTATTATTATTATTATTATACAGTTTTTAATGCGCCATGTGTCGGTCGGTTAAATGACGAAATCTATGTACAGTAACATACTCCGACACGCTGGTGTCATGTGCGGATGCGGCAGTGTCAAGCGCAACAGTCCAACACGGCGGTGTGATGTGTGATGCAGTCCGTGTGTTACAGACTCTGCAATGCGGCGGTGTCACATGTGTTTCTCCAGCATTGCAATGACACTGGCAGACATCGGTGGCACAGAGACGCTTCTGTCGACACGTGGACGCTTTGTTGCCTGACCAACGCTGACTGACCGCTGAACCTACGTCACAACAAGTGGTCAAAGTAATTTGACATAAGGCCGCATCACCGCCGCACATGGACGGTTCAATTGTATTCACCAGGTTGCGCTAATGTGACCCAATCTAGTATGCCCCAATCATACCGGTGCTGCCCCCTGCTGAGTCACTTTGAGTATCTGAATCTGGATCCACATCTAACACATGGTTCCTTGGACCAGCTCAGTCAATATCCCGAACGGCACCACGATAAATTCCCCGTTTTGCATGGCTTACGGCCGTGACAGACGAACAGACAGACCATGCTACTCCATCTGCAGCACTAGGCCGCATGAAGCTAGTGATGCGATGCGGCCTAACAACATCAACCTTCAGAGACTGCTCCGACGCAGCCAGTACAACTCCCACTATCGACAGTTTCTATTTACGCAGTCTCGTAGCCACAGCTACTCCAGGCCAGGCTCAGACAATCAAGCAGCATCCTCGACAGATTGGCACACCAGGATTTCCCACAATGAATGACCAGGTATAATGCTGGCATCGGACAGCTAGCAGAAATGCAGTAATACCACTTCCTTCAGCAGTCTTGTGGTGGACGAAGAAAGGATGAGGCCAGCCGGTGATTTCACCCAGGATGAGGTCAGTGCTTTGAGCTGCTTCAGCCGTTTTTGCAGGGCTTACAATCGTGACAGATTGACAGACAGACCACACTACTCCATCTGTAGCAATAGGCCTCACCTAGCTAGTGTTGGGTGACAAAGAGGGCAACTGTCTGTAAACACCCAAGCCGCTTATTCTCAAAGGTTCTTTTCTGGAATGAACGCAAGAAGAAAACCGAGAGGGAACCGGCTAATCCAGGTTCATCTGGAATAAAGGTTGTGGTGACTGACTAAGTTACAGTTTTACATCCCACTCGACACAAAATAGGTGATTTCAGAGACGTCCCCCAAGCCAATCTCTTGGCTTGGTATGGAAAAACTAAACCTAACACAACAAAAGCACACATTCACCAATCAAAAGAAATGTACTACAACACAAAATAAACAAAAAACTAAAGTCAGATTCAGTTGCCTACTACAACATCTGGCCTGGAAACGGAGAGGCCTGTTCTTATTTTGGTACTTCATAAATTTGTCACTTACTTACTTACTTCTGTCCACTTACTTACAGCTCCGGGACCCGCACGGTGCCAAGGTCACAATGACTGCCTTCCTGCTGCCCAACCACTGCATTACAGCAACCTTTAGAGAAACTTCACATGATTTCCGAGCACCTAGTTCAAAGTTTTTCTGACTTTCATTCATATCATTTCCATATTCCAAATGCAAAATCACGTGAACATCTGACTAACAGACAATCAAGTTTACATCAGTAAGACATGCTTCACAAACTGTTACCACTGCTACATCATGCACCGTTCATACACAGTTCCTTGGGCCCACGCGAGTCCTGATGTTTTGCCGTTATCAGGCAAGTGCCATGCCCAAAGTACAAAGAAGCAGCCAGCATCTATTTGGACAACCTACACATAGGTCATTACTGATGACAACAGCGCCACCAAAATATCACCTGGCTTAATATCACGACTGTTGTGAGATGTTTTATAAACGAGACATCACCATCACCAGTCATACAGTTACCTTCCCAGCTCCATTTTAATGACCACTGTCCAGCTTAGCCAAGTTCCCCATTTTGCTTCTTCCACTCCAGAAAGAAAACTTCTGAGTGATAAGTGGCATCTTGTGCCATTCATCACTCAGAAGTGGCACAAGATGCCCTTCCTACCACCAAAGAATACAAGACTAGAGAGCTGCATGGGGACACAGATGACGGTAATACTGCCGTAACCGTGGTAATGGGGTTAAACATTATTACAAACACCGCGGTAAGTGCGGGATGTGGCAGCATTCACAGTAGTATCACGGGAGCAACGACAGAGCTTGCGGTAAAACTGCAGTAGTGAGGATGGATATCCAAAAGGATGTAGCGTACTACAAAAGTGCGAATGTGGAAAATGCAAAAAAACTGTTGCAGAATGATTGCTTCATATCACCTGCAGCACTTCCCATGACTCCGACTCTACTTTTCTATCTTTAGCGGACGTGGGGATGGGTACAAATATCTGTCCCTATGCAGGTCTCTATACAAGACACATACGGCCATTTTAAAATATCCAGCTCCCATAATTTCCACAATGCTTTCCTCTGATGGTCCGTTGCAATGCAGTGAAACAGCAGGTGGATAAGAAGCAACTTAAGTAATGGAAACAACTGACAGATGTCAGATGACAGTTGGTCAGCCAGTTGCTCCCTAAATAGCCATCGATCAAGTAGACTTTATTCACAAGCAAGCTGCTCTTCTCCTCACATAACCAACATATTCACAAAATTTACAAAACAAGCAGTAAAGTGATTGCAAAACACTGACGTACCAGCGGAGGTTTTGACGTCGGTAGCTTCTGCTTCTGATCCGGTGACACGGCAGTGAAGACAAAGTTCCGTGACGACCGAGATCCATTTGGGTTGGCAACGGACTTCACCATTTCAGCAACCTTGGCCAGCATCTCAGGCTTACGACTCAGAAATGAACCGTGTGTTATCTTCTAGACAATCAAGCACAAATTTGGACACAAGTATCACAGATGAGCCATTACTTATTACTTGCAGTGGCTAGAACTCAGATTTTCATCATTAAAAAGGATCTAGCCGGTTATATTTTCAGAAACAACCAAGGAATGCGTTTTTCACCACTGGCTGCTGTGATTGCATGACATCTGTAGGAACCAAGCTCGCCACAAAATACTCCCTGTGGTGGATCATGTAAAACCATCCTGACATATTAATCAAATGGACTCTAGACAATGTTGAAAAATAGAGCTTAATATAGACAATAAACTAAGGAGGTACTATGGCAGCCGAAGGCGTTTACAGGTGGCAGTAACATCCATTTTTGTACTGCTCAGCCCGATACCAGCTTATGCCAAGAGACCATGGATACATGACTAATATATCATGCAGTGTGCCTCGTTGCTCCCCAGTTTTCACTGGTACTGAATGGGCTGGAGGGATGGCCAGTAGGCTATGCACAGATGGGTAACTGGTAGCGAGTTGCAGTAGTCTAGCGGTAACATGCCTGACGGCAGTATGAGAGATACTAGGTTTGAATCATATATCACGGGCAGTTGTGTTTATCATGACAGCCACTGTGATATACAGCTTTGGGCACTGGCTGTACACCCTTACCAGTCAACTCAGCCTTCCACACTCTGCAGGGCAGTAAAGTGAGTATCCACTTTTGGAATGAGTAATAATAATAAATGGTGATGGTGTACTGGATGCAGACAGCAACAGTCATTACCGACAAACTCACAGTCCAAGTTAATTGACTTGGTCTGAGAGTTTCCAAACCACTGCTGTAGGTACCAGCAATATCATAACAATTATTTCATATCACATGACAGTCTACACTGAAAGAGACAGTTAGTGAGTTGGAGTTTAACGTCCCTTTTCAGCACAAATATGGCTATATCAGAGACGAACTGAAACAGACATCCAGCAGCTGTAATGGCTGTCCCGGTGAATTTGGTTTACCATTTCTCCCTCAGCTTCTTCCTCCACTCGTTCTGGAAGAGAACCTCTGAGGACAAGTGGCACAGTCCTTTATTGACTGAATGCCGTTAATGGGATGGTGAAGGTGGGCACTGGTTAGTCCGGATGGAGTGGCGCACAGCCGGATGGTCGGTGTGTCTGCCTCTGTTAATCTTCCCTTGCACCATAAAGTCCAGAAGTTCTCTTCTGGCACCGGCTCACCTGGGTGGTCCCGGAAAAAGGGCCGTACAACGGTTGTGGTGGTGCCACTGATGTCATCCAGACAGTGTCAAAGCACAGAAGAAAACTCAAACCACTGATCCCAATCAGGGAAAAGACACAATGGACTAATCTTTCCTTCATCTACCACTGGACTCTAGATGAAAGAGGCACTGCTCCTTTTATGCTGCCTTCCATATACATCAGACACTGCAAATCCATCTGCACTCTTTTTCTGAACAATAATGCTCCCATTCCTAACCCCATCTCCATGAGTTCTGTCCCATCTCCATCCAATATCTGTTACCACAAGTGAACCACAGTCGCAAACATTGCGGACCACATCTGCAGCATCACTGCAGGTAATATTCATTACTGGTGCCACAGAGTCCAGTCCACCACTACCAACTGTACCAATACTGCAGTATGACAGAATACCGCCGTGATCATACCGATGGAACTTTGAACACAGGAGTTGTACCAGACGAAGTGCGTGACGTTGTTTGCCATGACGCCGCCGGTGTTACAGCTTGTGGCGTGTTATTAGCTGCACACAATATACACACACATTCTGCAACCATTACACACATCAACCTGTGTTAGCTAGCATTCTCAGTTAAGAACCGAAAGATTTTGTTGGAACAGTTCTAATCTGCCTACATGCCTTGCTGTCTGTCTCATCTACCAGATGAGACAGAAGACACTAGAGTTCTCCATGATGTTATCTAGACAGTTTTTGCATTGTATAGTGGCATACCACATAAACACTCAGTTTCTGTTGATATGGCCGATTGAGTTAAGGTTTTACATCACACTTCAGTGCGCAGTACTCCCCACAGCCCACAGACAGCCTGTCCATATTGCAATCTTTGCCAGAGCTACTTCAGGTTGGCTGGGTCCCTAAAAATAAAACCTTTATGGATAACGGGAATAGGCTTTTTTATGGGGCAGATGCCGTCCTGCCACCCAAATGACAGTGTTATAGCACTGAAGGCAAGGGGTGTAAAGTATTCAGATGAGTCTGTCTGTATGCAGGGTTCATACAGAAAATTGGGCGATTTTCCAAACTTTTCCAGGAAAAAAATTACTAATTTTCCAAACTTGTCATATACATCAACAAAATACATGAAATAGTATTAAAAAGTACCTTCACGACAAAATTTCATTGCAGAGAGAGGGTCGATATCATGTTTGCCGACATGATACGATATCGAAATTATGACTACAAAATGTTAGTGATATATAATGAAAGCAAGGTAACAAATGCATGATACAGTATTAACCAGTGTAATGAAAAGCTATATTTTCCAGGTTAGCCTCATAGTTTTCAATGATTTTTTCCAGGCTTTTCCATATCTCTGATCATTTTCCAGACTTTTCAAGGCACGATAAATTTCAACTTTAAATTCCATGACTTTCCAAACTTTTCCAGGATCTGTACAAACCCTGTGTCTGTCTGTCTGTCTGTCCGCTTGCATATCTAAAAAAAACATTACTTCCAAACTTAGGAGCAGTGGGTAAGTATTGTAATAAGCATGTCTGTGTATGTGTGTGTGTCTGTCTGTCTGTGTGCACATAGCCAGAACCATATGCACAATCTTTACCAATTTTTCTGTGCATGTTGCCTATGGCTGTGACTCGGTCCTCCTCTGGCATGGTGACGAAATCCCAAGCAGATGGGGCAATTTGGGGGTTTTCTCCACATTAACAATGAATTATAACGTGTTTGCTGCAAAAAGGGATAATTCATGTAGCAGAAGGGATCATTCACTATGCCAGGCAATTGCAAATAGAATCTGGAAAATTCTGATGCAGCCTATCAGCCAGGAAAGGAAAGGAAAAGGAAAGGAAGAGTATTTATATAGTGCCTTTTTGCACCAAGGTACACACAAAGTGCTCAGGAAGGGGGTGATGGGAGTGCACTGTGCAGGTGAAGTGTGATATCTACGATTGCCTTGTCTGCACATGTTACCTGTGACCATGGCTCAGACTTCCACTGACGACAACACAATATGTTATGTACTTCCGCTTCCGGTTGTGTTGAATGACGTTATTTTTCATATAATGGGAAAGGCAAGGCCACATCAATACAGCGTCTACTCAAAGTGACTAACAAGGGGGCAGAACCGGGGGTAACTGAAGACATTTTCGTTTGCACGGGCCTATTTGTCAGAGGTGCCTCTGATAACGTCTTGTTCAAAATGCACTTTATAAATGGATTTACTCACTTAATATCTACAACTGCCTTGTTTTACCTGAGTTTGCAGTGAGAACGGTTTTCCCCAGCCTCATCAACTGACTGTCCTCTTCAGCCTGCTCCATTGGATTCTATACATGTGCAAGCAGACACACCTGTCAGCCTACCATTGACTTTTCAAGTAACTGGTCTCAGTCATTTTGATGACTTTTCATTGTTTTGCTGGTTGCGTGACAAAAGCATCTGGATTGTATGAAATCTGCTCTAATTATCCCCAAACGCTCTGTTTTAGGGGACCCAACCAAATCTGGAGTAATGCTAGAAAATGAAATGGCCAGTTAAACAAAAATATGAGTTATTTTATGGTTATCCTTATTACCAGTAGTGCAGGCTTAACATTCTGAAATACAAGAAAAGTACTGCAAAGACATGCATGACAACAAATGCAACTACCCTAAGATCATTTAACCAATCTGTTTTAATCCTGTGAACAGCAGGGATCAGGACAGGTGCCAAAATGTCCCAAGAAAACACAAGAGACTGCTAGTGTGGGATTCTGTACAAATCAGATGAGCTTTCAACACTTTTAAACTCATTCACAGCATACGACCTAATCAGAAATGACAAACTATTAACAACTATGACTACTAACAGTTCTCTGGAGTCACTCCAGGCTATTCCAAGTTTCTCATAAAGCAACTCTTTTCTACTCTCGGAGCAGCTCTTTTCATGCCCTTCATGTTACCCAACTAACAGTGTCAGAGCACTGAAGGTGAACAATGGCCACTTGAAGAAATGAATATTCACTGCAAAAATAGATATAATGCAAACTTACCCCATCATTTAAGAACTGGATTATTTATAATCATATAGCAAACCATGCCCCCAAAAGCCTCTTGCCTCCAGCTAGAATAGGTTAGTTACTGCCGGTGCGTCCAGGTCGTGGGGGTGGGCAACGGCAGCCTTAAGGTGGATGACGCAGATGCAGGTATACCGGCGGGCCAAAGGAAAGGGACCAGCTGTGTTAGATTACAAACCTATCAAGGTGCTGCGATTAAGTACGAGTAACCCGGTAGCATCCTGCAAGCTGGGCACGCGGAGTCTGCATCAGAAGCTGGCTGCTGGCTAAAGGCAGTGATGTCAGTTAGGGAGGACCTACCAT
>Ga0056108_1000487_pt1 | contig 11615 bp, 7 predicted proteins | sample WorMetG1BERMUDA1_FD_83875 | JGI IMG/M metagenome (GOLD analysis project Ga0056108, IMG submission 83875) | Marine gutless worms symbiont microbial communities from Max Planck institute for Marine Microbiology, Germany - Inanidrilus... ... | reverse complement strand
GTGTGTGTGTGTGTGTGTGTGTGTGGGTGGGTGGGGGTGTGCGCGTGTTTTTGCTTGTTTCTATCTTTGATGACGAATAAACATATCGTAGGTTAATATTATCGTAGGTTAATATCGATATGTTGCATATATTCAAGACTATTTTTCAAGCACTTATTGTCGACTTTGTGAGAAGACAGCTACGCAATGAGCGCTGACTTGTAATTCTGCACATCTTGTTTAGATAAAATGTTGTAGTGTGAATGTCTGACCATGGAGTTGTATGTCTATCATTATTATTTACGCTTTTGTTGAACATAACAGTTAAACGTTGATTGGTTATTGTTTAGCAGCACGTTCAGTGCATTTATTAACACAGCTTTTATTTCGGTCAACGGCCACATAATATAAATTTTAAAAAACTATTAAATTACTAAAAACAGCTATCAGAGTTACTGCTTAGAGTAAAGATTACATAAGGGTAACAACTAACAAACAATGCACTAAAATGCAGAACACTGTCAATTTTCCTAGATCTGCTCTTACCATGGCGAAAATCTCCTTGACATGCGAGGGATTTTGCAGAGGTCTTTCCAGCTGATTGCTTAGCTATGGGACAATCAAATAACATCGAAACCCAACAAAACCAAACAAACGCTGGTTTAGTCGAATACACCCGGCTAGGAAACGTGTCTAACAAAAACACAGCTAACAATTACAGCAATCGTTGTAGTTGCTGTCTCAGTATGGCATGCGACATGTTGTCCATAAGACAAGCCTTTAGCTGAAGGGTGTTTTGTCATTTTACTGCACGTTTACACGATGCGTTCGTCGCAGATCGCTGCGACTGGTCGCGCCGACAGTCGCATTGTGTAAACAGGCCTACACACACTCTACCTGTTACATTACAGTGTAGGCCTGCCTGTCTACTCTGACTCAATAACGAAATTTATTTAAAACCTACATATTTTAATTTCCACAAGCTGTTTCACATGTGCCTGCTTCAGGTTCTATAGGCCTATGCATGGCACTGACGAAAGAAATCGGGCACAAACGCTTACCAAAAATCAGTAGGCCCCTCCTGCAGTATGCAGTATATGATTTGCCTTTCTTATTTGGTTTGACGACATTTCTATGTCGTTTGTTTCGATATAACTTCAATTAGGCCTACTTCTAGTTCGTGATATAACAAAATAGACGTGCTTGGTGCTGATCCGGACAATGGCGATATTATTCTCCATAACTAAACTGCTTCCCCTGCTTCTCAAGCAGAGAATGTTTCAACGTGGGCGGGTGCTGCTCAGGCAACAAACGCACGTTGCACATGGTGTGTGTGTGTGATAGTTGGAGTTTAACGTCCATTTTCAGCACAAATATGGCTATATCAAAGACGATGCACATGGTGAAATGACGAATGTGGCACGTATGCCTATGTATTGTGCTGGTCCGCTGCTTCCGTCACACGTCATGGTCACAGCGCCCCTCCCCCCCGCTAGCGTAGCAGTAGGCACACAGTATAATTCAAGCACTGAAAAAAAACTCGATGCGTCTTTGCCCCTCCATGCAGCCGCACGGTTCCACAGCGCCACCTCGCACCCCCCTCACCCCACCAGCCGCCCGTCTGACGTACAACCAGGTACCAACAACAGGTACCAACAGCCTCGCGAACACATAAAACCTTAACTGGTCAAAGTAATTTGACGTAAAACCGCATCGCCGACGCACACAGACGATTCGATCGTATTTGCCAGGTTGCGCAAATGTGCAACCCATCAATTAAAGTACGGCATCCGCGCCGTACCGGTGCTGCCTCCTGCTGAGTCACTTTGAGTATGAAGACCCTCGGACGGTCGGACACGGCCGGGCATGTCCTCGGCCGGCCCTTTTCGTCCTCAAAATTGCTTCTTCACGTGTGGAGATCTGGACCCCCATCGAATACACAGTTCACTGGGCACATCGGATCCCACACCATAACGGCATCTCGATTGGTTCAGCCGTTTTTGCAGGGCTCACGGTCGTGACATATAGACCACGCTACTCAAGTCTGTAGCAATAGGCCGCATCTGGCTATTGCTGCGATGCAGCCTAATAATAACAGAGATTGAACAATTTTGACGACAGGCCGCATCGCAGGGATATTTTTTCTTTGCAAAAAAATTAAAGTGACAGTGGACTGCTTCTGAAGCCGGCCAATCGGAACGCTGGTCGACAGCATGCGGAGATATTCCGACGTCATCCCCCTCAAAAGTGTCCCTTTCATTGGGTGATCCGAACCCCATATAATACATAGTTCCTTTGGCCCACCCGAGTCCACAGCCCAAAGGGCATGTCGATAGTCATTTTTGCCCCTGCCTCACGGTCGTTAGTCGTTGCAGACAGACAGACCGACAGACCGCGCTACTCCGTCTGAATAGCAATAGGCTGTATCTATATAGTTCTGTGATGCGGCCTATATATATAATAATAATAAGCGTAAGTGGTCAAATTAGACTGACATAAGGCCGCATCGCTGCCGCACAAGGACAGTTCAGTTGCATTCGCCAAGTTGCGCCAATGTGCACCCCCAGCTAATACATGGTTCCTTTGGTCCATCCGAGTCCACATCCCAATTCCAAAACGATCGATTCAGCCGTTTTTGCAGGGCTCACGATGGTGACAAACCGACAGACAGACCATGCTACTCAGTAGTCTGTAGCAATAGGTTGCATCTACATTGTACTGCGATGCGGCCTAATAATAATGTTTATTGTTGTCGACACAGCCTACATAATAGCACTATCGCAACCACATTATATACATAATCCAAGAAGCTGCCAATCGAACTCAAAGTGTTGGCTGGGAAACGGTTCCGGCCATGCTACAGGCCTGCGGTATCAAAGGCCCGAGGTTGATATGCAAATCATCACGGATCCACAGAGTTGTCACAAGACGACGGTGACTGAGTGAAACTGTTACACCAGGATGCATAGTTCGAGAATACGCATTTTTCGAGTTTTAGCAATTTAAACAAGAACTAATCAGGAGATGAGATAGTGAACGTGAACTTATACGCAGTGCGCCCGGAAGCTACCCGAATTCGCTGAAATAACGCAAAATAACGCCATTACGCCGTTCAAGATCATTCAATGTCACCGATTTTGGTACCAATCGAAAGCTCATATACGATTTCCTATTAGTGATTAATACTAACTTACCCCCTCCCCTATCTTGCACCGTTTACGAGACACAGCCGTCGATAGGTTCGAAATCGCTATACTTCGCTAACCCTCTTGCGTTTAACTGCCTCGGCGGAGGGGTTCCCCTGGGATGATCTCCGTAAAATTTTCAGTGGATGTCAATGGATGGCCACGGTACTTAATGCCGTAGAAATATTGCCGAAAATTTGAACCGCCCGAGTAGGGCGCACGAACGTTACAGACGACAGACGGACGGGCGACAGCAAATAGCGAACGTGAACATGAGTCTACGTTCGCTAATATAAATCGCCAATTTTAACGAATTTTAAAGCAGTCTACGAATTTTAAGTAACTATGATACCGGTGTCCACATTTTAGAACAGCGTTGCCCCATTCGGAAATTGTAAATGCGTCATTGGATGAAAATAAAAAAAATTCTGATTTTTAGTAGTTAAAAATAGGCCTAGTTAGTAGTTATTAACTACTTTTTTTGGAAAAGTACTTACAAACTAGTACAGTTAGTAACTACAAGTAGGCTAAACGACATTTCATGCATGCTTTTTGACCAAAATTCCCAAAGAAAGCCTGAAAATTTAGGGCAGTCAACATCCACTATACCGGTATATGCCACGGCCCTGTGTCTGTCTGTCCGTCCATCACAAGTCGGTGTTCGATCAAAACGGCTGAAAACATGGAAACAAGCTACAAATTCTAGTTTTCTAACTTCAAAGATCTTGCTGAAATTCCGATGGGTCACCCCGAACGGGTCGCTAATATACGTGGAGTAACAAAAGTTTGCAACTTTCGACAACTCGTAATATCTCAAAAACTGTATAAGGTAGACACAGTTTGTGTGGAAGCCGAACAGCCAGTCAAATGCGGACTACTGAATGGTGACATTGCCGACGACTTTGAGTGACCCCAATCACTTTATTTATACGTTCTCCATCTTCTTTCATATCTCTGGAACGGCTGAGGCCAGAGTCGTCAAATTTTGCACAAAGGTATAGCTATATCATTGCTAGTTTGCGATGACAAACTACTTACGAACGGGCACGATCAGGGTAATGTGAAGATTTTTTTAAATTTTTGGGCTCCCATCATTTAGAATGGGTGAAGCTATAGACAAATTGAGACAATTCAAATTTTGGCTATCTAAAACCCTTCCAACTCCCATAACTCGGAAATATAGCATATACTACCTACAATATGTTTGCACATAAATCGGAAAGTGCATGTGGCTTGTAACTTCAACTGTTTCTTTGACTTCACTTCTTATGGACGCAGACAGTTACGTACGCGGGAAAAGTGATAGTAGCTCGGAAACGGTGCAACGGAGAGACGCTGTTACAACAGACCGCTAATAGGAAATGACACATGACCTATCACATAGTGGCAATTCCGATCACCTTGTGCGACGTTCAATGTCATTCAAGCCTTTTCAAATGGGATTTTTTTTGTAGATGTGCAGCAGTTGACAAGATTTCAACTGACATATCACGTCGCGCGATCGCTGTGACAGCTAAGCCTCTTATATGCTTTTATTCTCGTCTAGTTGCCTTTATTCATCTAGCTGCATTATGTTGCTGATGTAAAGACTGTTCTTCTGACAATAGTAATTAATGCTGACTGAATATCACTGGTGTTTAAACAGTTGAGTTGTATGACATTGGAGTGAGATCTTTAGTACCTGTTGAGGAGGAAGCAGTGATGGACTCGAGACTTTTTTTCTGAGACAGAGACAAATACCGAGACACAGGCGTCAAAGACATGAGACGAGCCAAGATATTAAGGATTAGATTGAAATGAGACTGAGATGCTGTTAAAATGTTTGAGACTGAGATATTGTTAAGGTACAGTTATCAAGAAACATTATAGCGACAAAACCACAACAGCCACAAGAACAACCATTCTGAGTAAATGGGCCTTCAGCAAGAAATGCCAGTGTTTCAGAATAGAATAAGCACTTGGCTATGCCTGACAGAGACACAGTCAAGACACAGTCATGAGACATGGAAACTTGAGACACGAGCCAAGACAAGAACCACATCTCGAGACAAGACACGTACGTCTTGAGACTCCATCACTGCTAGGAAGTCATCGTAATAGTTAACAACTACTTTCAGAAAAAGTAGTTAATAAATACTTTTTACTGAATGGTTAACTACAGTAGTGTAACTACTTTCAAAATAGTTACGCCCATCACTCATATATGATATGCACATCAATGTAATGCATCCACATTGCAGCATGATGCAAAGAGTTCCTTGCATGAAAAGAGACAGCAACAACTGAAGCAGATGTGGTGTGAAAAGTTAGCTACAACTGTTACATGTTAACTTATGTGTACAACTAACTGAAACATGTGGTCAAAGTATTTAAAAAGGCCACATCGCCGCCGTACATGGACGGTTCAATCGTATTCGCCAGATGGCGTCAATGTGCACCCCATCTAATAATACGCTTCCTCAGACACACTCGAGTCCACATCCCAAACAACATCTCAATCAGTTCAGCCATTTCTGCACAGCTCACGGGAGAGTGTCCCCATACTTTACAATGGCCGCCCCTTTCCCCCTCAAAATTGCCCCTTCTCACGCGGGATCTGGACCCCATCTACTACATGGTTCCTTGGGCCCACCTGAGTCCATAACCCAAATGACATCTCAATTGGTTCAGTGGTTTTTGCAGGGCTCATGACCATGGCAAACCAACAAACCATGCTACCATAGTATATAAAGGTGCCTATTAGTATACTATGACGCTACTCGAGTCTGTAACAATAGGTCGCATCTACTGCGATGTGGCCTAAAAAGATCCACCTGTGTCAAAAGCAGAACAATGAAATAGGTCCATATACACTGTGTTCAGAAAAAAAACACCGTCATTTGTTTGCTGTATATCTCAAACACTTCTACACCAATGCGAATGAAGTTTATCACAATGTTGTAACCTTGAACTTGTGGATTAAAGATATGTAAGACATTTAATGATAACTGCTGAACTGTGAACTTTAGGTCAGTGCAACAATGAAGGTAATGTATCAGCACATTAAAAACATGCACTGACGTGGAAACTGCAGTCATTCGTGTCTTTGGGCTGAAAATGCTAAACTCAATACAGTCCAGCAAAGCAACAGTTGTTTTCACAGTTTGCGCTCAAAATGTCCTCCTCTTGCATTCACACATGCCCTTAGTTGACAGTGCCACTATCTGATGGCAGAGTCTATCACAGACTGATCCAGACGCTGACATTCTTCAACTACGCACTCTCGCTACTTATCAACATCTGAAACCTTCTTGTTGTACACACTTTCTTGCATCACTCCCCACATTTTGTCAGGAAACATTTTAAGCAAGTGTTTTGCTCGATATCTTTTATTTTTCACAAGGATTTGATCACATACCTTCTTCTGTGCTAAATCCCACTATAGGAACAATGTATATACTGATGTCACAATCTCAAATTTTTGTACAAATTGGTTGTTGACCTGGCTGGAAGTTATACCAGAAAACATGAGGGGCTGTTTTTTCTGAACACATTGTAGTAAATATTACAATTATCTTTGTTAGACTATGAAACAAACCAACAAAAATTACAAACATTGCAGCGAGCAAGCATAACATTATGTGCATAAACTAAGTATACAAGCTCGTCACAAAATCAAAAAATGAGCACAAGAAATTGTAATAATTATGTTCAATTCTAGGTGAATAAATAGCAATGAGACTTAATGAAAAGCATTTTCATTTTCTATTACATACACGTTATCACACAACTGTTTTACGGCCCTTTTTCCGGGACCACCCGGGTGAGCCGGTGCCAGAAGAGAACTTCTGGACTTTATGGTGAAAGGGAAGACTAACAGAGGCAGACACACTGACCATCCGGCTGGGCGCCACTCCATCCGGACTAACCAGTGCCCACCTCCACCATCTGCCCCCATACATTACATACACGTTATGTGTAACTTAAAGTGTTTTCGTACACCTGCAACGCCTGTCTATGACAAATTCTCTTAAGAAATTATTGCCATCGTCTGGTAATATTAACACTTAAAAAGTATATGGTTAACTATAAATACCGAATAAGTTATATAAAATTCAAATTCAGTTCAACAGCACGAGAATTATTTAATTATTAGTACTCAAAATTTTATGCATTAATTGGTTCACGGCCAAGTGACCATTATTTGCGTAGTGTCTGTTGGTTTGTTTGTTTGTTTGTGCAGAGTTTTTCTCAGCCGTCTTTGATCCGATTTTGATCAAACTTGGACATATGTTATATGTCTGGGTCTAGTTGTATCCCCTAGAATATAGGGGCTGTGCGACGGCTTGGTGACCCCTAAAAACTTGTATTTTAGGGGTTTTGGGCTCAAAAAACTATCTCCTCCTACAGTTTTGATCGGATTGTCTTGACTTTTGGATATATTGTAGAACGCACCAATACTAAAATTCTCTCGGGTAATTTTTTGCAATTTCCATCTTGAACCCAAATTATGACGTCACTTCGTGACGTCATTTCCGTCGTAGAGCGATGCGGTTTCCACCATTGGATAGCTCAGAGGATTTCATGTGGCGAGGCGGTCTCCATTTTTCTCTATCTCTTATAGTTTCCCAGTTATGACGTCATCAATGACGTCATAATGAGCGATGTGGATTGCACCCCCGGCCGTGAACCACGTAGCGTAGCCGCTAGTTCTTAAAATATTGTCACCAATGCCAAAATACAACTTTTCAAATAAGTGACCTGCAAAACAACTGCTTTTGTTCTTGACAAAGAAAAGGCGATGTTTTAGATAAAAAGTACACACAGCAACAGGTTTATACAGTATAATATTCTAATAAAAATATCATAGTAGTCACTGTCCAGTACTAAACAAACTCAGACTCAGTACTGCCATGTCAGTAATCATTCACAGAACACATACTCATTTGGTTTCTTCCACCACGTTAATGACTTGCCTCCACACCTCGGTGATGAAGACCAGTGGCGTCCGTCAATGCCGCAACCACACTGAGGAACATTACCTGTGAGCTGTCCCAGATGGTCTGTGGACACCAACTGCAAAACGTTTTTGAGGCATTATTAAGCAAAAAATCCGTCATTGCTGCATATCTTGACAATGCAAGAGAACAAGGTTAAATACTGGGGATTTCTCAACGGACATACCCAAGGCAATATACTGGGTGAACGAGTCCCCGTCATCTTCCCTGGAGTTTATGCCTATGATAAAGACAAATCAATAATGCACACTCACAGCTCCTATTTAAAAATTCTTCAGCAACGTTCTCCAACAGTACCTAACAATCTGATCTTGGCAAATCTGTCTGCATTGGCACTGAAAGTCCACATGCAGCGCAATCCTCACTAACATTATCAAACACCTCTTGACCAGATGCTCCCAGCACGACTAGTCAGTCACACAGCAGAACACTGCTGCAGCTGTCATGATCCACGTAACGGTACTGGCAATGGACAGCCACCACGAGGCAGCAACGACCTTCCCTCAAGAGTCCGGTGATGGATGAAGAAAGGATAAGGCCCACTGGTGACTTTCCCCTGGCTGGCATCAGTACAGTAAGTTTTCTCCAGTGCTTTGACACTATTGGTTCAGTGACAGGAGGTGCAACTGGCTCGTAAAAATCTGTGCCAGTTATCCGTGAACGGTCTCTTTTGGAACAAGTGCAGGAAGAAAACCCGAGAGGAACAGACTAACCCAGGCTTACCTTGAAAATGGCCATTAAAACTGAGGTTGTGGCTGTCATGATCCATGTGAGTGATATGACAATGATAAGACAATGACAGACACGTCTTGACTGCAGGAAGTTCACACCGTCTTCATCTATTTCCACCGCTTTCATAACATCCACAACGTATACAGTAATCCACAACACACACACAGTCTCTTCTCTGCAGACATTACCTTCTTTACCGATATGTTACTGTTTACTGAAAACTCGCAGTATCCCACTTCCATTATAACATAACAGAACATAAATACAGATAACAAATATTAACCTCCGAATGTATACAGTTACTATGCAATGTTAGTACAAAACAATGTGATAAACGTTCAACCCCAAAACTCGATATAGGACATTATAAAAACAACCTCAACAAGTGCAAATAAATGCGTACAGTACAGATGTCGGTATAAAATATAGACGGACGATGAACATCATCCAACAGATGTAGGCCAGGCAAGTGGCTGTGTTACTCCCAAGGCAACCTTGCTTTCACCAAATGAGGGGACTTAACACAAGTCATCGTCTTCAGATCACACTTCGTGCCATGTGGACAGCAATGCTGCTCGTCAGAACAGCACGTTGCCTGCAAAACAAATGGCAGATTCACTCAACTACATACGCATCCACACGCCAGCCGAACATTAAGTAAGTAAGCGCTGCAAACTAGTGCGTGTGCCTAGTGCTTAGCTGTCACTGAATGAAAGTTCGCAAAATCAGCTACATAAGTACTCTAAGATGATGTCGAAAGCAGACAATAAAAATTGCTGCTAACCATTTTGATATTTGAAGTGAAAATAATCTTTGTCAGCTCCCAGACACGATCCACAGGCATCTAAACACTCTGCTTCCTTCCACAACTGCCATCATTTTGATTTGAAATCAGCAACATTACAGGAATTTTTTCACTAACTTTGCTCACTTATGGCAAGTGTATTAATTATTATTAAAATAATTTAAAACATATATTAAGTAAGTAAGTAAGTAAATGATTTATATAGCGCCGTTATCTTAAAGAAGAATCAGGGCGCGTGCACTAGTGGGCAGAGAGCAAAGAAACTTAACAGTCCCCAGTTTATTGGCCTTTTTCAGGTGCACTTGTTTAGTCATTTGCCCCCTTTAACGTGAGGAATAACTGACAGGTGTGGCCGGATGCCTTCCTGATGCTAATTAGGGCATCAATCACAGAACCTCATTATTTGCATATGGTCCAGCTGATGCCACTGCCACCTCATCATCTCCTGCTCCAGTAAAATCCAGAATGGCTTACCTTTCTGGTGCCGACTTACCCAGATTGTCCTGGAAGAAAGGCCGTCAGATGAATGTAGTGTAGTGTAGTGTATTCAGACATACAGATGGACAGCATTCTATGCCATTTGCAAAACTGTACTAAGTTAATTCTAGTCTATATGATTGCTGTCATCTGCAACAGTGACAGTCATGTGCCACAAAGACAGTTGGACATTCACTACATTCATTACATTACAAAAATCCCTAAAATGACCAAAGATCAGAGACTGCAACAACACCCTTATTTTCAGAGAAAACACCTGAAATGACCTTGAAGACTGGTCAACGGGTCTATGTGGAAAATGGTGACAAAAATACTTCACCTCTAATCCTCCATACTCCTATTGAAAATGACATGAACAGAAGTCAGAAGTTCAGCATGGCTTTGATATGGGCAAACAATGATGGTTGGGCTAACAGATAATGGAGTATGTTCATCCGCATTGAAAGGGCTCATGAGTGCGATGGACGGCATAATCCATACAATGCCGAAGACTGAGAATTCAAATTCTATGAATTTTTCAAAAATTCCTAAAATTTACTAATTATTACAAATTCTAAAATGCCAATGACTTTTAAAACAAACTTTGCTCAGATGAAAAAAATATTAGGGAAATCTTCCATTTCCAAACATAACTAAGTGTTCTCAGTTCTGTGAATTTTTGAAGTACTTTGCTGACATTTATTACAAGCCTTGCACTGATGATCACACAGCTAGATGTGGGACTGTTCTTAGAGATAACACCATAGTGTAGTTTTTGTGTGTCAATGTTATTAACTGGTGTTGCCTGGTTCAAAAGCTTTTTACAGTTATTAGCGACACGAAAAACTTAACAACATCTAAAAGTTCAGTAAATGCGTGAATTTTTTTTTACAAAATTAAAAACAGAGATTACAAATTCCCAACCTATGCAATGCCATGTGGTAATAACTAAAAGTTGCAACGTACCTTCTCATATGGACAACAAGCGTAGCCGCCCGACGACACTTTGCAACACGTAGTTTCATCCTCACAGAAGCTTTTGTCTGGACACTGCACATCGTTCTCACGCCTGGTAAGTTGAGCCATGATCGCTGAGCGTCTGTGCAACAGACGCCAGCTAATAGCGAGACTGTTAGTGACACTCCGACACATTCCCGACGCACCGTCACACGTGGACTTCAGCGGACAGCAGTGCAAACCGTCGTCGCAACACACGCCCTGCGATCATGGAACCGCACAAATGTAAAACAAAAATCACCACTTTCTGCCATCATATTTTACTTTAATCAGCTGGACCATGCACTGCCAGACTTTTCTTTATGGCCGCCCTATGTAATAGGGGGGCCATTATATTTTTGCCCTGTAGTTTCTATCTTCTATCTTCTATCTTTTTTTTTCCTCGCCTAATCTCAGCGGTCGGAGATTGGATGTTTACCATAC
>Ga0056108_1000484_pt1 | contig 11638 bp, 11 predicted proteins | sample WorMetG1BERMUDA1_FD_83875 | JGI IMG/M metagenome (GOLD analysis project Ga0056108, IMG submission 83875) | Marine gutless worms symbiont microbial communities from Max Planck institute for Marine Microbiology, Germany - Inanidrilus... ... | reverse complement strand
GCTTCACCCTTTGCGTTCACCGCCAAATCACAGATCCATCATGGTTAAGCTATTGATTTGCCCATACTATCATGTGTGGCTATTGGTCTGAAGCGCCGTTCATCTGGGGAATGCGGGTTTATGGCTTGGCAGGTATGTCTCGGGCCGAGCCGTTCGCACCGGACAGGGCGAAGAGTATTTTCCCGGCCTCGGGCCCTGGTATCCAAACAAATTCGCGCCGGACACCTATGGCCACTGCGGCCGGCGTATCGATCGGATCTTCAAGAATGAAGCGCTGTACCGCTTGCGACCCGAATTGCGTGTCGGCGGCGGAACCAACGAATGGGTCTATGGGATCATGCGCTCGGCGGACGAGATGGAGGCCAGTCAGACTCTGCCGAAGCTTGAGATACCTGTTGTCATGATTACCGCCGGCGACGAGGTTTTCGTTCAAAACGAGATTGCGGAAAGACTGTGCAACGACGTGATGGAAACCTGCGAGCTCGTCCACATTCCGGAGGCCACGCATTGTGTCCATATCGACCACGCGTCCATTCAACAGAAAATACACGAAGCGCTTATTGCGCTGGTCGAGCGCGTGGCAGAAGGCGTTGATCGCCGGAATTAGCGCCCGACCCACGGTTGGACGGATAGACTTTCATGATCTGCTCACGGAGCCAGACAATAGACTGGTCCTCGCCTGAGGTCTCGTGCCGATAAATGCGTATCTCGTAGTCCGGCACGTCAATGGGAAGCGAAAACCGTTCGACGTTGTCAGTCATCACCTGTTCGGCAAGCACATTCGGCAGGGTGAGCAGGTAGTCGGATTGAGAGACGAGATCTCTTGCTGTTTGATAGGTGAGACAGCGAAACCTTAAGTTGCGATTGTAGCCCCGTTGCAGGAGTTCATAGTCTTCCCAGACGATTCCCGTGGGTCGATTTGAAACCGCGACGTGCTCAGCCTCCAAATAGTCCTTCTGCGTGAGCGTAGATCCGAAAACGCCTTTTCTGGCCAGGACAGCAAATGCCCCTGAAACAAGTCGTTGATGAACGATCGGAGCTTGTACAGGACGGGAGACGTCAATCGCCAGATCGACCTCTCCCAGAACCAGCTGACGCTCAAGCCGGCTGCGGCTTAGGTTGACGAATGTGATCCTGGCATTGGGAAGTAGCGGTAGAAGGTTCCCCAGGAGCTTGGACGCAAACAGCGACTCCATGACGGCAGGCATGGCGATGGAAAATGTTTGCTGCGTCGTTTCCGGGTCAAACTCCTGAGCGCCCTGCAGAACCTGCTCAAGCTGGTGAAGCGCCTCGATCAGGCGCGGCGCCGTGCGCTCGCAGAGCGGCGTCGGGATCATGATCTGCCCCTTCCGCTCGAACAGCGGGTCGCCGAGCGCTTGTCTCAATCGCTTGACGGCATGACTGACGGCGGACGGCGTCAGGAACAGTCTTCGCGCCGCGCCGGTCATGTTTCTTTCGCGATAGAGTGCCTCGAAAACCTTGAGCAGGTTCAGATCGAGCCGTTGAGTCTTCCGGTGTTCCATCATTCTCACATGATGAATGAAATTCATCTAACTGCAAGAATAACTTTCACTTCATTCATCATGTCAGATTCGTACACTGAGTGTGGGTGGCTTTTAAGCCGTTGACCGAAGCAATCCGATTATGCGGAACGTCGGCACACCGTCGGAGCCATGCATCGCTCAACGATAGGCGGGATGGATTGGGACATATAGGTAAAGACGTCGTTCTGGACGCACCTGCTTTTCTTCACGAGACCGCTCTCCTTTATGGAAAGGTTCGCATCGGCGAAGGGTCTTCGGTTTTTGCTTACGTGGTCATGCGCGCCGAGACCCATGAGATCGTCATCGGCCAACGTGCGAATATACAGGATCACGCCGTCATTCATGTCGGCGACTTTACGCCCACGGTCATTGGCGATGACTGTTCGATCACAACCCGCGCCACTCTTCGCGGCTGCGAAATCGGCGACCGCTGCCTGATCGGCATCAACGCAACTGTTATGGACGGGTCAAAGATCGGAGCCAATTCGATCGTGGCCGGTCACGCGCTGGTCGATAAGAACGCCGTGTTTGAAGACAACTCGATTATCGCAGGCGTGCCCGCCAAGAAGATCGGGGAGCGCGACAATTCCGCCACGACCCTCCTGAGTTCGAAAATCTACCAACTCGTCTCCCAAAACTACGCGAACGGCGAAGAACGATTGTCCGACGGTCAGCTGGAACAGATCTTCGCCGACGCGGCCGCCGGTTCATAGAGTTGAGAGGATCATTAAAGACGTGACAGACAGTTCTGTAATCATTGAGCAAATCGGCCGCGTCCTTGTCATAAAATTGAACCGGCCGGAGGCCCGCAACGCGATCAATCGAGAGATGGCGCATGCCGTTGCCGATGCTGCGGATCGCCTCGACGGCGACCCGTCTCTTTCCGTCGGCATCTTGACCGGGTCGCCTGAGGCTTTCTCGTCGGGCATGGACCTCAAGGCGTTCCTGCGCGGGGAGACGCCGGTGATCGAAGGGCGTGGCCTCGCTGGCATTACCGAAACGCCGCCGAAGAAGGCGCTGATCGCAGCGGTGGACGGGTTCGCGCTCGCAGGAGGATGCGAGCTCGCGCTCGCCTGCGATATGATCGTGGCGTCCCGCCAAGCATCGTTCGGTGTGCCCGAGGTCAAGCGTGGCCTCGTCGCCGGTGGCGGTGGCGTCATCAATCTGCCGCGCCGGATTCCACGCTGCCTTGCCCTGGAGATCATTCTTACCGGCGACCCGATCAGCGCCGAGCGCGCCTATGAAATCGGACTTGTCAATCGGCTGACGGATGGCCCGGCCCTCGACGAAGCGCTCAAATTGGCCACGACCATCGCCGAAAACGCCCCGCTTGCGGTGCAGATGTCCAAGCAGGTCGTTTTTGAATCGCAGGATTGGCCGATGGCGGAATTGTTCCATCGTCAGCGAAAGATGATCGCACCCGTCTTTACATCGGCCGATGCGCAGGAGGGCGCTGCCGCTTTCGCTGAGAAGCGCAAGCCCGTTTGGCGTGGCGCGTGACGGTTGGTGTCGAACCCAATGACTGAGCAAAGGGAGATCAAGTTGAAGCAGTAGCGGCGCAGGAGACGCCGCGGGCAATCTCGGGAGGATTTGACGATTGACCATACAAACAGACGCACTGCACGACGCCGCCTTGGCGCACATCACGGCGAAGGGACAGCTTCTTGAGGTTCAGACGATTGAGCGGGCCTGGGGCGAGCAATTGGTCTTTACCAACGCGCCGCCCAATCTCGGCAGCTTCTTCATGCTGATGTTGCGGCATGCGGACAAAACCTTCCTGGTTTACGGCGAGGAACGCTACACATTCGGCGAGGTATGGGCCCGATCAAATGCCCTCGCGGCCGCGCTGCAAAATCGTGGCGTCAAAAAAGGCGACCGCGTCGTCATCGCCATGCGGAACTATCCCGAGTGGATCTTTTCTTTCATCGCCATTGCGCTGGTCGGCGGCATCGCCGTTCCGCTGAACGCGTGGTGGGTCGGCAGCGAATTGCTCGACGCCATCGACGACGCCGGCGCGCATTTGGCAATCGTGGATCAGGAGCGACACGAGCGGTTGACGTCGGTCGGCGCGGTGGTCGATCAGATTGTTGTCCGCGGCGGTGAGATCGGCGACAGCGCCGTCGCCTATGGCGATTTCGTCGGCGACCGAAGCGCCACCCCGACGGCGGTCGAGGTTGACCCTGATAACGACGCCACGATTTTCTATACGTCCGGTTCCACCAGCTATCCAAAGGGGGCGGTTTCCACCCATCGCGCACTGACCAACGCGATGTTCAATTTCGCCGCCTTCGGCCTTGCACAGCAAGAGGTCCAAAAGAGCATTAGCGGCGAGGAACCATCGACCGTGCAGGCCGTCACGCTGCTGACCGTGCCGTTGTTCCACGTTACGGGATGCCACAGCACGTTCATGATGTCCGTTCTTATCGGACGGAAAATCGTTCTGCTCGACAAGTGGGACCCTGAGAGGGCGTTGGCATCGATCGAAAAGGAACGTGTCACGACCTTCATGGGCGTGCCGACGATGAGCCGCGATCTCACGGAACACCCGGATCGCGATCGTTACGACATCTCTTCGCTGGTTGAGATCAACGCCGGCGGAGCTGCAATGCCACCGGCACATGTTCGACGTCTGTTGGAGCGGTTCCCGGACAAAAGGCCCGGCACGGCCTATGGGACGACGGAATCCAACGGCACGGGCACGCTTAATGTCAGAGACGGCTATTTGGCGCATCCGAATTCGGCAGGGCGCGCGAAAAAGCCTCTCGCCGAGCTCGCCATATTGAACGACGAGGGACAGGTTCTTCCAGATGGAGCCGTCGGTGAAATAGCCGTGCGTGCAGTGACCCTGGCGCGCGGCTACTGGAATCGTCCCGACGACACGGCAGCCGCTTTTTTGAAGGACGGTTGGTTTCGAACGGGCGATCTCGGGGTGCTCGACAATGACTACCTGACCATTGTCGGCCGTAAGAAGGACATGATCCTGCGCGGAGGAGAAAACGTCAGTTGTCAGGAAGTCGAAGCCTGTGTGTTCGGCGCCCCCGATGAACGGCTGGGCGAAAGCGTGCACGCCGTCATTTACGCGAAACATCCGGATCGGTTTGACGAGGAAGAGCATCGGGCACTCCTTGCGAAGAGCCTTGCCGCCTTCAAGCTGCCGACGCTGATAACCGTCCTCGGAGAACCGCTTCCGCGTTTGGGCTCCGGAAAAATCGACAAGCTCACAATCAAGGAAAGCTACGCCAAAGAGGCGGCATAATTGCCGGCTCGCTCTGTCACTGACACCTGCCCGCTGCATGCGCACGGGATCGAATTAGGACCACACTCGCCATGAAACGCTTGCTGCAACTCACCGAACTTCTCCTTTCAAAGTCCGACAAACCCGCCGATGAGCCGCCGCGAGAACCGACCGATGAGGAGATTGCGGAGGCGCGTGCATTTCTGGACGCCAACGACTCGCCGCTGCCGGAATGTTGGGCGTTCGAACGCTTCTCTCTTGAAAACGGCGGGTATGTTCGGGTTGGCCGCGCTGTACCGGAAGAATCGCGAGCGACGTTGTTTTTCGTTCCCGGATACACCTCAAGCCAGGAACTGGCCTCGGAGTTTTTGGGGCACTGGTTTGGTCTTGGGTTCGAAATCATTGCCATGGACCTGCCGGGGCAGGGCGGTTCGATGCGTCGCGAAGACGACTATCAAAAACCCTATACGGGTGACTGGTCGTTTTACGGACGTTCGGTCACCGAAGTCGTTAAACATGCCAAGGCTACCCGAAAGGGCCAGGGTCCCTTCGTCGTCGTCGGCGAGAGCATGGGCGCGCATTGCGTATTGCGTGCGGCACATGATGACGGTCTTAAAGAGGCCGATGGTATTTTGGTCATGGTACCGGCCATTCTGCCGATGACCAGGGTCACTCCGATTTGGCTTGGCAAGCGTGTTACCAGCTACGCTGTCAACGCCGGAAAGGGCCACGACTACTTTCCCGGCGAGAAACCTTGGTTTCCCGGCAAGTTCGACGCGCAATATTACAAAAACTACGTTCGCGAAGATCGCACGTTCAAGAACGAAGCGCTGTTTCGTTTGCGGCCCGACCTCCGTGTCGGCGGCACGACCGTGGAATATGTTCACGGCCTCATGGTTTCGGGCCAGGAACTCCTGAACAGCACCACCCTTCCCAAGCTTGACATCCCGGTAACCATGTTGACGGCGGGAAAGGAGGTGTATGTGCAGAATCAAGCAGCCGAGAAAATCTGCAACGACGTTTTGGGGACGTGCGAACTGGTTCGGCTTAAGGAAGCGACGCACTGTCTCCATCTCGATCCCGTTCCGATTCAAATGAAGGTTCACGAGACGCTCCTCTCGCTCGTTTCGCGTGCGGAGAAACGAATGGAGCGCGTGAATAGTCTTGTTCATTGAAGGCATCTCGCCGCCGGCAAAGAGACAGGCCGTCTCTGCCACGGCACCCAAATAAAACATCGAAAGGGAGCACCGAACACATGTCGAAACAACTCAAATACCTGTCCCGCGAGGTGGTGCGCGGCTCTATGTCACGCCGGGATTTTGTGGGCTACAGCGCAGCACTGGGCGTTTCCGCGCTTGCGGCGAACACGATGCTCGCGGCCGCCGCGCGTGCGGCCGGACCGCAAAAGGGCGGCACGCTCCGCATGGGCCTTCAGGGCGGTTCCACCACCGACAGTCTCGATCCGGCACTGGCGGCGAACCAGGTGACGCTGATGATGGGCCGCCTCTGGGGCGAACCCCTATTGACCATCAACGACGACGGCAGCTTGCAGGGCATGGTGGCCGAGAGCTTCGAGGGGTCGGAGGACGCCCTGGTCTGGCGGTTCAAGATCCGCAGCGGAATAACCTTCTCGAACGGCCGGAAGGTCACCGCCGAGGACGCCGCCGCGTCGCTGATGCGCCATGCCGGCGAAGGATCGAAGTCCGGTGCCCTCGGCATCATGCGCTCGGTCAAGAATGTAAGCGCGGATGGCGATACCGTGGTGGTCGAACTGGATGGCCCCAATGCCGACCTGCCGCATCTGATGACCGATTACCACCTGCTGATCCAGCCGGACGGCGGTGTCGACAACCCCAGTGCAGCAATCGGCACGGGCCCATACATCCTCAAGGAAGTCGAGCTCGGGGTTCGCATCATTGCCGAGAAGAACCCGAATTACTGGGACGACAGCGTCGCTCATGCCAGCACAATCGAATTGTTGGTGATCAACGACAACACGGCCCGCGTTGCCGCCCTACAGTCCGGCCAGGTGGACATTATCGACCGCGTGCCGCCGCGCACGGCCGGCCTGGTGGCGCGCGCGCCGGGCATCACCGTGCACCGGACTCCCGGTCCCGGGCATTACGTCTTCATTGCCCATTTGGACACAGCACCGTTCAACAACCGGGACGTCATGCTGGCGCTGAAATACGGCATGAACCGTCAGGAGATGCTGGACAAGGTGCTCTTCGGCTACGGCACCATCGGCAACGACACGCCAATCAACGCCTCTTATCCCTACTATACCGAGTTCGAACAGCGCGTATACGATCCCGACAGAGCCGCCTTTCATTGGAAAAAGTCGGGTGCGGACACGCCGGTTTTGCTTCGAACGTCCGAGAACTCGTTTCCGGGAGCACCCGATGCGGCCTCGCTGTTCCAGCAATCCCTGGCAGCTGCCGGCATTCCACTCGAGTTGAAGCGGGAGCCGAATGACGGCTACTGGTCCGAAGTGTGGAACGTAAAGCCGTTCTGCACGAGCTACTGGGGTGGTCGCACGACCCAGGACCAGATGTTCTCCACCGCCTATCTGTCGACGGCGGACTGGAATGACACGCGCTTCAAGAACGAACGGTTCGACCAATTGCTGATTGCGGCGCGTGCCGAGCTCGACCCGGCGAGGCGGACCCAGATGTATGCGGATATGGGCGCGATCCTGCGCGACGAAGGCGGCTTGATCTGCCCCATGTTCAACGACTTTGTCGACGCAACCTCGGACCGCGTCGATGGCTGGGGCAAAGGTGGGGCAGGTTACCCGCTGATGAACAGCTACGCCCATGTCCGTATGTGGGTGAAAGCCTAGGATGAATATGGCGATTGTCGGGCTCTTGGCTCAGCGCTTTGCGCTGAGCCTGCTGCTTCTGTTCCTTGTCTCTATCGTCATTTTCATCGGCACCATCATCTTGCCCGGGGATGTGGCCCAAACCATCCTCGGGCAAGCCGCGACGCCGGAAGCACTTGCCAATCTGCGCCGCGACCTCGGGCTGAACGATCCACCGGTGGAGCGATACTTTTCCTGGCTCGGCGGGGTCTTGCAGGGTGATCTGGGGGTTGCGCTGACCTCGCAACAGCCCATTGCGCCGGTTCTCATGTCCCGTATGAGCAACACGCTTTTCCTGGCCTTCTGGGCGGCCGCGATTTCGGTGCCGCTCGCCATCTTCCTTGGACTTGTCGCCGTGCTTTACCAGAACCGCTGGCCGGACAAGGTCATCTCAGGCGTCACGCTCGCTTCGATTTCGATTCCCGAATTTCTGATCGGCTATGTTCTGATGTTCTTCGTCGGGGTGAAGCTGGGCTGGCTGCCCTCGACGGCGATTGCCTTTCGGCCCGACGCGCCTCTTTTGTCGAAGCTGCAGGCCATCTCACTGCCGATTACCGTGCTCACGCTGGTGGTGCTGGCGCATATGATGCGCATGACGCGTGCCGCGATTTTGAACGTGATGCAGTCGGCATATATCGAAACGGCCGAACTCAAGGGACTGACCAATTTCGCGGTCATCTACCGCCACGCATTTCCCAACGCCATCGCCCCCATCGTCAACGTTGTCATGCTGAACCTCGCCTATCTTGTCGTTGGCGTTGTGGTGGTGGAGGTCGTTTTCGTCTACCCGGGCATGGGTCAATATCTGGTCGACCACGTTGCCCGCCGCGATGTGCCGGTGGTGCAGGCCTGCGGGCTGATCTTCGCCGCGGTCTATATTGCACTGAACCTCGTTGCCGATATCGCCGCCATTCTCGCCAATCCACGTTTGAGACATCCAAGATGACCCGGGCAGGCTGCCGGGATGCCCGGATCGTTTCGTGCGGAGGAGACGTCTTTGCAAGGCAAATGTTGAAGCGGCCTGTTTCGGATCCCGTTCGGGGAGCTCCCTCATGAAAATGCCGATCTCAGCCGCTATCGGTCTGACTTTCACAGGCCTCTATTTCCTGGTGGCCATCTTCGCGCCGCTGATTGCACCTTACGGAATGGCGGAAGTGGTCGGCGGCGTTTGGGAGCCGTCCTCCGCCAAATATCCTCTCGGCACTGACAATATCGGCCGCGATCTGCTCAGCCGGATGATATATGGCGGACGAACGACCATCTTCATCGCAACTATTGCCACTCTCCTCAGCTTCTCCACCGGCTGCGTGTTAGGCTTCACCGCGGCCGTCCGGGCGGCTGGATGGATCAGCTGCTGAGCCGCTTCGTCGATCTGCTGATGGCCATCCCCTCGCTCATCTTCGCCCTGGTGATCCTCTCGGTCATGCCGGTCACGGTTGCCGTTCTGATCGTGGTCATGGGTCTGTTGGACGCTACCCGCGTCTACCGTCTGGCCCGTGCCGTTGCGGTCGACATCTCCGTCATGGACTTCGTCGAAGCGGCGCGGCTGAGGGGCGAGAAGCTTCGGTGGATTGTCTTCAGGGAGATCATGCCCAACGCCCTGTCGACGCTTGTCGCGGAAATGGGTTTGCGTTTCATCTTCATGATTCTCGTCGTTTCCACCCTTTCCTTTCTGGGTCTGGGCGTTCAGCCGCCACAGGCCGACTGGGGCGGGATCGTCAAAGAAAACCAGGAAGGCATCGTCTATGGCATCGGCGCGGCTCTTTATCCGGCCATTGCCATCGCGACGCTCGCCATCTCCGTGAACCTCGTCGCAGACTGGATCCTGAACCGCACCACGTCGCTGAAAGGAGGCCGGGGATGACGGAACCGCTTGTCAGCGTTCGCGGTCTGAAGATCGGTGCGACCGTCTACCCGCCGGGCGAAAAACCGCGAAAGATCGAGATCGTGCGCGGTGTCGATTTCGATCTGGAGCCGCGCAAGGTTCTGGGCCTCATCGGCGAATCCGGCGCCGGCAAGTCCACGATCGGGCTGGCCACCATGGCCTATGGCCGCGGTGGTGTCGAGCTGACCGGGGGCGAGGTCTGGATCAACGGCCGCAACATCTTGAAGTCGAGCCGTCCCGACGTCCGCAATCTGCGCGGCGGGGAAGTCACCTATGTCAGCCAGTCGGCTGCAGCCTCGTTCAACCCGGCCAAGAAGATCATGGAGCAGGTGATCGAGGCGGCGGTCCGTCATGGCAAATACTCGAAGAAGGAGGCGCAGCAAAGAGCAGTGAGCCTCTTTCACCGGCTCGGACTGCCGGATCCGGACACGATCGGCAACCGTTATCCCCACCAGGTTTCAGGCGGGCAACTCCAGCGCTGTATGACCGTGTTGGCCCTGTGCCCGGAACCGGATCTGGTTGTGTTCGACGAGCCCACCACTGCGTTGGACGTGACGACGCAGATCGAGGTGCTGGCGGCCATCAAAGAAGCTATCCGGGACACTGGGGTAGCCGCGCTTTACATCACGCACGATCTGGCCGTCGTTGCGCAAGTCAGCGACCACATCATGGTGCTGCGCGACGGAAAAATGGTGGAGTATGGCGAAACCGGGCAGATCATCGACCGCCCGGCAAAGGACTATACCAAGGCCCTGGTCTCAGTGCGTTCCATCAGGCATGAGGAAAAGGCGCCGGTCACGCCGCTTCTGAGCGTCGACAACATCACCGCCCGTTACAGCGCTCTCCCTTTCGATGTGCTGCATGATGTGACGATGGAAGTGTCGCAGGGTCAGACTTTGGCAGTGGTGGGCGAATCCGGCTCCGGCAAGTCGACTTTGGCAAGGGTCATCACCGGGCTTTTACCGCCCCGGGAAGGAAAGATCACCTTTGCCGGGCGGACACTGAAGCCTGACCAGCCGAGCCGCTCGATCGAGGATCTGCGCGAATTGCAGATGATCTATCAGATGGCCGATGTGGCGATGAACCCGCGCCAGACCGTCGGCACGATCATCGGCAGGCCGCTGGAGTTCTATTTCGGCCTCCGGGGTGATGAAAAGCGTGCGCGGATCGTCGAACTGCTGGATGAGATCGAGATGGGCCAAGGCTTCATCGACCGCTACCCGGCGGAATTGTCCGGTGGACAAAAACAAAGGGTATGCATCGCGCGGGCGCTGGCGGCAAAGCCGAAGCTCGTCATCTGCGACGAGGTGACCTCGGCGCTCGATCCGCTGGTGGCGGACGGCATCCTGAAACTTCTTCTGCGATTGCAGAAGACCGAGGATGTGGCCTACATCTTCATCACCCACGATCTGGCGACGGTGAGGGCCATCGCGGACAGTATTGCCGTGATGCATCAGGGCCGCGTCGTGCGCTACGGAATGAAATCCAAGGTGCTCGCGCCTCCCTTCGATGACTACACCGACCTGCTCCTGAGTTCGGTGCCGGAGATGCGGCTGGGGTGGCTCGAACGCGTCCTCGCCAACCGAAAGATGGAAAGTGCGGGGCACTGATGAGCAGCCCTACGTGAGTGGTCCGGTTTGACTGGCGATGGTATCGACTCCTTGAGCCAATCCCCGGGTAACGCCAGCCGGGCGTGATCCAAAGATGGCGAGCGCCGCTTGCCAATGGCGGCTTCCAAGAGATCGCCCGGCAGCATTCCGTTTTCGTCGATTGTCCGCTCAGGGCCACGAACATTACTCGATTACGGTGACGCTTTACTTAATCGCTATTTTGCGGGCGCTGCTGTCTGCAAGCAAATCCAGATACAGCGCGTAGTCGCCGTCTTGGAAAAACGTGTTCTCCCGCCGGGCGGCCCTTTGAGTCACATGACGCGGTAGGCCGGGAACGACAATGCGGGCGAGACGAGCCATGGCAAGCCCAAGACGAAAATAAGGGATTAAGTAATGGACTGACCCCCTTTTTTGAGTCACGTTAATTGGTGACAGTTCGGTTTGTGATCCGTGGTTGGTTTTTGTGCATGGGCTTCGAATTCGTCCGGTGAGCGATAGGCCAGC
>Ga0056108_1000483_pt1 | contig 11639 bp, 7 predicted proteins | sample WorMetG1BERMUDA1_FD_83875 | JGI IMG/M metagenome (GOLD analysis project Ga0056108, IMG submission 83875) | Marine gutless worms symbiont microbial communities from Max Planck institute for Marine Microbiology, Germany - Inanidrilus... ... | reverse complement strand
ATCCGCGCTACTGCCACGCTGTGACCTTCATATCGGATATCGGTATCGGTTATCGGGTGCGTCCGCGCGTTGATATCGGTTATCGGCATTTCCCAAAATTCACGTATCGGTCTGACACTATTGCATTATATTTTAAAGTCATTGAATGTGAACAAAATTTAATGAAATTACCATTGTGTGGCTCTGAACGTTCAAATGCTAATATTTAAGAAAGTAGTGCATATTATTGCAGATTGACAATGGTATTTAATCTTGTAATTGTGTATGGAATTACAGCTGAAAATTGTTGAAAAACTAACAACTGTTCCTCTAAGATAAATGGTTAAAATATTGAGACTCAGTGTTTTTCTGGTTATTTACTATTTAACTGTATTATTCATTTGTTTTGACATTTAGTTTTTGTTTTGCTTTTATTGCTTTGTTTTAGTTATAATTACTTGACACCCTGGCACAGCTTTACAGTCTGCAAAAATAACTAGTTGAAGAAACTTGTACCCATATGAGTCTCTTTTTTTGGCTTTCTTCCAGTTTTGACATTCACTAACAAACAGTAAACAGCAGTGACATGGTAAGACCTTTCACTGAAATTGTTTGAATTTTTTTTACTTTATTGTAGTTATTGTAGTTCACAGTATTGTACATGTTTTTTGTTATTTATGAAAATTTTTGTTTATCTGTTTTTCACTGTAAAAACACTGGGCTTTGTCTTGGGACTTCAATATTCTGTCTTCGTCATTACAAATGCAGCATGTGGTTTAGTGTGATACACTTTAAGGAAGCTTGGAGACACAGGAGTGTATTAGCTTAAGTGTGTAATAACCAAATTTGGGTACTAGAATAGTTCGTGACATTACGAAGCCTTATCTAGAGGCAGTTTATATACTGACTGCAGGCAAATACTGGCCACAGTCACAAAGATATGTGGTCACCATGATCAGAATAATGCTGAAGAAAGTTTTGAAGATCATAGCAAGACAGCACTGGAACTCAGACCGGAATATTTTTCTTGTATTAGTTTCTTTGTGGCTGACTTCTTGCATAATAAATAAGTAAGTAACGTAGGAGGCACGTTCTGTGGATTATAGGTGCAAAGTTACCGTACCGTAGAATGTAGATGTGGTGATGCAAACAAGGAATCGGGAATTTGGATTGAGTCTGGGAAGGGTTGAGAAATAGAATGGGTTGAGGTGGATGTAACTTAAGCAGCAGAATCTGATGATGAATGTTGTTTGTCGTTGTGCAGCCTTCAAAACCTCATCATTCCACAACCTCAGTCTCCAAGCATTCGTCGTCGTCGTCACATCATCACAAGTCGCGCTCGTCCCATGACCAGTCGAGGTCGTCCGAAGGTCATCGCCGTGACGACCACAAGAAGTCGGAGGGTCATAAACATCGTTCACACAGTAGTTCACACCGGTCGTCTGGAGACCCGAAAGCGGGTCACGGTCACAGCTCACAGAAGTCGTCTACTGACCCAGTTTCCGGACACAGTCACAGCAACGAGATCAAACCGTCGGGTCAGAGCGCTGCGGTCAAACAGTCTGGTCAAGGTCAGAAAGATCACAGTAGCAGTAGCAGTAAGCATCATCATCGGGAGTCGTCTTCGTCCGACCCAAACAAACGTCATCACCACCATCACCGAACTCACTCGTCGTCCGATGTCAAGAAATCTTCCGACGTCAAAACGTCTTCGTCTTCGGACGCCAACAAACATCATCATCGATCGCATTCGTCTGCAGATGCCAAGAAGGTGCCGTCGTCTAGTTCGTCGTTGAAGACGCAAGAGTCCGGCACGAAGAAGCCAGAAGAACAGACGAGTTTTCTGTTGCCACCTCTTGTGATCAAGAAAGAGCCCGCAAGTTCTCCATCAAAGCCTGATCACGTCGCTCAACTGAAGAAAAAGGTTACAACCTGTAATATAATTTATCTCAGATTATAATGTGTTTGTAGTGTTTGTGATCTTCCACCCGTTGCTCTGGCATGGCTGGCAGTCAGGAATGGCATTTGGCATTTAAAAACGTTTTTCACTCATTCTCGCAGGTTCTTTATTGGACGACCTGGAAACTGCAGAATAGAAGATGAGTCAGACAAAAACTAAGAGTATTTGTAATTTGTGGCAGAGTTTCTTGAGGGTTTTTTTACTCACTGATATCACCTGGCCAATAGGTTTCCAAGTGATGGACATTTTGGATCCTTCCTAAACCTGGAAACGAAATATGCCAGATTTTGGAAAACCCTAAGAGTAGCGACCTGCCACAGGTTACTGGCAGTGCAGGTTGATCACACCCATGAGCCTCTGCAGGTCACAGTGGTCTAGTGGTAGATGCATGGCTTTGGTGTGAGGAAATCCAGGTTCGAATCTCACCCCAGGCAGTTGTGTTTAGCATGTCAGCCACTGCGATATACAGCCTTGGGCATGGGCTGCACACCCTTACTGCAGTGCCCAGGTCAGCTCAGCCTTCCACCTTCCTTGGGATGGTAAAACAAGTACTAGCTTTCGGGCTGAATAATACTAATAAATGGCGATGGTGGATGTGGATGATAACGGCCTGCTGGTAGACTCACACAGTCCAAGTCGGTTGTCTTGGTTTGATGGTTGGCGGCTATTATGCGCTCAGTCTGCATTCATGAAATGAACCGGGTGAACTCTCGCATGGCCTTGCCGTGATGACAGCACCATAAACATTGTCAGTAGTATTAGTATTAGTATTATATTGCCTTCTCCAATACTTCCAGTGATTGTGAAACAACTTGTGCATTCTGCTTATTCACAGAACAGCTTTCTCATATGGCACATTTTGGTCCATATATTGCTTGGCATATGGATGAACACCATGTTAAACATAGCACTGAAGGCAAGACAAGCCTCTTGCAGCTACACTGCTGTTACTGCTAATAATACTTTATATTTTGTTTAACTGGCCTTTCCTAGAGTTACTCTAAGCCTGATGCCAGCTGACCCGGGTTGTCCTGGAAGAGAGGCCGTTAAACAGGTGTTTGTTTTCCTAGAGGTAATGCAGGCTGGGCCGAGTGTGCGAAAGCTTTTTACAGGCTGCATACTTATTCTGTTGCCAGCCAACAGTAACAATGTCGGAGTACTGAAGAGAATGCCATTCAGCTGCATTTACCTTAGTTGTTATCATGCGACCTCCTGCCACTCTGACTGAGGAAGCCTGAACATCTAGTTGACATGTCATCCTATGTCATTTCAGAGACCAAAGCCACGTTGCATGAGATGCAAGAACTTACACCTTGTTATTTGCCTCGTTTAAATTTTCTTGTGGTCTGTTGCCATTGTGGTAAGAGATCCAATGTAAAGGGACCAATGCCACTTTCTTCAAGAGTCTGGTGGTGAATGAAGAAATAATGAGGCCAGTTTCCTTCTGTACTTTGACACTGTTCGTTTGGTCACCGGAATGGTATCCGGCCCATTAAAAACTATGCCACTTCTTGCCATTGGTTTCTTCCTGATCAAGTGGTGGAAGAAAACTGAGGTACCCAGCTTTAACTGGAAAAAGGCTGTTAAAGTGGAGTTGGTGGTGGTGGTAGTGCCTTGCTGAAGATGATCCTGTACGATAATGATGCTGCTGTATTGTATACAAGGATGTTGCGTGTTGTCTATTGAAGGTGGATGTCGACGGGAAGACGCAAGGTGTTGTGGTTGGTGTGGTCAAAGCGGAGGTGAAGATGGAAGTTGATGAGGAGGAGGAGGACCTGCCATTGGTAAGTGTAAGGGGACCAATGCCACTTTCTTCAAGAATCTGCAACCTACTCTTTGTAATAGCATTAAGATCACTTTTGTACTGTGAACTGTAATTCAGACCTGCCGGCATAATGCCAGTGAAGAATGCTAAAAATCTGTCCTGTAAAGTTTCCAGATTTGCTAACATTGGTTGGAGCATGCAATAGAGGCAGAGGCCCCATGTGGGTCCTGGGGCTGTAAGTAAGTTGGTAACTGTCTTAAGTAAGTTAGTGACAGATTTATGAAGCGCCGAAGCCAGAATAGGCTCTCTCTGTTTCCAGGCTTTATGTCGTAGGAGGCGACTAAACCTGGCTTTAGTTTTTTAATGTTTATTTTGTGTTGTAGTACATTTCGTTTGATTGGTAAATTTGTGCTTTTGTTGTGTTAGGTTTAGTTATTCCATACCAAGCCAAGACCAACAGATTGGCTTGGGGAACCTATCCAAAATGACTTATTTTGTGTCGAGTGGCATGTAAAACCTTAACTCAGTCAATCAACAGAGACAGAGCTTCTCCATTAGGTCAACAAGGTTACATGATTTGTTGCAGTGGGCAGTAGGCTGTCAGCAGCAGCATAGGGTGCTGAAGGCAGAGGTCACAGTATAGTATTCTTAGCTAGCACCAGTCCAGGGTATGTGTGTGTCTAATCTGAAAACTGTAGGTGACAAAAGGGATTTAAGAGTACGTCACCATGACCTTGCAGCCAGGGTCAGGTTCGCATTGAGATAGATGTCTGTTGTATAAACCATCATTTAGACCACCAGAATTTTGGCGTTTAAGTGTCTGCATGGCTTAGCCCCAGTGTACCGGCTGACTGCTGTAAGCTGACATCTGTCACCACTAGTCATTCTCATATGTGATCTGCAAACCTATGCCATCTTTTTGTTGCTCAGCCAGGTACATCATATGATGATAGGAATTCCACTGTTTGTGGACTGTGTACATGAAACAGTCTACCTGTAGTGCTGTGATCAACTGATGTCTCTGTGAAGACTATTTGGACGCAGCTGAAGACATTGTTTAGCCATCTTGATAATTAGTTGTAGACATTTATGATGCCATCACAGTGTACTTCTGACCCTTAGACAGTGCTGAACTTTAGAAATTTCCCATGATGATAATGATAATGATGTTAGTAATGCTGTAGGTGAAGAACACTAAACATTCTGTCTACTTTGCCATTTTGTGCTGCTGATTGGCATGGCAGATGTTGATTTGTAATGAGCCGTGTCAGCAAGAAAGAAAATTTCAGCATATATTCTTGTAGTTTAATATGTCAGTTTGTGTTGTGAATATTGCAAGGTGGGTTGAGTCAGTAAGTTGCAGACATAATCAGGATGGTTGTATCTTGTGTCTACCCTGCTCTGAAGTGGCATTACAGAACACCATTCATCAGTAGTCAGTTAACTCAGCAGCCAGCATCTACAGCATCTTTGTCAAACAGAACACGAGTTGTGAACATTTCTAGCAGTACATCTGAAAATCACTGCAGCATCTTACAGTTGGAAAATGCATAAGCAGTATCACCCACAATACCAAAATTCAAAGTGATCACCTAGGTGGGGCTTCCGTGCAAATAGGTGAAATGTTACTGTCATATAATTTTTTAAAAAATTGTATTTGCTCAACCCCCTCTCCCAGGTGGAATAGTACAAGTTTTAACAGTTTTTAAAATTTATTTATAATGTGTCTCACTGGTTATTGCATTCCTAGAGGCATAAAACTGCCAAAAGTTTTCTTTTTACTGCATTTCCCTATAAAAGCCATTTGCTGATTACTGCAGTGGCTGCAGGGTAGGTGTGTGAATGGCTGAACACACTGACCCGGCGTGTATGGTAGTATTGTGGACTTGTATATTTGCAGAGTATGAGAATGAAGCAGGAACAAAATGACACTCAAGACAATGATGAGAAGCCGTTGGTGAGTGAGTGAATGATGTCTGTTGGATAGAAATTCTTTTTTTTTTGATGGTGTGAGCAACTGAGATTGTAACGGTGTTTGATGATAAGTCAGGGCAAAGAATGACATAGCCACTGAGGCCAAAGAATCGTGGCCAACAAGATGCCATCCAAGACCATTGCCAGTGCCAGTTGGTACCTTGCTAAACCTCATGGTTTTAACTATTACATAGTTGACACATAGCTGTCGCTGCTACCATTTTACGGCTATTATATGGGACAGCCGGTGTTAGCTGGCACTGCCGGTGAAGAACTGGGGGATTTTGTTGAGGCAGAGTTTTACTGCTGTTGGCATCTAGAACATTCAGATTGGAGTGAAGATGCGAGAGTTCTCCTCAGTGGTGTTACCTTCACTCTATCTGTACCTTAACATTAACGTGCAGTTATTATTTGACAGAATACTCCACTCAGTACCAGAAATGCAGTTAGTGTGGGAAACTAGCACACATTGCCTGAGATCAAAGTGCCATCAGTAATTGAAGCTAGACATAAGTTTCAGTGACTCAGAGCAGTGACTCAGGGCAGCTCGAGGCCAAGGCAAAGGATGTTTGCCTCAAGGTCAAGAGAAAGGCTTCTAGGTGGGATGTTAAGAGTTGCCCCAAAGAGATGATGATTCTGTGTAATTCATAGCCATTTTATTCCCTTGAGGAGGGCATTTAGCTACTTGGTGATTGATCTGGTTTAGTTAGATGCTAATTGTCACTGTTACATGTGTGATGTAGTTCGAGAGAACAAAGAAACGGAAACGTGATGACTCGGGTGATGACAGTGACACGCCCCTTGCTGCCAGGTCTCTTCTTCGTTGTCATATTTTCTTAATTATGTATTTGAAGACTGCATTATCAGCTGAAATATCTAATGTCATGACACGACTGGTTGGGTAACAAGAAAGGCGTCCAGCATTTGATAATCCGACAGAAGCACTCCATAGGTTCTCCTGTATGAGATCTTTAAGCACTGACTGCTAGAGTAACTCTTGTATAGCAGCCCAGTTTAACAAAAAGCCGTTACCAGCCGCATCATCAGCACTTTAGCGGCAGTAATGTAGATAAGTGCAGTTAGTTTTAAAATTGTTTATGACTGTGTTGCTTTGTATATTTCTAACCATGTATGTTTCACTACTTTAGTACTGGTAGTCAGGTATCAACTACTCCATCCAATTCCAAAAAACTCTTAATCCCTTAGAGACATTTGGCTAAGTCAGTTAAACCTGCAGAGTGCAGACCAGTGAATAAATATTCTAGTCTGGAATGGCATCTGGCAGGCCTGATGAGTAAGAGTAAAGCCCCGTTTACACGATACAACCTGTTGTCAAACCGGTTTGACAACCAGTTAAATGTTTTTTGACAACCGGTTGAACGAACAATGGCTGTTTGTTCAACACGGTTGAATGAACAGTGGCTGTTCTTTCAACACGGTTGTCAAACCGGGTTGTACAACCGGTTTGACAGCCGTATTGAACGAACAGTGGCTGTTCGTTCAACACGGTTGTCAAACCTGTTTGACAACTGGTTTGACAACCAGTTGGATGTTTGTTTACACGATACAGCTGGTTGTCAAACCGGTTGTATAACCGGTGTGACAGCCGGTTGAATCCTGAAAACGGGGTATAAGAGTGACCATAGATTTGTATTTGGCACGTGTTAACAATCGATTACACAGTTTTACCTGCCACCCACTCGTTTATCCACAGGTGGAATGAGCCATATCTGCCTTTGCTCCCCAGCGGCAGAGCATCACCACACTGGCTGGTACTCATTTCCCGAACTGCTGAGAGTAGGAGGCTGCGTTGGCCTGGGTGGCTGGGTGAAATACTCAGGTGGTTTGCCTGCCAAAGACGGTCACCCATCCCAGTACTAACCGGGCTCTATGTAGAGTAACTTCATTGATACAGCCAGTGCTGTTACCACTACACCACGCTATCAACTCATGCTGTGGCACGTATGGAAGCCAGATGTGGACAAATTGGCCAGTGAACAGAAGTAATTTAGCACTATAGGCTAATGTTTTTACAGAACATCGACTGGTCATTATAAGCCGGTGGAGCATGTGATGGTCGTACGACAGCAGTGACTCTGAGTCGTGAGAGTCGCTGAATTTCTAGCGTGGAATATTTAATATTGCTGCAGGCTAACCATTATGTCATTGTTTACTTCTGTGTGTGTGGTTGTGTTATACAGACTGACAAAGAAGGTGAAAGTTGAAGGCAAGAAAAAGCGGAAACAACCGTCAGATAATGATGATGAGGTAGACATATAATTGTGGCTGTGGTAAGACTGCTGATAATATTGTCTGCGCCTGGGGAAAGACTGCAAGTTGTGAGTGTGATAAATAGATAAATGGTGCAGCTGTAACTATTTTGCATACGGTACACGGGTTGTTTAGGATGAAATTATCAAAATAATGAGCACGATCAAAAACCAAGAAAGAAACTGTGACTGTACTGCTGATACAAAAAAGTGATGTGCTGTGAAGAAAATTGCAAGGAGTTTAATTAAGCACAATTTGTTTGGGTGATGCTAAAGACTGTCTGTATGTATGTGTGTGTATATTTGTTACTGGAGTTGGATAGCCAGCAGAAAGGGAGCAGCATCCCTTTGTTTAGGAGACTGATGGACTGATGGTAGATGAAGACCAGGCCACTGGTCGGGGGCCAGTGCTTTGATTCCTTCAGTGCTTTGACACTGTTGGTTTAACGACAGAAAGTACTCTTTAGTGATAGTCAAGAGATCGGCTGGAGAAGAAACGTCTCCGAAGTGACCTATTTTGTGTCGAGTGGGACGTAAAACCTCAACTCAGATGCAAGATAGGAAGGACACCCGGCCCATAAAACCTGCCCCCCTCGTCTTCAAAGGCTGTTTTCCAGAACAAGTGGATGAAAAAGCTAACCCAGGTTCAACTGGAAAAAGACCATTAAAACAGAGGTGGTTATAATGTGTGTTATGTGTAGGTGAAAGTAAAGATGGAGGATGGTGCAAAGAAACCTCGAGGCAAGAAGTCCGACAAAGCAGAGGAAGACACGCGATGGAAATGGTAAACTACAGTACACAGCTGTGTTGCTTTCTTTCTGTGTTCTTGTGCTATTACAATTGCTGTTGTTACTGCTGCTGCTACTGTTGCAGTTGTATTTGTACTGACAGCAGTTGGAATATACCAGTACAGTGTTGACATGGGCTGCACACTTTTCTGCAATGCCTAGGTTGATTTAGCATTCTATATCAGTGTGACAGCAAAATAAGCATCAGTTATCAGGACATACACCCATTTAACGGCCTGTTTTCCAGGACGCCCTGGGTAAGCCAGCACCAGAAAGGTTAAACCAATGTGGCTTTTAATGAAGCAAGAGATGATAGGGTGGCAGTGGCATCAGCTGGACCATCTGCAAATCATTTGCACTTTGATGCAGACAGATAACCATGCCAGGACCTCATCACTCAATTTTTTACAGGCCATATGCTCTTCCTGATGCCAGCCAACAGTGTCAAAAGCACTGAAGGCTGAGTAATAATAATGAATGGCAATAGTGAGTGCGGGTCATAGCAGACCGCATTCGTTAAGTGCACTGACACGATGTTATTACAATAAGCATTGGTTTTAATATTATTATTAGCGAACAATGGTAACAGCATATGTGATGGGTGGTGTGTGTATCTGTGAAATGTTGGTACTGTGGCTGAACACTTAAGGGATTGAGCTGGTTTTGGGGATGAGGGTTACCACAGAGGACAACTACTCTAGTAGATGGGTATAGATCCACCCACTGAAATTTAGCTTATACCCAGAGGTGGGGTGTTGAATTTTGAAAAAAGAGTTTTGCCTTGGTGATCATTATTTACAGTTTTGAATTTAAATTTTAAATTTGGGTCTGCTTTTTAGCCACGTTCGGCCATCGCAGCAGTCGCTGAACTAGGTGTTATCATTGTCATTGTGTATTCCAGGTGGGAGAAGTTGCCTTCAGTGCTTTGACACTGTTGGTTGGGTGGCAGGAAGGGCATCCGGCCTGTAAAAAATGGAGGGATGGTGGAGGTGGGCACTGGTTAGTCCGGATGGAGTGGTGCCCAGCCGGATGGTCTGTGTGTCTGCCTCTGCTAATCTTCCCTTGCACCATAAAGTCCAGAAGTTCTCTTCTGGCACCAGCTCATCCGGGTGGTCCTGGAAAAAGGGCCGTAAAACGGTTGTGTGTGTGTGTGTTCCAGGTGGGAGGAAGAGCCGCGTGAGGAGGGAGTGAAGTGGAGGACTCTGGAGCACCGAGGCCCGGTCTTCGCGGAGGCGTACCAGCGTCTACCGTCGAACGTCAAGTTCTACTACAATGGTCGGCATATGGTGCTGAGCGATACGGCGGAGGAGGTGGCGGGGTTCTACGCGCGCATGCTGGACCACGAGTACACCACTCGACAGATCTTCAATACAAACTTCATGAAGGACTGGCGAAAGGTATGCCGCAAGATTCAGGAAACACTTGGTGGTTTAAGACGTGTCCAAACAATGAACGAGAGAGATGTTATTCCATAGTCGTGGTCCATGCAGTGATCTGTCTCTCTAGGCACACAGACCACGGGTGACCTCAGTGTTAAAACCAGTGGCATTTGCCACTGTTCTTCACCAAGCCAGTGGTTACCTATCCAGCCCCAGAGTATCGCCATTTAACTAGAACAAAAACACACATTCCTATACACTTGCCCAGATTTATTGCTCGAGTACTACTACTACTACATCCATTTAACGGCCTTTTGTGCTGGATAACCTGGGTAAACCGTCACCAGAAAAGTAAACCATTCTGGGTTATACTGGAGCAAGAGATGATAGGGTGGTAGTGGTATCAGCTGGACCATATGCAAATCATTTGCGCCTCGTTCCAGACCACACCAGCACCTCATCGCTCAGTTTTTTACAGGCCAGATGCTCTTCCTGCTGCTCCACCAACAGCGTCAAATGTGACGTAAGATGAACTGTTAAAGTGACATGTAAAGTTACTGTGTCTTACAGACTTTATGAGGACAGTCAGAAGTGGTAGGAAATCAGACTTGGTCTGAAGACTGGTGAGGATGATGCACACTTGACGTGCTGAGGCAGGCCATAGCAGTTACGAGTGGCAGCAACCAGAAATGCCCGGTCACCGACCGTGGAAAGGCACATGCGGCAAACAGTCCGTGACAATGGTGACTAATGTGATACGTGTATGTATAGGGAGGGAGCAGAATATGTCTAGTGCACGTGTTACACAGTGAACGTGCCCCATGTTGGTCTGAGGCTGTACGTAAGTGAGTAAGTGTCTTAAGTAAGTAAGTGAGTGACAAATTTATGCATCACCGAAACCAGAATAGGCCTTTCCGTTTCCAGGCCAGATGTTGTAGGAGGCGACTAAACCTGGCTTTGGTGTTTATTTTGTGTCGTAGTACATTTCTTTTTATTGGTGAATGTGTGCTTTTGTTGTGTTAGGTTTAGTTTTTTCATGCCAAGCCAAGAGATTGACTTGGGGAACGTCTCTGAAGTGACTTATTTTGTGTCAAGTTGGATGTAAAACCACAACTCGATCAATCAATCAACACAGTGAACGTGTGCGGTCCATCAGTGAGGGAGTCAAATCTGCAGTCATTTGAGTGCAGTGTCATGCCATTGCACCATCACGCTGCAGTTTAACCTATGACCAAATGACTGTCAAGAAATGTTTTCTTAAAAATTCAAAATTAGCTTGCATCTATTCCGGCAGTGACTCGTGGTGCTAACGAGGCATATGCGTGCAAACAACCCACCCAATGTTCTTATGTTGTAGTGCTGACACCCAGGAATCAAACCTGTGATGGCTCATTTGCAAGTCGGTCATCACATCTGTGCCAAAGTGATACGTCAGTCATGCTGTCTTGCAGTGAAGATTACCTCGGTGTTTGCCTCGTGTGTGTCCGGGGCTGTAAGTAAGTGGGTGTGTCCAAGTAAGTAAGT
>Ga0056108_1000482_pt1 | contig 11644 bp, 5 predicted proteins | sample WorMetG1BERMUDA1_FD_83875 | JGI IMG/M metagenome (GOLD analysis project Ga0056108, IMG submission 83875) | Marine gutless worms symbiont microbial communities from Max Planck institute for Marine Microbiology, Germany - Inanidrilus... ... | reverse complement strand
CCCCTCCTGAAGGCAGCGAGTTTTGACACATTTTGCCTTGTAGCGCCTCAACTGCAAGAGATAGAAAAAGAAGTTCAATTACGCTTAACAAGAACTTGACACGGGCTTTCCAACGAGCCATCAACCAAGGTTCTACGCCGCTCCTAACTTCCTCAAAATGGGGCTGAAGTACCTAAATTTGTCGTCTTTTAGACAATTTCGACAATAAAGGATGAAAAGTCTGCTGCAAAGTTTCATTATATAAAAATTGTCAGCGTCATAATTGTAGCGCAATCAATTGCCTTTCGAGTGGTATCAATATATTGGCAGTGGGTAGCTCCGTTCCCTTGATATCGGAACGCAAAGGGACCGACCGGCATTGGAAGCACCTGTGTTGCATACACTTCGCCTCATAGTGCGGCAGCCGTGACATCATTGCGTCGCTAGCCTGTGTTCGGCTCACTGGTTGGCCAGTAGCCTGAAATTGGGGGTGCGGCGGTGTCCTGTCAGCGGATGCTGGAGTTCTTGTTATTGCATGGTGGTAACATATGAAGTGTGATCTGGAATGGCATATGGGTGTTAAAATTGGGAATAAATTTTAATGTTAATTGTAATCTTCCTTGTGTATGCCGTCACCTGCAAATAAAGAAGTTTCGATTTGCCGGAGATGGGGTGGCAGTGGCATCAGCTGAACTATATGCAAATCATCTGCACCTCATTCCAGACAGATAGCCATGCCAGTACCTCACCAGTCAGCTTTTACAAGCCGGATGCCCTTTCTGCCACTCAACCAACAGCATCAAAGCACTGAAGGCACAAGTGGAGGATGAATATCAGGGGGACATCTGGCTAACCAAGATTCACTTGGAAAATGAATGTTGAAATGTTGCATGTATGTGTTTGTAACTGGTTTAGTGCTCATTTCACAAGTGCGACCGTGTCGTCCAAAACAACGTCGCTGCAGTGCAGAGATTTGGCGATAGGTACGGCGACCCCGGAACCAGTTATGTCTGCTTTTCCGACCCCGATGACCCGAGCTACGCAATCTTGGACGTGGTGACGAAGGCGACCGTTATTCACTGCATGTTTTGGCCGCTGCTCTCGCTCGTCGTTGGCCTCTCCATCGTTCTCATCTACGTTTTCCGCATCGACACGCGGCATCACCATCGCGACGAAAATGACACCAGCAGTCCTTTGCCATCGTCGCTTGAACGACGGCTGGTGCGTGTCGGCGACCGCACGATGATACTCTCCGGTGAGGAACAGGCGGCGGCGTAGTGCGAAAGAGCAACGTCACATCGGCTAGTGATAATATTTGTGGTCTTTTTTACACAGTCATTAGACGTCATCGTGTTTTTGACGCTCAGTAATAATATGCAGATGACTTTGAAATTATTAATTTATATAGCCTGGCAGTGTTTCCTGTGTTTGCTTCGATGTTCGGGTCCGTTGTAGATTGTCACAAGCCACATGCATGTGTTGTTTCCTGTTGTTTGGCTCACACATAGTTAGTTACATACTAAATGCAAGTCACTCATTTGTGATTCAGTATAACATGACATGATCAGTTTGTTGATCTGTAGCAGCATTTGCTTTCAGGGTGGCATGCTGAAAACATGGCACTTTAATTTTGTAGTATGCTGCATACTACAAAATTAAAGTGTGATGTTTTCAGCATAGATGTAATGTCTGAAGGAAAAGTGATATTGCATGCTGCTAGGTATCTTGCACAATTAGTGTCTTGAAGTAAGTTATTTTTGCAGTTCTTCTTCTACACAGGAAAGACCGGAAAATGCATAACTGTCCTTTTTGAAATGCATGAATGTCTTTTTGAAATGAAGTCACTTGGATTAGCGTTTTCGTCATCACCTGTCATCAAATGTATTGCTGTATTTATCAGTTACATTAGCAGTGGCATCATGCAGAACTGAAAACACGAATAACGTTGCAAAGTGTATAATTTGTCATTAATTATCTATTCACTCTTTTTCCTGTTTTGGATGTTGGAAGGATTATTTAATATATATAAATTTCATGGAATGAATTCCAATTTCTGTGCCACTCTGAGTATGTAAATGTGTTTTGTGTGTGCATGTTAGAATGGTGAATATGTGAAGCAGTGTGTTATGAACTTTTTTCATAAAGCAGTGTATTTGTGAAGAAAAATGGAAGGGATACATGCCTGTAAAGATATCTTTTTTGTTAAAAAATAGTATAGCCATTTAATGACCCATTTTGCTGTTTTTTTAAATACATTCATAATATGCTGACTGTATTTTGTAGTTTAAGCTAACAGTGGCAGATTATGTTTTACAGCTATTTGAGAGTTACCAGTATGTAAATTCAGCAGTTTTTTAAATGTATTTCTTAGTAAAGTTTGTAGAGGTCACCATTTCTTGTGTACACTTATATCAGTTTGGCAGTTAATTTGGCAAGCTGTACCTGCAAACTAATACTATTATTATACTCATCATTATTATTACTGGTACTGAGAAAATTATTAGAACCACATGCAGTCTAAAAACTTCGAGAGTGCTTTACAACAAAAAATAATGACAAGTGTCACACATGTTCCTGATCAAGACAAGTGAATCAAATGAATGGCTGAAGAGTGATGCCTTCAGCTGCTGCTTGCAGACAAGCAATAGCACATGATGAGCAAAACAGTGAACATTATGATAGAGCTTATCAAGTTATACAAGACCATTTGTTGCATTTTTGCAGAAAGGTGTGTTCCTGCATGAAGTCTCCTGTTTAACTCTATTCCATTCCCATTGTTGTGTCTAACTAAACACTATACACAGAAAAATCGTGAATTATATTGTCGTTCGCATAAAATTTTAAAATCGATCATTCATGAGGTAAATGAACCCTTGACTTGATACGATAAACTATATTTATGTGCACCCAAAAGCTGACAGCCACGAGCACACAACAAACTTGGCAACAGAAGTTTCTCGGCAGCTGGTCCTCGACTGTGGAACAACCTTCCACCCAGGCTACAGCGGCCGGGACTCACCTTCGATTCTGTTAGACGATCTTTGAAAACATCTTTTTGACAACTGAAGCGCCTAGTGACTCGACTTATAGGCGCTATATAAATAACTGTATAGCTATCTATCTATTTATCTAACTTAGTCTGCTGCACAGAACCAAAAAAACAGAGTAATGAAGAAAACTAAAAAAAATTTAAAACTAAGATGCTCAGAAGAAACCGTCCAGTGATAAAGTCCATGGAGTCTGTCTTGAGCAGGAAGAAAGTCTTGTGGTGGGAGAGATTTGTGGAAGAGGTAGGTTTTGAGCCGGGAGTGAAAGAGTGAGGGAGTTATGGATGGTGGGAGTGGTGAGTTGACAGAATTGACGAATTATTATTTGCAGGTCAGGTTTCACTGTCAAAAGTTTGTAAAGTTCTAGCAATCACTACGTGCTTGTAAAGTGGGTCTTATTTTTGTAAGTGTGTTGTTGTGGCTGCACCGTTTATGCCAGTTCTCGTGACTGGTACAGCAAGTGTGTTGCTGCTGCCACAGTGGGCATGTTACGCAGTACAGCACGGTCGCCATGACGGCTACTTTCTGATATCTAGACCCATTGTTTACAAGCATCATTAAGTTAACACCATATTTGTTTGTATTTATTTGCAGCATTTTCACATGATTGACTGTCAGATGATTCGTGCCATTCTAAAATTGGGTGCAAAGACGGCACTGTGTGATCTGTAGAAACTTGTGCTCAGTTGTGAACCTTGAGTAGAAAAGAGGGCAGGCCTCAATCCTCTGCCTTCCACAGCAGCAACAAATACAGCTGTGCTTTTGCAGACCAATGCAGTGTTTCAAGTGTGAGAAAAGTGCTAACTTGATAATGTGATTAACGTCCCAAAATACGGAAACCGTTAAAAACACTGGATGTCAGAGTAAATGTTGGGTCAGTGTATGTCATTGTCCCATGCTATGTGTGTGTGTGTGTGTGTGTGTTTTACTATCAGGTCATCTGCTTGTACAGTTTTACGAGTATTAGGCGTTATGCAGGTTTTTGAGCTAGTGTGTTTGACTGTTTGTTTCGGTACTGTCTGGTTTGGTTGCTTGTGTAGGTTTCTGCACAATGTCATGCTTGGCTTATAATTGGTGCACTGCTTAATTTTTTTACTTTGAACCTGGTGTTTGAGACTGACTTCATAGTAATACATGATGTTAAATCCAGCTTAGCCATGCCGTCACTTTATTACACCATATCATACAGAGATCCGTTTAAGCAATTTTGTGTATAGCTTGATTGCCGTCTAAACTTATACTTTGCATCCGTACTGAGCATTGATGAGGTTATATGCCACGTTTGTATGTTCGTTACTCCACGATAAAGGCCTGCACGGGGTTGGGGAGACAGGGCCCACGGGATCTCATGGAGATTGGTATGAAAGTTATAGGGGACCAATGATGTTGGGGGCTAAAATGTCGGGCAAACTGCAGGGATGGCGCGAACCATGAACATGTGGTCTTGCCAGTCACCTCGCTGAATCCCCATGCAGTATGCTTGACTCTGCATGTACTCTGATCTTTGGTCTACATTTACAGCCACTTTGTGTGCTGTCCACTGTTCACTGAGCGGGATAACCGATAACTGGATTAAATTGCATAATTAGATTTTTGGCTAGCAAACTCACCAGTCACTAAAACGCTAAGACGATGTTTGGTTAGGTCGACTTGTCACGGGCAGGTTTGTGATGGTGCGGTACTGGGGCACTAGTGTTATGAGGGCAGGTGATTGTGAGTAGAATGTCTACCCCTTTTTCACCCCGTGCGTGTTTCTACTCCGTGAGAACTGTCGCTGCAAATCTCGGTGCCGCATGTGAGCCGCCAGTTGCGCATATGACAGCTGCAATGAAAAGGACGATGTATTGTATATGTCAACGTACATAGTGGCTGTACATAGTAGGGAATGTGATAGTTGTGTGTTGGTTAGTTTACTGTCAGTCATTGTTATTCTGCAGTTTGACTAGCATTTGTAGATTGCGCTGTGTACAGTGTACGACGTACGTGTGTATTCTTATGTACGGCGATATATGTCCGACGTACAGTATTATCATCAGTACATTTGTTAGTGTTTTATCCAGTATGTCTTGTTGCGCCATGTGATAGCTGTACATGCTGGCAATGGCTCCACAGAGTGATAGCATTTTGCATGATTGAGGTAACTGTGTTTTAGCAGTAGCTGATTATTGGCTCATTTAGACTAGACTGATCTTGTCCCACTTTACGTACGTTTAAAATTATACAGCTGCGGTACATCACTGGTATCACTGCTGGGCTTTTTTATGACTGGCTGGCATTTGTGGAGTTATTCCTACTTAAGCTGGATACTGTAGGTGGAGAAATTTGTGGATCGATGTAGCTGGATTTTTTACAGACTGGATGCCACTTCTCTCATCTCTTTTCTAGGAATATTAGATTATTTCACTCATTTGCTGATAAGTCAACATTGACACACAAACAACAACAATAACACTGTTTTACAGCCCTTTTTCCGGGACTTCCTGGGCAAGCCAGCGCCAGAAGAAGAAATCTTCTCGACTTTATGGTGCAAGGGAAGATAACAGAGGCAGACACACTGACAATCTGGCTGGGCGTCACTCCATCCGGACTAATCAGTGACCCACCTCCTTCATCCCCCATTTTTACGCCAGATGCCCTTCCTACTGCAGCCCTCCCACTTTATCCTGACTTGGGACAGGCACCAAATATGCTGGCTTGCATACCCAGTGGCATGGTTTCAGTCAACATTGAACGCACTGTAAAGCTCTCTATTAAGCATAGTTTGCACTTGAGCAAGCACAAGTACTGCATGCGACTATGCAGTGTGATAAATTTTTACCTTTGCAGTGAACAGTATTCACGTACTGTGTTTAGCATTCAACAAAATTTGTTTTTTTTTTGTTGTTAGACATTGTTGCGTATTTTTGAATGATGTGACTGTAGTTGATTAATGAGCTCACATTGCTCATTAGTTAGACCAGTTTTGACTTGATTGCTGTTGGAACTATATTGAATTAGGCAAATTTGAGGTCACGTCACTAACAGTATGAAATCATTAATCAGTTGTCTTGCAGAAATATGATAGATTGTTCAAAAGTATTAATTTGTATGATGAACTGTAATCCTGAAGACATGGTATAACCTTATTTGCATTAAAAGTGTTGTTAAATTCTAACCAACCAATTTTTAGATGACTTTTTGTTGTTTTGCTACCATACTGATCTGTAAATCACATAGTGACATTTTGGAGCTGTTGCACAGTATGTGCATCTGGGTTAAAAACTCTCTGCAATAATCTTGTATATGAAACATGGTTTTTACAAGGACTTTGCTGATATATTGTGTAACATAATTGATCACAGTGTTATGCACACATGTGAGGAGTTCTCGTAGGTGACTATTTGTTTAGGTTTAGGTTTTGTTTTTTTTTTAATTTTGGCCCATTTGCTTGTGTTCTGGTGTGTTTTTTGTGGGTTTCTTGCATAATTTGTCTTGCTTTTGAGTGAGACATTAATCATTGCTCACTCAGTCACTCTAGTAAGTAGAGAACATCACCAAAACAATCCAGAAATTAAGGAGTAAATGTTTTGGCTTTTATTAATGTTGCTGTCCGTGAAGCTGATTATTAGGCCATATTCGATTTGACCGAATCTAGATTCAGTTTCACAGTGGATCCAAATTTGGATTCACTGGCAAATCATATGGTCTGGGTATGGGTCTGGATTTGTGGGTGTTGTCAGAAGTGACGTCATTGTTATTTGTTTACGTTTGTTAACAATCGCGGATGCCATTTTTACTGATAAGCACTTCCGGTTTCACTAGTAAATCCCACGTCAAAACTGGGTTCGCGTATTCGGATTCGCGCACTGAATGCACAGATTCACTGAATCTAATCCGGATGCGGATTCGGTAAATCGAATACGGCTTTAGTTGTAGCTCTTCATTGTATACACGTGATATAAGCTGTGTGAAATTTGTGTCGACCAACCAACCAACCATTCTGTCATGTTCTGATTGCCAGTGCTGTCGCTTGGTTTCATGAGGTTGAGTCTACAGCTGTTAGAGAAATTAATGAAAAATTGTGAAGAGTTTATTAGTTTGTAACATCATTGTCCCTAAACATGTGGCACAATACTTTTGATAATAGCTGGTCATTGGCAGCAGCCAGTTTTGAGTTCCATCGGCTTAGCCAGTAACTCAACATTAAAAGCATGGTAACATTTTTGGCAATATATAAGACTAATAAAAAGATAATTCCTTAAAGATTTTGATTTATTAAAATCTGCAGTTATTGACATTGGCATTCCCAGAAAATGTAGATATACAAATGGCATTATATCTATACCGTCTACATAACAAGGATCTCACATACGTGAGGCATTGTTTTGGTTTGTAATATTTGCCGTTTGACACGTTTTACTGGATGTATTGGTCTCAGTTGGATCATACAGGTGAAGACCACTTGGCAGTATTCATAGACATCTCTTATTACCAGTTATTCTCTATGTTGTTGTCAGTGAGTCTGAAGTAGCATTTTTAGCTTTGCTCAGCATGGCATGGACAGGCACAGAACTATTCTGTGTTCCACGTACATGTGAGCAGTTGCTACAGATGACTGTTGATTTACATTTAATGTTTTTTAAGTTATGTATATTCTTAACCAAGGTCGGTTTGCTTGTGTTACAGTTAGCTAGTTTTTTGCATTCCTTTGGTTCTTTGATTCTCAGTAACTGATAGCCTGAAAAGACTGATATCCAAAGGGTGCAGTACCAAATGGCCACATCCATAATTGCTACAGTGCATACAATAACAGCCACAGTAAAAGTCCATAATGGCCTCAGTTATATAGCGGTATTGGTCTTTATGATGCAGTATACTTTTTTATGATAAATTATAACCATAAAGGCATGAAAATTGAAATTGCTAATAAATCCTAAGCAGCCAAACGTTTCTTACACGGTATTATCTTCACTGTGTTATTTAATTGACCTTGTGTTTATTTCTAAGTGTTTTGTGCATTTATTTTCGTACAAATACAAAACTAGATGTCTGTATTGTGTGCAATGCCCACAATACAGTGAAGCGCTTGGCTATCTGTATGACTTTCTAAGTGGGCGTGGCCAAAGGTAACAAGTTGTCAAAGTAGTTTGACATAAGGCGCATCGCCGCCGCAGTCAGTCAGTCGTATTCGCCATGCGGCAGCAGTGTGTCCTCCCATAAGGACACATTGGCACCACCTGGCGAATACAATTGAATTTGTGCATTCTTCAGCCCAATGGAGTCCACAACCCGAACGGCAAATTGATCGGTTCAGCTTTTTTCCACAGTTTACGGCAGAAAGTCCCTATACTTTACAATGGGCGGCCCTATCCCTCAAAATTGCCCTTTCACATGGAGGATCTGGGCCCCATCTAAGACATGATTCCTTGGGCCCATCTGAGTCCACCACCCGTTTTAGTGAAAATGTCTTACGATCGCGCTTTCGGAACGTCATGCTTACAGTGCATTCGTCGAAGAAGGGACAGATAGGCATTATTAGACCATTGCCCGTACTAACTATGTATGTGGATGCAGTCTATTGTTATTGAATGTCTGTCTGTCCCTTCTGCCAATTACGTCATAAGGCCACGCCCACCATCATCATTCGTTATGTAGCGACTAGCATTCCGTGAAATCGCATTTGACGTGTCGGCGAATTTATGGTAGGTTTCCGGTACGGACTGTACTGGCCAAGGGAATGACTTTGAATTCATTCCCAATGGTAAAAATGGAAACTACACATCCCATAGAGGGATAATTTGGTAGTGAACTTTTGTCAATCTGTAATCATTGCGGAGTTATGCTGGCCTAAAGTCACAAGACTTGGAAAAAAGTACCCCTTTTTGGCGTTTTTTGGAAAAACGACCCTCTACTGGGAAATTTTCAAAATTCTGTTCCAAAAGGATTCACAGCATCACTGATTAACGTGTTTGTTGTGTGTAAATTTAGTGAAATTTGGCCGACGGGAAATCGGTACAGTCGTGCGTTATTCAACTCACAGAAAAAATAATAAAATTTTGCCTGGCTCTCCAGCTCTCACTTCTGCACAGATCACCATGTTTATATTGGATTACACTGTAACCAAATGAAACCCATATCACAGTTGCTCACTGATTATCTTTGCAACATTTTTGAAAGGAAATGCAAAAAAAGTAAAAGTATTCCCATTCATGTTTTAGTAAATTGTGGGTTTTAACTTTTAAAAACATTAAAAGCTTGTTGTTCCAACCTGCTAAAATGTTCCCAAACCAGACATGTTCTGTGGATGTGGCCTAATTACTGAGAAGTATAGGTGAGCCTTTCTCTTATTCAGTGGTACATTGTGGTCTGCTGTCCCTGTCAACAGTAAAATATGCTTTGCCTTCATGTTGCATATCAGCTGTCGATCTTAGTGTGATGTTTCACCATCCGCAACCTGGTATGTGTGATAATGTCACATTTATTTATAACTGTACAATTGTACATTTATAGCTTTTCTAGTCCACATTTAGATCAGAGTGGATACTATTGTAGCACCAGTAGACAGAGTGCTGTTATAATGTGAAATGGATGTTTTGTTGTTGCCCTCCCGCACATTAGTGTTTGCCACTTACATTTGCTCACTGATACTGGCGGGAATCATGTCTGAGATTAGCTGGACATTTGGTTCACTTTAGTGGTCCAGGTAGAGCAGTCGGTCTTGTGAACGTAGTATGTTGGTGTGTCCGGACAATAACTTTTGAACTAATTGACCTTGACCTAGATATTTGACGTGCTGGTTCACCTTAAAGTTGTCTGGGTCAAGGTCACAGGTCCAAGTTCACAGTCATTCGAGGAAGATATGTCGCTGAGGTGGTCAGTGCGACCCCGAGTGAGGGCTTTCTATTTCAGATCCGCCAGTGATAATACTATTGTGTTTGTTTGTAAATGCTGTTACATTCTTACGGAGTACGCTATGTTAGGCCGTGATGTGTCTGTTCCAAATTAGGCTATGACGTGTCTGTTCCGAAATAATGATTGTTCTAATTGGTCAAGTGTAAGTTGAGTTAACATGTAGCCTATATCACCTATGCTAATTGTAATAAATAGCTTTAAAACAACCAGACAAAAACTACTTTGCATCAGAACATTGATAAATGTTTGATGGTGTTAAATTCCAATTCTGAGATTCGTTCACGGAACATTATTATTGGGCATAAAAATCGTGAATTGTAACAAATTTTGGTGTAGCACTTGTGAGCTTGTAAGTAATACAGTTTCCAGCTTCCTGTGTGTTTTGTAACCAGTGTGTTCTGGTTTTTGCTGTATGCAGGCACTATTTATTCCGTTACTGTGTGTTTAGTTGCGATCATTATTATCTGCACCAGCTTGAACGTGTTTGCTGTGACTCTGACTGTGTTGTCTTGATTAAACACTCGTTGTCACGTTTTTGCATTGTGTATTTTCTCTTGGTCGCGAGTTTGAATGTCACTATTAGTGGAGTCAGTTTACCATTATCTGGAAAGATTCCGTGTCCAAAATTACCCCCTTGTGGTTCCAGTGTCACGGTAAATTCACAGTACACTTACTGTACACTGTTCTCATTTTTCGTTTATTAGAAGAGGTCTTTTACTTAGGTAGTTAGTTAAGAAGAATATTTTTGAGTCACAAATAAGTAAGCAGTCACAATGCGTCATGATCAGTTGACATCAAATGGAAATGTTTTCAGTGGTCACAAACTGTTCGTAGTTCTTGTATGTGATAGAGGAGGGGCCTGTAAGAATGGACCTGGGATACTTTTTCGTATACGTCATTATAGTTTGGCCACTAGGGGCTGCTGAAACTTGCGAAAAATCGACCCCTGATGTTGCATCCTGTCAGTAATCAAAAATAATTGCCTATAACAGAGCAGTTTCTGTACAGTGCCAGCTGATATGCATTGACAATTATTTGAGAAGCCTGCATTTAGCTAATGAAATGCTGTGATGCGTAGTAGTTAAGTGACTTCTTCAACGAACATGGTATCGGCCGAGCGGGCTGTTTTGTAATAAGTGCGATAATAAACTGGTGTTGGATAGATACGAATCGAGTCGATTTTGTTCACCTCAACTACAGGTTTCATGGACTGCTAAAGTTGACTCGATTTTGTGTAGACTTGGAAATCGACTTGCAGATTTGCTTTAGTTTCCTGGTAAAATGCAGTGTGCGAAATACCAGGGGGGGGGGTTTAGGAGGAGTCAGACCCCAAAAAGTATGAGGGGCCCATGCAAAGTTGTAATATGTAGGGACCCTGGGTGGGTCCCATAAAAAACCCCATTGTTAACTGCGTAAGCTATCTGATATCAACATGACTGACAACAATTTATTTTTTTAATGAAAATTGAACATCATTACAATTTGCAATGCCCTGTATCAACAATATAACTGAACTTGCCCACTTGCTGCTGACATTCGTTCAATCGTTCTTAATTTTTGAACTCAGAATCACTTTCAGTCAGTTACAAGTAAGCATGTCAAGTGGATAAAGTGGTCCACCCCAAAGAAGACTGACGCAATACTGTTGGACTTCTGCACAAGTACGGGCGATTTTTCTGTAGTTTACTGTAACAAGCTTACAGCTCATGTCATGTACACTGTATATG
>Ga0056108_1000481_pt1 | contig 11683 bp, 7 predicted proteins | sample WorMetG1BERMUDA1_FD_83875 | JGI IMG/M metagenome (GOLD analysis project Ga0056108, IMG submission 83875) | Marine gutless worms symbiont microbial communities from Max Planck institute for Marine Microbiology, Germany - Inanidrilus... ... | reverse complement strand
TAGCCAAAGTTATAGTCAAAAATATACTCCCACGTTTTTTCTGGTTCACTGTGTACATGAAGATTATTGTCAAGTTTGGTTATAGGAGACACATTCAGTTGGTATGTGTTTAACAGAATGCAGTTGGTGGCAATTAATACATTCTGGAGGATCTGTAAGATCAATAAGACAGAAATGCAGATTTAGCGGCCTTGTCTGCTTCCTCATTACGTGTAATGCCTAGATGACTTGGTAACCAACAAAATACAATGTTAAGGGTGATATTTTAACAGAATATGATGAGTAATGGGACCTTCTAGTTTTTTGTCAACAACAGTGTGCAGACTACAGAGAAAATCAGAAAAAAATATGTATTTTCTGGGCGACCGTTTGTAAAACGGTTAGATCTATGCTATCAGACCATTGTCCTGTCCTGTCTGTAATGTTGACGTCCTGTGGCCAAACGGTTGGATAGATCAAAATGAAACTTGGCATGGAGGTAGGCCTCTGCCCAGGCCACACTGTGTTATATGGGGACCCAGCCACCTCCCCAATTTTCGGCCCATGTCTGTTGTAGCCAAACGGCTGGATGGATTAAGATGCCACGTGGTACGGAAGTAGGCCTTGGCCCAGGCGACAGTGTTAGATGGGGACCCAGCTCCCCCCTAGAAAGGGGCAGAGCCCCTCCCCCAATTTTCGGCCCATGTCTATTGTGGCCAAACGTTTGCCCACCGCAGCTACTGCTGAGCTCTTGTTATGTTGTTCTTTACTGTTTTCATTAAGGTATAGAAGAATGGCATATACACAGTGTTCCAAAAAAACTGGACCACCAAACTCATGGCGTTAACTTTGTACAATCTTAACCATGTTCAAAATTCTTTCACTGTTAGACTCAGTGATAAATTTGCAATAAAAGTAATAGTTAAACATCCCACCACACCTTAAACGTGTTGCTACCCTACCTTGTGAAATATGTCTTCAAGAAATTGTCATGCTCAAGAACTGCATGAACAAACTGCCACGCATGCAAAATTCAGCCACTGAAAATTGTCGTAGAAAAATACTCACATAATGTGAGCATTATGTAATTTGTTAATGAGAAGATATTTACCCAACAATTCACAGAATAACTCCACAACAAAGAAGAAAGACTCGACAGCAAAATCCTTTCACACATCATCAACGTTCACTCACAGTCTCTGATGATGTTAGTTGGCAAGTCAAAATTGGTTTACACCAGTTTGATAACTATAAAAGCCGAGTCAAAATCAATGTAAAAACAGTTAACAAAAGCCGTACTCAAGATATCTGGGGAGTTCTTCGTCTTTCAGCAGGACAGTGCCCAGGCACACAGAGTGCATGAGACAATCAGCTTTATTGTCTGTAACTTAGCCAAATGTTGACTGGTCTTAAATTTTTACAAGCATACTCAACAGTCAATTTGCAGTAAATTTTCTTCTGGTACCGGCTCAGCCAGGTAGTCCCGGACAAAGGGGCATAAAACGGTTGTTGTTGTGGTGTTTCGTTGAAAATGCCAGAACACCTCAAATGCCTAGCTACAGTGATTTATGATTTAACATTAATCACAATATCTGTTTCAAATTGCCACTTGTTTTCTGACATTAATATTTCACAAGGTAGTGTAGTGAAGTGTTTAAGGTGTGGTGGGATCTTTAGCTATCACTTTACTGCGAATTTATCACTGTGTCTAACAATGAAAACATTTTGAAAATTGGTTAAGATTTGACAAAGTTACCGCCACGAGTTTGGTGGTTCAGTTTTTTGGAACAGAGTGTAGTTTAGCAGTGTAGACAGAAGCAGAGTTAAGAAGTGTTTTAGTAATGGATTGTGAGTTCAGAAGAACAGCAGTTGCAGTATGATTATTTTGTTTTGAGCCATCTGTAAATTTCAACAAGAAATGAACATATGTCATAATCATTATACATTTACAATGTATGTACATACATTTACAATGTATGTACAAAACTAAACATCATGTGTCACATTTGTGGGCATACCGGTACTATGCATCAAAATCACAACAAAAATCAAAGCTATTATCACGCATTGCATGCAACATTACCACCTTAAATCACTAACATCATAAACATATACTTGGAAGTTCACAGCAACTACGGTAAATGTACAATAAATGTACATTTTAAAAATAACAACAAAAACTTACAAGCAAAAACGTGCAGTAACATATCTTTCAAAAGAAATCTAAAATGCACATGTTAATGTTTGTAAGATTCTCACACTAGTGACATACAAGGTAGGAGTCGGCACAGTGCTTTGCTACTGTACTATATACAATGTACGAATGCATGCCACATGTAAGTTATTAAGAATCACACGCTCTTATTAGAAAACAAGTGTCAAAGTAATTTCACATAAGACCGCATCGCAAACACAGATGGACAGTTCAATTGTATTCGCTAGGTGGTGCCAATGTGCCCTTCCATGTGGGCACATTGGCGCCACCTGGCGAATACGATTGAAATTGTGCACAATGGCGCCACCTTGCGAATACGATTGAACTTGTGCTTCTTTCAGCCCACCAGGGTCCACAAGTCCACAAACCCAAACACCAAATCGATTGGTTAAGTCGTTTCTGCACAACTCACGGCAGAAAGTCCCTATATTTTACAACGGGCAACCTTTTCCCTCAAAATTGCCCCTTCCATGAGGGGATCTGGACCCCCATCTAATTCATGATTTCTTGGGCCAGTCCTAGCCCACAATCCAAATGGCATGTCGATCGGTTCAGCTGTTCTCGCACAGGTGACCGCGCAGAGTGTCCCTACACTGTACAATGGGATGGCCCTTTCCCCGCTCAAAATTGTCCCAGTAAGTGGTTGCCTGAGCAATCTAATACATGGTTCCCTGGGCCCACCCGAGTCCTCAACCCAAATGGCATCTCAATCGGTTCAGCCGTTTTTGTATGGCTCACTAGTGTGACAGACAAACCAACCGACAGATCACGCTACTCAGTCGGTAATACACAGCATCTACGTACGTAGTATGGGCGATGCGGTCTAGTAATGTGGTCACAATGAACAATGCATTCTGGGCTCATCTCAGCCAGATACGGAATGCAGTCCTAACTGTCAATCTGTGACTTCATCTGTCCAGAGGCCTATGATCAGGTAACCTGGTCCAGTTGATGGGCATTTTGAAAATCAAATATCTTTCCAGGAGTTCCCAGCTGCATCTACTATCCTACTATATACTCTGTGTTCAGAAAAAAACACCCCCTTTATTCGCAGACTGATCCAGCAGCTGCCATTCTTTAACTACCGGTACACATTCTCCCAACTCATCAAAATCTTAGAGCTTATTTTATACACTTCTTTCAGCTGTAAGGTTGTAAATTTTTCACGGCCATCGCGGGATTGTCAAAATTTGCGAATCTTACCTACCACCGCGATTTCTTGTGTTTTGCCGCAAAATGCTGCAAATTTTACTACTTTTATCCATTAAAGTCTAAATAACAGCACATACTATAAAATACAGCATATAAATGTATGTAACTTTATTTACAATCTGCATTTCAATATTCAGTCTATGTTGTGATGTAATGTACACAACTCTGTGACATTGTGCAGTTTATGCAACCGCTAGCCATTGATTTTAAGTTGAAGTGTGTTTCTAGCTTTTATTAAAAAGTTTCATGACTTGAACCGATTAAATGGATAAATCAAAGTCTATGTCTGAATAAATCAAAAGCTGCTATGTTAGTGACCCCACTCATTACTGCAAGACGTTTTAATGCTGTCTGACAAGTTTGTTATTGCATTAAAGCGAAAGCGATGTTTTGGTTTTACATCTGAAAGATGGATTTCGCTCTCCTGTGTTGCTTTAACTGCGACCAAGAATTTGGCGTTTTTTTGCAGTGACTGGACCACGAATTTTCCTTTTTTGGCCGCAAAAAATTTACAGCCCTGGCTATAAGTACTGAAAAATTTTGTGCAAATTGGTTAACCTGACTAGAAATTATATAAGAAAACAACAAAAGAAGTGCTTTTTTTCTGAACACTGCTGTTCCAGAACAGAACCTTTAGGGATTAATGGAACAAGGTATATCAATAGGAGATGTCAAAGCACCGAAGGGAACACAAAGCAATAACAACTCGTGGTCTTTCATGTACCACTGGACTCCTTACAGAAGAGGCGTTACTCCAGTTACTTAGGCTCTCCAACGCCAGTACCAGTTATAAACTACTGACAAAAAAGAATATCAGTTATAGGCTGCTGCCATACAGTACAGCAATCACTGCACGTATTACAAGAAGCTCTGCTACTGCAGAGGGACTGCGCAATCAACGGCGACGTGCTATGACAGCTGAAACCTTGTCAACTGCTGCACAGCTGTACGAAAAATCACATTTTAAAAGGCCTACAATAGACACATTACCAGTCACTCAAGGTTATCGGAAATGGTGGAACTCAATCACTTCCTAGGACTCTGAGTGCTCCATAGTAACAACGCCTCTGACTTGCACTGTTTCCAAGATATTACCACTTTTACAAAGATATGACCACTTTTACAGTGTACGCAACTCCCTGTGACCTTGAGTTCAGCTTCGATAACAGTTGAAATTACATGCCACGTATGTTTCCTGATTTGTGTGTAAACACATTGTATTTAACACATGCTATATTTCTGGAGGTAGAGGAGTTACATAGGTTTCAAATGGCTAAAGTAACTCTTAAGGTCACCCAAGGTCACTGGCATCAACTAGCGTTCCACTGCAACTATGTCTCTTATTATGGCCGCGCTGCATAGCATTATATTTTTGCACTGTGTTTTCTTCTTGTTCTATCTTTCTTTCTTTTTTCCTTGCCTCATCTCAGCCATCGGAGATTGGATGTCTACAATACCTCCACACATGGTGTGGCCTTAGTGCGAATTTAGGATGCAGGTCTGAAACGTGCTGCATGCGGCTCGCTCAAAATACAGGACGCAAAACATCGCCAAAAATTCGCCATATGGGCACCATCGCGCAACTTCGTCGGGCTATATCTTCGCAACTAAGGCAGGTATCGACAATTGGAAAAACCTGTTAAGCAGCGATATCTCCTCCACACATTCCCACAATATGGCGAACTTCGGCCCACTAGCGGCTGAGATCAGTTCCTTTTTTTGGGGCACCCCAGCTAATTTCAACGGGTTTCGCATCTTGGCATCGTTATTGCACAGGGCAGCGCTACACGGCACTCCAGTACTGGGCGTCAGCCAAACTTTGTGGCGTTGAACTGAGGGCGTCACCTATATTTGCCAGGGCGGCCATCATGTTGGGCATCGGCCTACATTCTAGTCTTGTACTGTTTCCAAAAATTTAAAGACGTCACATGACCGTAAACACACCCCATTTAGGGGTAATCTATCATACATACACTACTAGTTGACAATTAATCTGCATACTAAATTTGTAATGTCTAGCTTCATCCATGCGAAAGATAGGACAAGGGATCAAAAATTTAAAAAATAGGGTGCCCATTTGGGGGCAGTTTTTCATCTAAAGGCTAATAACTTGATATGGCAAATCATGCCATACCTGTGTACAAAACTGGAAGATTTTAGCTTCACCCATTCCAGAAGATATGATTGGGGCCCCACAGTTGAAAAGAGGTCACATGACACCGACCACGCCCATCTCAGGGATGATCTGTCACCCAAGGCCAGAGACGCATTAAACTAATAGCTGCTATCATTTTCTACCATAAGAAGTCATTAAATTACACCTCTACACTAGGTTCGTACAACTGTACCAATACCTATTGTTTTTTTGTTGTTGTAAATAGGGTCGTTCCGAGGGCTCGCTCCAGCCCGGCACGAGTAGCTCGAGGTTTATTTTAAGGCTGGAGTACTGAAGAAAGAATATTTAATTTTCAACGAATATTTATTTATAAAATGTTTATTTAATTTAAGCTTTCTTATCTTCGTTTGCTTTTAATATTAATTTCAAAATTATTTACAATCTGCAAATAGTGACAACTATTTTTTTCATAACTGTTTAAATATTTAAGCTGTTTAAATGGTTCCCATCACAGTATAATTATATAACACTAGAAAGCCCCTAGTCGAGATCTGTATTAAGTGGATACCCGTCACCACACCCAACCAGCTCCTGTGTGCAAGCCCTCCAGGGCCAGGCATCCCTGCTGAGGGCTTGTGGTGAGTAGAGATGCTCTTATTGGCCTACTTCTGTAAACGCCTACACGGTATGTTATCATGGACACATGTCAACATGTGCACCTCTACCGCTCAGTGTCTGCTCCTGGCTGGCTGACACCGTAGCGTGTGTCGACCACGACCACTTCGACCATGCACACTGTCACCGACACATTTCTGAACTCACTTGTGGTTTTAATAGTAGTAATTTTTATATATCTAGATGCCTATATGGATAGCTTGTGAAAATCATAGAATATTAATCCTACTTACTTACTTTACTAACTACTTCTGGTTGAGTAGCTCTAGGGCTCGAAAAAGCTCGAGTCAGAGCTCGAGCCTAAAAAAGCTCGACAGAAACAGCCCTAGTTGTGAACACAGTGAAGAATTTGCTGAGTCAATATGATCGTTAAAATTGCACAGAGAACCGTAAATCACCACCAGCAGTTTTTTTTTGCATGTAACACTAAGAAACTGATACACTATTAATCTTGTGTGTCATAATTACTGAAACAGACGATTGTAACACACTGGCAGAATGGTTGCCATAGATACAGTCTACGACTTCCCTACGAAGTACATGTAGAAATTTAAAGCTATGTTAGCAGTTGGTAGACAAACATACTCGTAGCATAGATATTGTGGCATTTATTAGTTTAATGCATCTCATGACTTGCTATGATCATCATATATGCCAAATTTGAAGTCCCTCTCTCTCCAACACGAACAAATATATTACAAGATGATGCAAGAGGTAGAAAATGTGCTGGTTTGAGGTAGTCAGGGATCACTCAAGGTCACTGGAAACAGCACCATTCGCTGAAGTACGAGTTTGTATTAGCCTTCCATGTAACTACATATCCGTCTCGCATTATTTCTTAGATATTGGTCAAAAATCACTTATGTATTTGAACACACACCACCTGTATCTGGTGCCCCCATTTGAATTTCAACATTAACACTGGCATAAGAAAACCAGTCCCTTGGCTATCGAGTGGCACTGTTTTTGTTTTTTTGTGATCCTATGTTTAACCATTTTGGTATAACATCAACTTGTGACAGACAGATGCACAAACACAGGACCATGGCACATATGCACTAGCAGAGCATCACGTGGTAAAAACCATGTCAAACTAATGGTCTGATGTACAATCCCGACCTGGCCAACTTCTGACCCAGTCCATGTTCCAAGCAGTTTGAAAACAATTTGTTGGAAGGCACAGGCCAATTTTAGGCTGTGCTGTGGGCAACTCCTCAATTCAGACAAAACGTGCCACCAGTCCTGCAATTTGAAGACTGTGTCTTCTGACGTTTTTATTATATTGCATGAGATACTAAGTCGTAACGCTGCATGGCTGCCCATCTGCCAGGTATGAGATATCTGGACATTGCCATTATCAATACCAAGATGAGCAAGTATGACGCTTGCAGTCAAACACTACTATTAAGTTTGAAGACAGCACAACCAACTGTTCAGCAGGTGCACTGCACTTCGTGCCTCAGTTACAGGAGGCATGAACAACAAAAGGAAGTTACTTTTCAGTAACTCTGTACCAAATTTTAAAATTCTATGCCATTTTGTTGTTGACTTAGTTCTGATACCATACGCAGATGCAAACTGTATGACTATCACCTTTTCATCTCAAAAATCTGCTTGTAGGTCACGTGACACAGAAAATCTTTGCATCATTTTTGGCATTCTTGAACCTTTCCTTCAACTTTGTTTCAGGTATGGGGCAGATCTGTTTAACATGCAATGGGATGTCCAAAAAGGCAGGGCACCCATACAAGCAACTGCAAAATATGCAATGTAATATTAATCTTATTTCACTAATAATAACAATAACAAGTAGTCACAGTAATACGACATAAGGCTGCATCGCCATAGCACATTGACGGTTCAGCCCTATTTGCCAGGTGGCACCAATGTGACTCCCATCTAATACATGCTTCCTTGGGCGCACTGGAGTCCATATCCCAAATGGCATCTCGATCAGTTCAGTCATTTTTGCAGGGCTCACAATTGTGACAGACCGATCAACAGACAAACCACTCTTCTCCGTCTGTAACAATAGGCTGCATCTATGCAGTACTGCAGTGACGCCTAATAATAACAAGTGGTCAAGTAATTTGACAAAAAGGCTGCAGTTTACATCTCATATTTTTGTCCAAGTCTGGTGGTGTTCGGACACCAGAGAACATGCTGATCTGTTTCGTGACTGCGCCCTCGTCTACTAGTAGGGGGTGCAATATAAATACCTTACTGATACTGTTACATGCTTCCTTGGGCTCACCAGATTCCACAGCCCAAACGGCATCTTGATCGGTTCAGTCGTTTTGCAGGGCCACTGAACATGGACGATTTAATTGTATTCGCCAGCTTCTGCCAATGTGCATCCCATGTAACGCATGCTTCCTTGTGCCTACCCAAGTCCACAACCAAACGGCATCTCGATCGGCATAGCCATTTTTGCACAGCTGATGGCAGACTGTCATGAGGCACGTGCTTTGCTTTCCCCCTAAAAATTGCACCTTTGCTTGGGGTGATCTGGAGATCCATCTAATACATGGTTCCTTGGTCCCACCCAAGTCCAAATCCTAAATGGCACCTCAATCTGTTCAGCCGTTTTTTTGCAAAGCTCACAGCAGAGTCACTATACTTTACAACAGGCTGCCCCAACCCGTTATAATTGCCCCTTCCCATGGGAGGATCTGAACCCCCATCTAATACATGGTTCCTTAAGCCCACTAGAGTCCTCAACCCAAACAGCATCTCAATCAGTTGAGATGTTTTTGCAGGGCTCAGTACTGTGACAGACAGATAACCAATACTCCATGCTACTCTGTCGGTAACAATAGGTCGCATCTATGTACGTAGTACTGTGATGCACCAAATAATAAACATGTAATAATGATTAAATTCATAAACATGCACAGTGTCAAGGAAATCTCGAGTCAGAGGGACAGGCAGTCACCAGGTACACAGAAGGATTGTGTTAGTGAGTGGCCAACTGACTAAGGAAGTGAGATTTAAGCCGACATTTAAAGGTAGCGACTGTAACAGAAGCTTTGATAGTGGAAGAGATTTCGCTCTGTATCTTGGACGAATAGTAGCTGAAGGAATGCTGACCACACTCAATATTCACATATCAGATTTAAGAAGTTGCTGGTCGGTAAACATCAACTACTGTAATGTCACAAAGACAACTGATAGCATGAGAAAAGAATGAGTAAAGTAACGTAACTAACAAAGTCACTAATCCAAAACCAACATACATTTCATCGTACATCCTGCCAATACTTAACATTAGGTTACAGACAAAACATGCAAGTATATCTGGTGATCATAAAGCAAGTACAACTGTACATTCGAGTATTAACAATATTACATTAACACATGCACACTGCACAACAAGCAAGAGATTATAACACAGCAGATGTATGACAAGCTAGTGGAACAATTACAGCATCAAACTCGTAGTCGTCCGGCATTCCACTTGCATTTAATATTTCAGGGCAACTTGTTCACACAGGTGTCTAATTATCAAGAACTATAATTTGGTACTAATCAAACAGCACTAATGCTCTGTGGCTGAAAAGTAACTGTGTGGAGTGCATGTAAAACAGTGTAATGCCTTTCTTAACATGTGCTACAACCGAGTGCTTCTGGAACGATTATTATACAGAAACACTGTACAAATCCACATTTACAACTACTACAACTTTACATCAGAAAAACACCACTGCTAAACCGCCAGCAATTCTGACCTTCTGCCATTGCTTTGGCTTAATCTATCACTGGAACATTTGATTGATTACTCAACAGAATTACTAACTGAAGCAAGACTAAGGAAGATATTTAAGTACTTGCATCCACAGACAATGCCTGAAGCCTTGCCTTCAACTTCATATGGCGGTCACGTTCAGTTTTTAGTAGGTTCTGGTCTCGTCGCAGCTTATGCTCAAGGAGGTGAATGTAATTCTCAGCTGCGGCAAGAATGACGACCTTGGCAGCACGAAATCCTTCTTTCATGTCCGGTATTACATCACGCAGTGCTGAAAGTTCACGTGCCAATGCATACCTCCGGCGACGTTCCAAATCATTCAGGGCTTCGCGTTTTGTGCGCTGTTCCATAGTAACTCTTCGCCTGCGGCCATCGCTTAAAACAGTGACAGAGTCAGACCAGCGAGATAGGGTGCTTCTGGCAGGCATTGGCAAATTAATGGAAAACTTCGAAGTTGACTGATGAGTAGATGGATGTTCCGTATTGGAAAAACGATGAGACAGGAATCGCTGAGTGTGGTAATTATGCATTGTGTTGATGTGCTGAACCAGTTCAGCCATTGTCGAAACTCCATAGAGTTCTTCAAATTCATCACCAATGCTTACGACATCGACAATGTCCTCCTCATCTGCACAACCAACCAACTGGTACGTAACAACATAAAAGTTTGTTCAAGTAACATTTCGTTTGTCTGCATAGCTAGCTGAAACAATCTTTAAAATTGTCCAGCACATTGCATCTAAATTTTGTTGTTTTTAACATATCACCACATTTGAGTCAATACACGGAAGCATTTAAAACTGACTATAAAACTGTGCCATATTGTTGGCGAATTATTAACAGTTAAAAACACTTTTAAAAGTCGGAAACAAACAAATACAGATTATAACATACAATTAGATGGATTTATACATAATCATACTTATGCAGCCGCCACGACACATGCAACATCTCGCTATATTGTGGAATGAGACATGACATGGAAATAGCTACAATGGAATGTGGAGGTGAAGTCATGCAACCTTTCTAATGGTGGCAATGTTCTAGTCAAGGGACTATTCACATTATAGTAACGAGCTCAGCAGTACCCGAGATGGGCAACCGTCGCCACAACAGGCATGGGCCGAAAAGAGGGGGCTGCTGTGCCCTTTCGGGGGAGGAAGAAGAGAGGGGGCAGCTGGGTGCCCACTCCCCATCTAACAGAATGTGGCCTGGGCTAAGGCCTACTTCCGTACTAAGTGGATTCCTGATCCATCAAGCCACTTGGCTACGACAGACATGGGCCGAAAACTGGGGGAGCTGTGCCCCTTTTAGGGGGAGCTTGGTCCCCATTAACACAACGCCGCCTGGGCCGAGGCCTACCTCCATACCAAGTGGCACCTTGATCCATCCGGCCGTCTGGCCATAATAGACATGGGCCAAAAATTGGCTGGAGGCTGTACCTTTTTTTGGGCGGGGGGAGCTGGGTTGGGTCCCCTCTCCCCATACCCATCTAACACAGTCACCTGGGCAAAGGCCTACGTCCATACCAAGTGGCATCTTAATCCATCCAGCTGTTTGGTCACAATGGATATGGGCCGAAAATTGGGGGCTGTGCCCCTTTTGGATGGTAGCTGGGTCCCCATCTAACACAATGTCACCTGGGCTGAGGCCTACCTCTGTACCAAGTAAGTGAAGTGAAGTGAGTAGGGTTTAATGTCCCACTAAACACATTATAGGTCATTTTGGGGACGGTTTTTGC
>Ga0056108_1000480_pt1 | contig 11697 bp, 3 predicted proteins | sample WorMetG1BERMUDA1_FD_83875 | JGI IMG/M metagenome (GOLD analysis project Ga0056108, IMG submission 83875) | Marine gutless worms symbiont microbial communities from Max Planck institute for Marine Microbiology, Germany - Inanidrilus... ... | reverse complement strand
ATAATGTATGTTGTACAAGAACAGAATAGTAGAAGGCTATAGTAGCAGTCAGATTGGCATAATAATTTATCATCGGCCGACGTGTTTTTGTTTACATCAGTCATCGATGTAATGTTTATTTTTTAACTAAGCGCTTTCTTTGCTGGTTTGCGTCAAGTGACAACTAATCGCTGCTCACAATCGCTTTCCGAAATCGCTTGCTAACTGGACACAGCCCTAGTTACGCAGTTAAACCCAATTACCTCACACAGTACACACCACACAGTGTGGCTGTAAATGTAGACCATGGACAGAGTTTGGCACTATGTATGGAGTTGACCGAGGCATCTGCGAGACCATTTGTTTGAGGCTCGTCCCGTCCCCACGGTTTGCCATCACTTTAGCGCCAACATCGCAGCTCCCCTAACTTTCACACCCGCCTCTGCATGGACCCTGAAGGTCGCGTGGGATTTCCATCTTCCCAGTCACATGCAGGCTTGTAATTCAGAGCAGCTTAGTAATGACCTTGGTCTGAGAGTCTCATCTTGTCTGTGAGAACATTACAAGTTGCATTGTCATTGGCAGAAGGATGTGAAATTTATTACGTTCATTGCATAAATGTAAATTTATCACATATCACTAGATTTACTGCCTTCAACAACAAGCTCACTTGCAGTGTTACATGGCAGTGAAAAATAACAGTCTCTGTCTAGTCAGTACTTTCACTACCTCCACCAAGGAGGATATGTAATTGTCGTTGTTTGTCTGTCTGTTTGCCTGTCTGTTAGCAACTTTGCGCAGAAACTTCTGAAATGATTTGCATGAAATTTTCCGTGAAGGTTGGCAGTGGGCCAATGAACAAATGATTAAATTTTGGTGGCGATCCGGATACGTATCATGACACTGGTAAGACATGCTTTGGTGGAGGTATGCACTGTCCCAGTTCTTATAGTTTATCAGTGTCTTCAGTGTTTGTTTAACCATCCTTCTGTTCTGAAAGTACTCGAGTTTGGAGAGACTAGCCTATACTGTTGGTGTCTCTGTCGCTATCGACGTTACTTCAGAATTTCAGTGTCAGTATCGTTGATCTTTTGAAACTGGTTTCGGTATCAAATATCGGCGATACTTTTTGACAATATCGTTAACAAGACTGGTAGTATTGTACAGTACGTAAATGAGGTACACAACACTCTGTTTGTGGTTTAGTAGCAAGCAATTGCCTGTTCCCAGCTTTTCAGACTGCTGACCTGTGATTTGTGAATTTTTGTGGCACGTGTATTGACAGGAAAATAAAAGTCTGGGATTTAGCGGCGGCGCTGGATCCGCGAGCACCGACTGGTACCTTGTGTGTGAGAACTCTTGTGGTGAGTAGTGTGTGTTGGACATTAGCAGAACTGTCTCACTGCACCTGAACGATTAAACACCAAGTACTCGTGTGTGATTGACTGCCTGTTGAGTCACGTTTTCTTACTTGGTCAATCGTTCAGGCGTGTGTCAAGTATGCTGTACCTGGGCACCTTCGAGATGAGCAGCTCATAATAAAACGCTGTACAAATAGGACTTCCTGTACCTTCTACTACCTGATGGCTGAATAGAAATGTGTATTTTATGCATGATCTTTTGTTTTTTCCCTCATGAAAATGGGAAACCACCACCACAACCATTTACGGCCTTTTTCCGGGAACACCCAGGTGAGCCGGTGCCAGAAGAGAACTTCTGGACTTTACGGTGCAAAGGAAGATTAACAGAGGCAGACATACCGACCATCCGGCTGGGCGCCACCCCATCTGGACCAACCAGTGCCCACCTCCACCATCCCCCCATGTAGGAATGTAGCAAAGAATTAGGAAAGAAAGAAAAACTGTTCCTGAAGAGAACCTCTGCGGATAACTGGTATGAGTTTTTACAGGACAGGTGCTGTTCCCATCACCCAGCTGTACAACATCGTCTTTGTGATTATTGTAACTTGAGCTGCAGCATTCATGTTACCTTGTGACTGCTGCCATTAATTGTAATGATGATGCTAATGGTAATAATTTGTAGTGATTATCGTCAGATTTGTAGGACACCAAGAATGAAACTAGAGATTCAGTGAAGAAGGTGACAATCAGGCAGGATAAAATAGTTGTTAAAGAGAAATGTCTTTAGCTGCCTCTTAAAACTGAATTGACAGTTACGTGGTGAAATGTCCGTAATAGGCAGACTGTTCCAGATGATGGATACAGCATGCGGAAATGAGAATCTGACAGCATCGTGGTCAGTCATGGGACATGGAGCAATGTTAAATGCAGCAGATAACAGATCATGCTGGACAAGACATATTTGTTAACAAGGTGCTGCTTGAAGTAGGAGGCCAGGGATGTGTGGTCATTTGCTTGGTCCATCAGACATTCCTAGGAAGTTCCCCCTCCTCTTCAGTGGACATCATCTCAACTATGATGATTTTCTGGGGGATAAGAGGGAAAATGATCAGAACTGTCTGTGTTGTGTTGTGTATGACTGTATAATGTGCAAGCACATATGAGCAGTTCTTAAAGATGAGTGTTGGTTTAGTTTTAAGTTTAGTTTTTATATATTTGTTTAGGTTTAGCATTTTGTGTGTTTTTTTCTGGTTTAGCTTAGACTATTTTGTTCCTGTGTTTGCTTTTGTTGTGTTTGGTTTGGTTTCTTCAGTACTACGGTGAGAGATTGGCTGGGAAGAATGATTCCAGAATATTTTTTGTCTAGTGGGAGTCAGTAAATCCTTGGAAAGCGATGATGCTGTGACTTTAGGAGCACACGGGCCGCGTGTTCCGACTGCAGTTTGACGACTTCCAGATCGTCAGCAGTTCTCACGACGACACGATCATCGTCTGGGACTTCCTGGACGTCTCGTCTCCCCAGTCGTCGGAGTCTTGAGAGGTGCCCGCGACCCCCACCTCGTTGCAAACGTGATGGTTTGGTAACTGTCTGCGAGCGTCGTTCTTCGTGTCCGGATTTGTTCTCGCGAGGGTGCTTGCTCGGTGTTGTCGGGAACGTCGCAGGGATTCTGTCGTTGCCGTGGAGAGAGCTTTGCTTCGATTTCGTGTGGGCATCGTGTGGCGTGGCTTGATGAGTGTCGTAGCACGTAGCAGTGTCAGGACGGTGAAGTGGTGGACGGTTACCCAGACAGTGGTTCAGCGGATACTTTCCGGGGAACCCAAGTTCGCCGTTTGCCTCCTTGATCCTTGAGGGTGTCAGTATTTTGTGTGGCTAGATGCCCTTCATTGTCTTCTCCTGTTGTATTCGCTAGTGTAGTAATTTAAATGCGCCTCTCGATCCCTTTCCGTTTTTGGGTGGCTGCTGAACAAAAAGGTGGCCAGGGTTGAGGTTAATATATTGCTAGCCTTCCTTCACTGGGTAAGGATAACTCTCCACCCCTGACCTTTCGTCTCTGATACAGCCGTATTTGTGCTGAAAAGGGATGTTAAACTCCAACTAACTGACTAACTTGTTACGGTTTGTCAAAGCCTCGTTGAGGATAAAGTAACCTTGGTTATGTCGTGGATGCTGACTGTGCCAATGTAAAATGGTCTCAGCGCCGAGCATTCTGTTGTTAGGGCTGCTCACCCCCGAGGTAAGATAAGGTCATTCGTGATACGAGCCAGAAGAATCACTCTGTATACCTGATCATATCTTGATCCTCAAACTGACTCCAGTGGGAACGGGCATTGCTCCGTTGTCGTCAGCTCTCTCGCTTTGAAATGACGGTTATTGTAATGGGACTCGCACTTGGGCGTAACTGATGCGGACTGATTCAAGTTAACAGTTTCTGCTTTCTGCAGCGTTAGCACAGCCGACTGCACGTTAGAAATAGTCGATATGTGGTGGTGCACGTGAGAAAAATCAGTAGTTCCCGTTTAGGCCTCTGTTGATTCACACAGAGCATTTTGTCAATATGCCTTGGTGCACGCCATAGTTACGTGCACTGTCGTGTATAGGGTGATACGATAGGTCGTGAACGATTTTAAATGGCAGATTAACTATGTTAGAGCTATTGAATATTTATTAAGCTGCTATCAGCGTTTAGGGAAATTTAATGCAATCATGTGTGCAAAATATCAGAACCATCCGTTACTTATTTGATTTATACGAGCCAGCATAGTGGCCTCGCTTAACGTTAACGTTTTTCGGTACGTTGTTGTGTTATTTTTCAGTGGTGTTATATACATGAGCACTGTAAATGCTGTTTAATAGCTACAGCTATGAAATTTTATACGAACAATTTCATTGAATTTATCTACCAGGGGATGTAAAATTATTGCTGATTACTGTTAATAACCGGCTTAAATTTGAAATCAAAATCGTTCACGACCTATCGTGTCATCCCATATTTTGCACCAGCGAATGATCTAGAGATACTGATGGCAGATCGGCAGAGTGTGTGTGTGAACGATGTTGTGCAAGTAATTGTTGTAGATTGATCACTTTTCTTGCATTGTTGCTTTCTGTGACGACTTGTTTCTTATTAAGTGCATATGCAAGACTGCATCGTAGGTTATTTTGCGACTTCTGCTGTTGTTGCTATGATGATGGTCATTCATTTGTGAAGTTTGCATGCGGTTTTGGGCCGTGTCCGGCCCGTCAGAAGTAAATCTTGTCATTTTGCTTCTTGTGGGGCAGTCACGTTTCGTGCTGTTGGGATAAAATTAGGATTAGAGTTAGAATCGAGGCTTAACGTTTGAGTTTTATTACCCACCGGTGTAGCGTAGGTAGCAAAGCGAGATGGCTCTTTTCAGCGGTGTCTTTCTGTTTGTTCGCACAGTAACTTCCGAACGATTCAGTGTAGGATGATGAAACTTTGCAGTTAGGTGCATTGTACAAAAATCTCGCCCGAGTTCGAATGTCAAGGTCACCGGGGACAAAAAAAACGAAACAATGCTGAGTCATACCGACTGACAATGCATGGTAAGGCGACACGTGCGCTGTAGGCCGTGTGCTGCACACCGCAGCAGATGACTCCATTGTGTGGCTGCCCAGGGGTGATGGGGTGACGGCAGTGCACGCTGACGGCGGCTTGCATTTGGTTTTGTCAGGAGCGGTCCTCGCGGGTGCGGCTACACCGGTGGGAAAATCTGCACATGCTGTCTAGTTTTGATAAGATTTTGACTTGGTGAAAAATTGTTCTGTATTTATGAACTGATGATATTTGTTTCTTTCATAGTGAAATGCTGTTGATTAGCTCTAGGCTCTTTGTAATTGAATTTATGCATGCATTGACTCATCATTGTGTAATGTAAGCCTGTGTGGTTGCGGCAGCTAAATGCCGAATTCAGATGTTGATTTAACTGTAGCGAGAATTTCATTTTGCTTTCTGTTCAGATATCCGGTGTGATTTGAATTTGTAGCCAAGCAGCAGCAGCAGTGTGCGGGGCTGGCCATCTAGAGGCAGTGGCACTTTGCCTGTTCAGTTTCTAATGCTTTGATTATTGTGCATGTTTGCTATTCTGCATTCGATAGATGACTTTCAGCGTATCTAGTTTCATAATTTGTCTTAATCTTTGCGTCATCGTGCACTTGTTTAACGGCCCCCTTTTTCCGGGGACAACCTGGGTAAAGCAGCACAGAAAGGTAAACCCTTCTGGATTTTAGTGAAGCAAGAGATAACGAGGTGGCAGTGTCATCAGCTGGACCATTAACCTCGCCAGCATCTCATCACTCAAAATTTATTTGCAGGCCAGATGCTGTTCCTGTCATAACCAACAGTGTCAAAGCATTGTCTGCAAATTCTGTGCATCAGCTGTAAAGTGATTTCAGCTAACAGGGTGGGGCAGCCAAGTCACATCTTGGACTACCTCTTGGGAGAAGATGCTCCGCTGCTGTAGCCAAGTGATAAAATGATTGAAGTGAGGTAGGCCTGCCATGCAGTAGAGTTTCAGTGTGTGAATGAAAACATTGATCAAGGGTTTTGTTGGCCATTGTGGACTGGTTGTTGTACTATAGTTACGACTGTATGGCATGATAGAAATGTGTGTATTGTTAATGATAATGATACGAACAGTGTAGGGTGCACATACATATAATGAAGTCAGTTGCATCTGTGTGGCTTATTGTCAACCTCAATTAAGTTACGTTTGATTCACGCCGGACAGCGTTTGACTGTGCTGGGATTTCTACAGTAGTTAGAGTCGTGCTTCAGTTGTGCGTATGTAAGCACCAAGCACGTGGCAGGCTGGTTCAGTAGAGAACAGTGAGGCACATGCCTCGTGCCATATGCTCAGTTTTCAGTTACTCCCGGTTGTGCCCGGCCACCCAGAACAGAATGTTTGATGATTGCAACAGGCCGGCTGTCCTCTGTGTCGCCCAGCCAACAGTATCAAAGCACTGACAGGAACTCGAGGCATTGATGCCAGTTGGGTTAAGTCACAACTGGTCTCATCCTTTTGACCCACCAAATGACTTGTGAATGATGGGATCTCACACTCTTTATGACGGTACTTGGCTTGTGCCAGCTAATAAAACTAGGGCTGTACCGAATATTCTATTTGTATTCTGTGGGGCCGTGTAGTAGACTGAATAATTTATTAGTATTCTGCCAAAAGTAGATGGAATATGAACAAGTGGTCAAAGTCATTTGACATAAGGCCGCATCGCCACCACACACGGGCGGTTCAGTCATATTCACCAGGTGGCGCCAATGTGCACCGCATATATAGAAAGACAAAAAATGTTTGCCCTGGTAACGTCCCTTAGCTGCAGGATATTGGCAGTATCTGCATTTTGTTGGTCGACCACTTAAACCCCCTCCATAACCAATAGGCTGGTCGCTATTGTTCACGCAAAGCCAGTTATAGCAATTTTAGACCCAAAATTCGTCTTCATGGCAACGACCCTTAGACACTCGATCTCAGCAATGTCTTCATCGGATAGCTTGACCCCGAAAACCCACCCGAGAATCAAACAGCGTGTCACTAGCTATCACACAACCAAAGTTATAGCCCATCGAAAGCCAAAAAGCCAGTTATAGCAAATTGCGTCCCAAAATTTGTTGCCATGGCGACGTCCCTCAGCACCTGTGGACTCCCATCTAACACGATTCCTTTGGCCGATCCGAGCCCATAACTCAAACGGCATCTCGATCGGTTCAGCCACCTTTGCAGAGATTACCGCACAGTGTCCCTATATTTTACAATGGGACTCCCCTTTCCCCCTCAAAATTGCCCCTTCCCACGGGGGGATCTGGACCCCCATCTAATACATGGTTCCTTGGGCCCACACGAGTCCTCAACCCAAACGGCATCTCGATCGGTGCAGCCGTTTTTGCAGGGCTCGCTAGTATGACAGACAGACAGACCATGCTACTTGGTTGGTAACAATAGGTGGCATCTACGTACATTGTACTGCAATACAGGCTAAAAATAATTGGAGTTTGGGTGAAGGAACTGCGCGGGCTGCAGTGAGCGTGAGTAGTCTGTGCTGTGCCACATCGACAATCCTGCTACGTCTACGATTCTCCCACACAAATACACACCTGCCATTAGTCTGTCACTGCCGGGCACATGGAGCTGTTGTCTGCAGCCGTGACCAGTTGGCCATAACATGACATGCCCAGTCCCTGCGTGATTGCATCCTGCATCCATTTAGATACATAACATCATCAGGACCTAGCCACCGCTTAATCTGGATCAGTGGTTTGTACTCTTAACTTGAGTCATTCAAATCTCTCTGAATTGTAGAAAAAGTAAACTAGTGGTCAAATTATTTCATGAAAAGGCCGCGTCGCTGCCGAACATGGACAGTTCAATCGTATTCACCAGGTTTCACCAATGTGCACCCTGTCTAATACATGCTTCCTTGGACCCACCCAAGTACATGTCCGAAACGGCATCTTGATCGGTTTATCCCTTTTTTGCAGGGCTCATAATTGTGACAGACGGACAGACCACGCTGCTCCATCTGTAACAATAGGCCAAATCTACATACTTGGTACTGTGATGCGGCCTAATGATATGGATTTACGAAACCCAACGGAACTGCTTTAAGTGTGTGAGAACGATGGCACTAAGATATCCTGTGTCTTGTTCATATCTATCACGTGTGGATTTGATGGTACGTTTACAATAATGATGACGACGAACTTGAATGAATTACATTTTCGCACTGATGACACAAATGCACTAACTATTCATATTCTGTTTGTCTTTGGCCAAATAATACCTCCAGTTACTCTGGCCTTTCATCCTTTCGGGGTCGATAAATGAGTAGTAAGCTGCAATTGGATGTCTGCTGCCTCAATTGTTGTGGTGGTGCCATCTGGTGAACGCTCATGAAGGAAAGGCAGACATGATGTTATTTGTAGGTAAAACTGTGTGATCCATGCCTGAGCTCTTTGTGTGGACCTTGGTGCAAAAAGGCGCTATATAAATACTCTTCCTTTCCTTTATTTGGCTGAATAGTAAGGCCCCTCCCCCTCCCCCTGCTATTTGGTATAGCCCTAAATAAAACTAAACTTTATACCAAACCACGAGACACGACAGAGAAAATGAAGACGAGAAAACCTTGAACCTAGGTTTGGCTCAGGTTGTCTCGTATTACACGAGGCCGTGGAGTCTGTTCTGGTGTAGGTCGTCACCACGCCATTTTCACAAAGTTCTTTTTGTTCTGTTGTTATGTTGTTTTTCACTTGATGCAGTGTTGCTCACTGTTTAGTTAGTTTTGCCTTGCACTTGTCTGGCTTAACGATCACGTTTGACAGTGCGTGTGCATGTGTGTGTGTGACTTTTTATGCAAACAAAAGTTAATTTTTACGCATGTTCATGTGAAACTATAGCCGTGCACTTGTAAGTGTATTTTGTTGTCACGATAATCAGAATTGCTTGATGCGTTTCTCCGATATGTACAAGCTGCTGACTGCTAAAAATTGTCTTTATGGATGTTTGCACATTGACTAGTGTGTTTCGCCTCATCTTGCAGCGAGAATGACATCAGCTAACTTTATAGTCGCTGCATGGCTGACAAAGGTGGCAGCACATCTTGAATTTTAGGGCATCCGGCAGTCTTCTTAAAACTGTCAAATATATTGCTGTCTAACATAAGTTTAGGCCTACATGTTTGTGTAAATACGACGTCGCATTAGGTTAGAACCTATATGCATGCAAGGTTGGATACTAAATTGTACTACTATAGATCGAGCCAGAGAATGCGGCATTAACCCGATTGATGGCTTTGAATAAACCAAAACAGCCTCATAACAAACCTTAAACACCAGTTACTGATGGACGATTATTTTGGTGTGCCTCTGCAGTTTTTAGGGGTCAAGAACTCGGGGTCTGAAATTTATAGGGGTCCGTCAGTGCCCGTGAACTCCTTTTGCCGGCAGCCCCCTTGTTTGCTGATGCCCTATTTATTTTGGTCCAGTGCACTTTATTTCTAGGGCCAGAAAGTGTGTTTAGTAGATGTTGCTTGTGCGTGTTAATTATTACCAGGATTTGTCTAATTAGATGTTTGTCTGTGAGTTGTGAGGGTCTTGACACTTGTACTACAGCGCCAGACTCATCAAAATGCCTCAGTGGTATTTTGCTGATTCTGGCGCCTTAATAAGGCAGCGCTGAATGACGGTTGTTGTTGCGTGTAAAGGTGTTTCCAGTTTGCGCTGGAAAGTGTTGAGCGGCAGACTGCTTTCATGCAGTGCCGGTGGCAAACTGTTCCATGCTGAAAGCAAAACTCCATTGGACGGTTGACGTCTGCGCTTGGTGATAGCTGGATGCATCCAGTCGTTGGGAACCATAGCCGAAGACGACCTGGGAAACCTTCCACAGGGATACAGAGCTCCCGGAGGTACACCAGAGCAGTTCCATGGATCCATTTCAACGCAAGGCCTACAGTTCCGGAAACACCTCACTGCCACAATGGCAGCCAGTGGAGGCGCTGTAGGTTGATGGTCGTCGTTTGGAGTCCCCGACAGATGAGCCGCAGTATTTTGCCCGGACTTGCCATTTCTCCTGGTGCAGACTTTTCCAGGGATGCCAGTGTCATCGATGAAGTGTTTGTTGAGAGCCGGTGTGGTACTGTTTCTGAGACAATGCTTTGTGGCATCTCCAACCACCCACCCAGGCCCCTAAGACCGTTGTTCCACGTGAGCTTTCTGACTGCCACATGACGGACGACATCATCCACACGAGCGCAGAGGGAGGCAAGTGCCTCGTCTACCTGAGCAAGCACTCGACCCAGGCCAGACCGGCTCGCAGATCAACCCAACCAAACCAGAATGTGATCCAGCCTTGCCTACACAAGGTCCCCAGCCGCAAAGTGTTGTCCTCGGTTTTGAGAGAGTCCCCCGCTATTCGTGAATGTCAACGAATGGTCACAGATTATTGAGGGCACCGTCAGATGATCTTGCCTTGCTGAGAAATTGATCTTGCATGCTAATTATGATGATACAGGTTGTCGGTGAACTGAACGTGGTTCATGCATCTCCATGCATCTCCCCCCTTTCCTCAAATAGACATCATCGGAGCAGTGGTGATTGTCTGGAGGGTAAGAGGGAAAACTGTCAGGTCTGTTCTGTGCAATATTGTGTGCAACAATTGCGCAGAGTGCGATGCACACGCATATGAACAGACCTAACAGGTCTCTGGATTGGGTTTTGTCTCACTGGGCCCATTTCACTGTGCTTAGATTCATTTTTGTATTGTGTATTACTGTGTGTTGTATACATACATAGGTTTGTAACATGGTGAGGTGGACCTGGTGGGATTGAAGCCTATCCTTAAGACCATTACTTCCTTTAGTGCTTTGACACTGTTGGTTGGGTCATTTGACCCGCAAAAACCGTCCCCGAAATGACCTATAATGTGTTTAGTGGGACGTTAAACCCTACTCACTTCACTTCACTGCATGCAAAGTCCGCACTGTGGGCATTCTACCGCTCAGTCACCGGACACGTGGAACTGTCATGCTGATTCTGTAACATTTCGTGAATAATAGTTATTAGCTATTTATCTCGTGTATTCTTGAAGTACTGCTTTGTTCGTTGCAGTGAGTGTATAGCACGGAGATGCGTTGTCCTGTTGACGTTCGACCACGTGTTGAATTGTGTGTGTACTTATTAATGCCAGCATCTCAGAAGTTTTGTTAGCCTAGCGTACACTGTCTCTCACAACTCGATTAAACTGTGAAATTGTTTCTGTTATGTGTTTTTCGTGCACTGATGTTGTAGCTGATTGTTTAATAGTTAAATCAGCAGTCCAGGTGACTAATTATTAACCACGTAGTGGTGCAGATAGAGCAGTCGGTCCGGCATGTTTGTGTCTCTGTGTCGGGAGAGTGACTTTTGAACCAGGCATAGATCGAGTACAAGCACTCGCTGACATTTCGCGTTCAGCACTGTGTTGTCATAGCAACGAAACCCGTGCACCGATCGCAAATCCGCCCAATAGTGCACAACTAGAGGGCACCCCGTACCATTCCGTCAAGTGACATCCGGGTCCGTGCAGTAGTGTGTGAATGTGGCGAGGGACAATGAAACACACAGACGGCCGTGACCAATATACATTTCGCTTTGGCTACGCCTCGCGTGAAATGTAATGAAATGGCCCTCGGTCTAGATATTGGAGTGCTGGTTCATCGTGAAATTCTCGAGGTCAAGATTACGGGTCAAAGTTCACTGTCACAGGATGAACAAGAAGGCCAGCATCCGCTGACAGGACGGCGCGCTGCCAATTTCAGGCTACTGGCCAACCATTGTGCCGAACGCAGGCT
>Ga0056108_1000479_pt1 | contig 11706 bp, 9 predicted proteins | sample WorMetG1BERMUDA1_FD_83875 | JGI IMG/M metagenome (GOLD analysis project Ga0056108, IMG submission 83875) | Marine gutless worms symbiont microbial communities from Max Planck institute for Marine Microbiology, Germany - Inanidrilus... ... | reverse complement strand
TTGATAGGCAGCTGCGCTTAAACTCTAGTCTTTAACTCCAGTTTTAAACTAAAGTCACTTTACTTTTCGGATTAATGAGTAATGACGTCTTGAATGACGTAAACACAGACATCAAATATTTAATTTCACATAAGCGTACAAAACGGTCTGCATAAGTCTCATAATTGCACGATAACAAAAAATGGCGAATATTTTCGTTCTCGGCAACTGAATGAATAGCGGTGAATAGGTGGAATCGTTCTCCGAACTTAGTGCGTGTTCCATGTGCTACGGCCGGTGAAGACTTGTACCGATTTGTTACCATGGCTACAAACACCTGGTTTAAAACTGGGTTTTAAACCAAAGTTAATCCCAGCTCTGGTTTAAAACCAGATTTGGCATTCAGATTAAGCTTTGGTTACTTTAGTTTAAAACTTGTTAGTAGTAGTAGTAGTAGTAGTAGTAGTAGTAGTAGTAGTAGTAGTAGTAGTAGTAGTAGTAGTAGTAGTAGTATTAATAGGAGCAGCAGCAGCAGCAGCAGTAGCAGTAGCAGCTTAGCCAGCAGCCCCACCCTCAGTTAAGAACTAGAGGATTTTGTTAAATCAAGTTTTACTGCCCACATGTCCTTGCTGACGGCAACTAGCAGATAAACTACTAATACTACGACTACTGCCGCTTTAAGTTTCTAACAGACCACGGTAATGGTTTGACTTATTCTACGGGTTGTGTCTGTGTCTGTCTGCATAAAACAGCATTTAAACAAAGATTCCCCCAAACTGGAAATCTTAGCTAGTCAAACAAAAACTCTAAAGTAGTGTTAGTATGGTAGAAGTGTTTGTGGATCATTTTGTTGGAGGAATTAAATGATGCTTTGTCCTGAACACAACCGTTAACTCTGTTCTCATTAACTCTGTAACAAAAGTGGCTCGATCTGGTAAAAGACCCAGTTTTTGCTTATTAAAAATCTGCCATGCCTCGCTGCATATCAAGTCTCCAACAAGCACACAGTTTGCAGCTGTTCAAGCAGACCGTGAACGGCCTCTATCTTCCCATCTTTCTATACACTACTGCTGTCGATTTTATTCAGCAACCTGTCCAGACTGGTTCTGCTCAATATCTTATGCTGAAATTCCTGTAGCAGACATCAACAGCGAAATACAATTTGCTGACTTGCGCCAGGTGATGCCACTTTGTGTTAAAATGTGGGCAGTGAAACGCAGCGGCGTTTTTAGCCACCCTATATACAGACACAGACATCAACACACCGTCACAGAGAAATACAGACAGGGTTCAATTTGACGCCGGGGTTTATCCCGACTGGAAAAGTCGCGATCCTGGCTGTAAATTCCCTCAAGAATGCAGCCATGGTCGTTTTAACTCAATACCACAATACCCTTGGCACCTTAATCTTCTACCTCAGAATCCTAACCCGGCACCAGAATTTTACAAAATGAACAATGCAGACAGACAGACAGACAGACAGACAGAGACAGACAGACAGACAGACAGACAGACAGACAGACAGACAAGACAAGACAGTTACCGCCTCGGCCTGTTTCTTGTACGTGTCCCAGAGCTGAGTGAGTTCATCACTGACTGTTGCCGATGACAGTTCCAGTGCCTTGATGATCTCACCTGCATACTTGCCCTGAGACGATGATATGAACGTGTACGCAAAGCCACGACGACCTGCACGACCTGTCCGCCTACACATCAACATACACACACACACGGACCTGCTGTGTAGAAAGGGTTAACTCCTCTAGCGGCTGCTGTGCTATATATGTACTGTACAAAGGCAAACACACAACAATATACAGTCTAAGCTAAACCAGAAAGAAATGCTAAACCTAAACAAACACAAACAAACTAAACCTAAGCCTGAACCAACACTCATCTTTAAGAACTGCTCACACCTGTGTGCATATCACTGTGCACAACTGTCACACAGAACACAACACAGAACAGTTCTGATAATTTTCTCTCTTATCCTCACGACAATCATCACAGCTCAGATGATATCTACTGGAGGGGACGAGGAAGTGCACACAAGACTCCACGTACCCACAGCGATGTACGTAGTCCTCGTAGTGGTTAGGAGAATCATAGTTGACAACAAGAATAAGATCTTTGACATCAAGTCCACGAGCACAGACTGACGTCGCTATCTGACAACCACACGTACACGACGACTCAACAATGTCCTTCCTCTGCACTTCTCATTTTGAACATTGACAGCAGATCCGCTGACTTTGCAATCTTTATCTGACAGGTATCTGCCCGAGTATTGATAATATTACTGTTATACAAAACTGACAAATGGTCAAAGTAACTTGAGAAAAGGCCGCATCGCTGCCATACATGGATGGTTCAATCATATTTGCCAGGTAGCGCCAATATTCCCCATCGGCATTCGAAGCATAAAAGTTCTGTACATTGCTGAGTAACTTTTAGTATATCGACTATGGACATGTCCAGGCATCAGCCGGCTGCCATCTTGGTTTAAAAAAATCAAAATTTCAGTCATGTGAAGGCTTAAAAGGCTTAAAATGCATCATTGTACGAAAATTCTCAGCGATTCGGTGAAACATTGTTAAGTTATGGTGATTCAACAGTTTTTAGGCCGCACTGCAGTACTACACTGTGTCTCAAAAAAGTTCTCACCTTGTAAATGTGACAGATCTTTAACCGATTTTGAAAATTTTTTGCACTGCTGGAAAGCATACGACCAGCAGTGCAAAAATTTTGCAAATTGGTTAAGATTTGACAAAGTTACAGGCAGTTTAAAGGTGGGAACTTCTTTTTGAGACACAGTGTACATACATAGATGCGGTCTATTGTTACCGAGCCGAGTAGCGTGGTTTGTCGGTCTGTCTGTCACAGTAGTGAGCCCTGCAAAAATGGCTGAACCGATCGAGATGCCATTTGGATTGAGGATTTGGGTGGACCCAATGAACCATGTATTGGACAGGGGTTCAGCACCCCCTAAGGGAAGGGGAAACTATATGCGGGAAAGGGGCGGCCTGTTGTCAAGTATAGCAACTCTCTCCTGTGAGCTTCACAAAAAACGGCTGAACCGATTGATGCCATTTAGGATTTAGACCTCGGTGGCCCCAAGGAACCATGTGTTAGATGGGGCTCCTGATCGCCACTGTAAAGATGCAATTTTTAGGGGAAAGGACATGCCCAATGACACTCCTCTGTAAGCAGTGTAAAAATGGCTAAACCAATCCAGATGCCGTTTGGGGTGTGGACTCGGGTGGGCCCAAGGAAGCATGGGTAACAAACTGACAAAAACAAACAGCAAACACACGTAGGAACAATGAATCCCCATTCCAAATGTTTTATGAGCACAGCCAATGTCGACATGCTGTGAGTGGGTGAAAACATTCCCATGTTTCACTTCATTCAGAGTTAAACACCGTTACCAGTACATTTTCTTGGAACTCATGGCTCTCCAGATTCAAAGTCTGCCTAGACTTCATCTACTCAGACTGATACACCACAAGTGACATCGTCAGCAGCAGTCAAAACACACTTGGCAGTAAAACGTTTACTTACTTCACCCGATGACATATACTAACTCACGTATCAGTAGTTATTTATATCTGCTCACAATCACGACTTCACTCCGCTGTGGCTAACTGCAATTAGAGCTAGCTAACTTTACTAATCAATTAGAATTTACTAATAAATTAGAATAAGAATTAAGTCATTTCTGCTAATGAAATAGCATCATCACCAACATTATTTTTAATTAATTAGCATCTAATTATAATCAGATCTAATCAGCTGTCATAGATTCTTTCGGCCCAACCTGGAGTAGCTCTTAAGAACTAGGCCGGTGTTGAATTCACTTACTTATAAGATAACTCACACTGACTACTAACAAGCAGCTTGACGTTTCCGGACTTGAAGTCGTCCATGATACTGTCGCGGTCGTACTGGTCGATGCCGCCGTGGATTGACATACACGTGTATGAATGTCTCAACAGATTCTTCATCAGTTCGTCGGCGTGTTCTTGCTTGTGTACAAACACCAGGATACTGCCGCGCTCCTGGTACAGGCCAAGCAGCTCTAGCAGCTTCAAGAACTTCTGATTGTCCTCCAGAACAATCTAAACACAAGGACAGGACAGATTGGACAAATAAAATGCAAGAACAAAACTGACTGGACAAATAATTATAGTCCAAACATCCAAAGGGCATGTTGTTGCAAAAAAGACCTGATACAGTACAATTCCTTACAACAATGAATGCACAGCATTTGCCGTCAGTCAATCCATCAATCAATCCACTAGAAAACCTCCCCCGTGTGGGTCCCGGGGCTGTAAGTGGGTGTCTGTAGTGGGCGTCTACATAAATAAGTAAGTGACAAATTTGTGAAGCACCGAACTAAGAACAGGCCTTCTCCATTTGCAGGTCGGATGTTGTAAGGGACTAAACTTGGCTTTAGTTTTTTTGTGTTTATTCTGTGCTGTAGTACATTTCTTTCGATTCGTGAATGTGTACTTTTGTTGTGTTAGGTTTAGTTTTTCCATACCAAGCCAACAGATTGGCTCGGGGGAACGTGTCTGAAATGACCTACTTTGCGTTAAGTGGGACGTAAAACCTTAACTTAATCAACTAGAAAACCTAAGTATCGCCGAGTCGCTAAAGGATGCCAACATTCATGTTAAATCTGAATACCATGGCATATTTACTAGGGATTTGCTGAAAACCGTCTGACGGTTTGGTTTCGGTTTTCAGATAACCAAACCGAACCGTCCGTATTTCCGCGTTCCAGCCGATCGGTTTTTTTGTCATGTCGGAATTCCATCTTTCGACTACCACACGTAAGCATCATTAGCCCGTACTGCACTGCAGCACATGACCCAGTCACATCAGTAGCATTTATTCTCACTCCAGTTTTTATACTTAGGCCTACCTGCAACTCGGCATTAAACGCTGAGCATTACTGCAGCTACTTACATGTACAGTATGCCTACATATAGCAGCTAGCTGCTGTAGGCAGGTATGTTTCTCTTAATATCGTCATCAGTCATTTGTCGAACTATTCAAAATTATCAAGTTCCTAACCAAATCACGTTTTTTATCAAAAACCGAACTGAACCGATTCTAAACCAATTCTGCAGTTTTTTCGGGGGGAACCGAGCCAAATCAGAAGTCAAAAATCAATTTCGCAGACCTCTAGTGTTTACTACACCTTTGCTCTATCATGCATAAAAAGTGCGCTTTTGCTGCAAATAACGTATCATCGAATGTTGTTCGTTATCTATGATGTCACTACTTCCAACTTGATGCTGTTAAGACAAATAAGTAAGCGTTTTAGGAATACGACAGACACAGACACCCATTTAACGGCCTCTTTTCCAGGATAACCGGGGTAAGCCGGCACCAGAAAGGTTAAACCAATCGTGACTTTAATGAAGCAAGAGATGATGGGGTTACAGTGGCATCAGCTGGACCATCTGCAAATCATTGCAACTAGATGCAGTTATCATGAAATAAACCACAGTGAGTGAGTAGTTTCTTAACGGCACATCAGCACATTATAGGCTATTTAGTGCCATAAATGGTGGATAGCAAGAGAACAAGTATGTAAGAAATAAACCACCGTCAGGTACTTACAACGTACTGTTCAACGTCCTTGCAGACGACGCTGCGACCTCCGACCTGCACCTCCACTGGCTTGGTGAGGATACGTCGTGCAAGTGCTTCCATCTGACGAGGAAACGTCGCTGAGAACATGACAGTCTGACGGTCGGGACGAACGTTGTCCACCACTCGCATCACCTGCTCACACGGCACTTACTTACTAGTTATGGTTGTTGTTGTCATTAGGCCACATTACAGTACTACGTATGTAGATGCAGCCTATTCTTACAGACTGAACAGCGATGTCTGTCAGTCTGTCTGCTACAGTCGTGGACTCGGGTGGGCCCAAGGAACCACACATTACATGGGATCCAATTCTGAGGGGGAAAGTAAAGTATAGGGACTCCCTGCCATGAGCTGTGCAAAAACGGCTGAACCGACTGAGATGCCATTTGGTATGTGGAATCGAGTGGGCCCAATGAAGCATGTATTAGATGCACATTGGTGATTCAAACGTCTGTGTGTGGCGGCGATGCAGCCTTACGTCACTTGTTATTGTTATTACTATTTTTAGCTCAACAACACAGAATTATAGTGATGCCTTGAGTAGCAGCAGCAATGGCAGCAGTTGTAAAGTGTGAAATGTGTAGTCCACAAAAAGAAAAATGTGGAGTCAAAAATACGTTTACAATAGAAATGTTTAAAAAAGATTTGGACAAAATGCGGAGAAATACAACACTGAAACATGAACATATCTTTAAAACATCAAAATTCAATGTGTATTTAAAAAGACTGCTTCAACACACACCAGACAAGGGCTTTGCCACCAGACAACAATCAGGAATTTGTCCCCAGACCTCACACTGTGGGCAAGGCACAGGTCCCGGGTTATAAGGTAGGCCCTATCCATTTCCAGGCCAGACAGTTATTGGGCGACCGTTTATAAAATGGTTCAGAATTTCAGTGAAAATGCAATTTTCATGTTTGGCGAAGTACTGTAGAAGCATTAGTTAATTGTGGTTGGAAAACAACTTTGGATTCCTTACTTTCTCGGTAATATTTCTACCACAAAATAGCAAAATTGGTTGACGTGTGTCGAAGCCCTAGCAAAATTGGAATGTTTTATTGGGACACAGTGTATTTTTTGTTGAGCGCAATGTAAAAATCTTAATTCAATCACATCAGATATTGTGAACTCTTAAAAATCTGTATAAGTTACACTCTGCAGTCAAAGTCAAAGTCTTTATTACAAGCATACAAGAAACATATATGCACAAGATACGTTGTGACTCTAGTATGCATGCAGCACGGCATGTACCTGAGGTTCAAATCCCATGTCAAACATTCTGTCGGCCTCGTCCAGTACAATGTACGTACAACGTCGCAGGTTAGTCACACGACCTGAACGTACAAACAACATTCTCAGCATCAGCCAGATGTCATCACTGCCACCACATCAGTCAGCTAACACACTCGGCTGACTTCACACAGCTAATAAACAATACCACCTGTAAAGTCAGCATGGTATGTACAGCAGTGACAGCTACACAGTGATTAACTCCATTATCATACGAGAGTCCACACGCACACAATACAGCAATAACTATAATGCTGTTGGTTGGGCGGCAGGAGGAGCATCTGGCCTGTAAAAAATTGAGTGGTGGGGTGCTGGCGCAGGTATCTGTCTCTAAGGCAAGGTGCAGACTTGCATATGGCCCATCTGATGCCACTGCCACCCACTGTCTCTTGCTTCAGTAAAATTTCGGAGATGTTCTTCCTAGCCAATCGCTTGGCAAAGTACTGAAAAAAAACTAAATCTAACACAATAAAAGCACACACACCGGTACACAAATAAAAACTATAACACAAAATAATTACAACTAGAAATGTGGGCCAATGCCCAACGCGGTGGCGCCCTCTGTTCAATGCCGCAAAGTTTGGCTAATGCCCACTAATAGAGTGCCGTGCAGTAACGCTGCCAAGATGCGAAACCCGTTGAAATTTGCAGGGGGGCCCCAAACTCGCCAACCGACCTCAGCCGTTAGTGGGCCGATGTTCACCATATTGTGAGGACATCTGGGGAGACATTGCTGTTTAACAAATTTTTTTTCCGATTGTCGATATGTGCCTTAGTTGCAAAGATATAGCCAGACAAAGTTGTGCAATGGTGCCCAGATCACGACTTTTTGGTGTTTTTTAGGTCCTGCATTTCCAGCGTGCCACGTGCAACACGTTTCAGACCTGCATCCTAAATTTGCACTAAGGCCACACCATGTGTACAAGTATGGCAGACATCCAATCTGCGACGGCTGAGATTAGGCGAAGAAAAAAGATAGAAAGAAGAAACAACAGGGCAAAAATATAATGGCCTGCCCTATTACATAGGGGGCCATAAAAAGCTACATCTAACACAGATAAAATCCAGACTGGTTTTACCAGCTCACCCGGGTAGTGACGAATTATGCATCAATGTCATGTCAGTGCAAATTCACCATTACTGACAGTTTCTCTTAACTGGCTAAGTTCTCTGAACTGACTTCACATCTGACAGTATACCTGCGTATGATGAACCATGTCGTAGGTTTCTTAATTTTGTCTTTTTTGTCTATGAATTTTGGTTCCAATTTAGTTAGATTTTTTGTCTGGTTTGGTGTACAACAAGCATGTATGAAGTCGCCTCTGGGACAGAACGCACGTTTTTGTGCAATTTACTTTGGTCTTTCAGCATCTGATGTTGGACTGCATAAACTGAACAAGTTTGCATCATATTACTGGTGGGTTTTATGGACCGAGCTTGCTTTGCATATGAGGTTATTACCATTACAGAGAGTCAGCTTACAATGATGCATCATGACTTTTCTAGGGAAGAGGCTGACGAAATTACTGCTTACTTGGTTACATGATTTTACGTGACTTATGACAGGTAATGCTATTAGCGCATACATTTAAGTGTTTTTCTGTTTTTATTTTTTTTACTATATGTGTTTACTTCGTGCACGACTTCTATAATAAATAAACACTGGCATTGGTGTCACAAAACCAGACACTCTTATTGTTCATCCAGATTTCCACGCAAGTACTGCAAACATTTCGCAAACAAAAAAGTGGATTCTGCAATGTGAAAGTCATCTGTATGTACAATGAAGGCTGCAACAGCTGATATCAAACAGACAAACATGCACTCCACGTAGCAGAGGTTGCCAGTTTGACAATTCCCTTCTTACAAGGTGGATAATGTATATAGTAGTCATGCCAGAGAGCTACGAAAAATAAATATAATGACATAGAATGAACTAAACAACACATTTGTATTGCGCCACATGTTGCAGTGGAATCAGAGGTTGATAGCTGTCAACGACTTGCCCAGGGTCACTACGTGAAAGTGGAACAACAGGGAGTTGAAGGCATCACAAGTCCAGTGCCATTACATCACCACATCATGCTGATCCCCATTCATCACACAGTCACCAATGTGCATACATATTAACATGTTTACAGTATGTAGCACAGATTAATACCAGCGGCGGCCGAGCAGAAAGCCACATGAGAGTCCACACTCACACAACATACTAAAAACTATGTGTTTCGGCCGGAAATCTCTGCAACATTCAACGCACAAGCAATACACGCCACCTGTGGGACGCAAGGACCTAGCTACATGTTGTTACCTGTACGATCGTCTCAACATTCAAGACTGCGGAACCCTTAGCTCACACGTGACTGCATCATAAACTACAAGTCTGCTGGTTTTCAACGAGGGTAATGACAACAGTTCTAACTGCACACGTTTGCTGCATGTATGTGGTGGACAACTAGTCACTCAACTCAATGTAACTAACAATGTCAGCCTTGCATGCCACAATCAAAAACAACTATAGAAAAAAACTGCATTCATTTTAGTTCAATAACTTACTGAATGCGAACAAATGACGTCAGATATAGACAACAAGTAATGCATTTTCCATCCAGTACTGTCCACTCTGGTCTGACATTTTCACTCCAAAAAACATCAATAAACCTTCTGTGTTTTCTATTGTGAATCTTTCTCTGTCAACAGTCTACGTCACATGCGAGATACAGATGCAACATGAGGACAGTGACTTGGTAATTCTTCTTCACAAACCTTTGACGGTTGAGCCGCTCTAAGAATTTCACATCAACTTCCTCGTGCTGCCCTTGTTACAATGAAGAAAACAAAAGTAACATATGAATGAATACAAACTACTACTACTACTACCATTTTACGGACATTATACTGAACTGGAGGATTTTGTTGGAGCAAAGTTTTACTGCCCACATGTCATTGCCAATGGCATCTGGTACATTGGTATTAGGGAGAAGATGCTAGAGTTCTCCTCAACAGTGTTACCTGCACCGTCTCCATACCCTCATATGACATATGAATACAAACAGATAAGAAAGACCCACAGATAGACAGACAGCCAGACTGTGGCTGAATCATACCACTATTAGCAGCGAGCATGTCAATCATGCGTCCCGGTGTACAGACGATCATCTCGGCTCCACGTTTCAACTCAGCGATCTGTTCAGAGATGCCAGTGCCACCATACACACAAACGACATGGAGGTCAAGAGCCTTGGTGAACTTGCGACACTCTCGACCAATCTGCATCGCCAGCTCACGTGTCGGCGTCAATATGATTGCTGTAGACACACGCATATACCAGTGTTGTAGCAAGTACTCTGTCAACAAGTACCAGTACATGTGCTGCAAGTACAACTTGTACCAGTGCTGCAAGTACAACTAAATGGGGCTCAAGTACAAGTGGTCCAAGTACCAGTACAAGTACACTGTCTTGAGTTAGTGGTATGTTCTGTTACCTGGGTGACGTTGAGTGCAGACGGTGATGCTTACTGCTTTCCCACACTACTGCACAGATCCGGATGTAACTTGGGGAATGGTAGGGGGTGCCCTCAAGTTGTGCACTGTTTGGCAGATTTGCAATTGGTGCATGGGTTTCATTGCTATGACAACACAGTGCAAATGCGAAATGTTAGCAAGTGCTTGTACTCGCTCTGTGCCTGGTCTTAGTTGGTCTCATCAGCCATGAACAACTGCCAATCAATTTTCTAGACTCAACCACACACTGAGGCACAGCTCAATCAAATACTTCAGCATTTAGTTTCAATATGGCTTGCATCTCAACTGAATCTGTTGTGGCATCCCTGTGTCATCATTTCGTAAACAGAAAAAAGCCTCATTATCCTTGTGAGTATTGTTCAGTATCTTTAATTAACTCTCTCCATTTACTACAGCAGTGATATTTCAGTAACTGGAACGTGAACACATATTAAAATGATTGCTTTCAGTAAAACTGATACTAAAACTAAAACTATAAAGAATATAAGTACTGGTACTGCATAAATGCTTAAGTAATAACAGTGAAGACATGCTGCTTAAGTAATAACAGCGAAGACATGCTAAAACTGGAGTACAAATGATCTGGAAACGTCACAGTCGTGAGGTACAGAGTCATAATATGATAATGTTAACTGAAAGATAACTCAGCGGCATCGTCATGACAACAATGGGTTATGCGAAGCATCAGCAAGGTTAACCGAGTTTAGTACAAGTGGACACTAGTGGACTAGTCTGAAAATAAAACAAGTGGTCAAAGTAATTGCCACAGCAGACGGATGGTTCAATCATATTCACCAGGAGGCACTAATCTGCCCTCCTATGAGGGCACATTGGCGCCACCTGGGGAATACGATAGAACTTGTGCTTCCTTCGACCCGCCAGAGTCACCGGAGTCCACAACCCAAATGGCAAATCGATCGGTTCAGCCATTTTTGCACAGCTCATGGCAGAGTGCCATTGGGCACATTGGCGCCCACTGGCAAATTCGACTGAACTTGTGCTTCTGCTGACAAATACGACTGAACTTGTGCTTCCTTCGGCCCACCCGATTCCATAACCCAAACGGCAAATCGATTGGTACAATCGTTTTTGCACAGCTCAGGCAGAAACTCCCTATACTTTACAATGGGCGCTCCGTTCCCCAAAATTGCCCCTTTCCATAGGGGGATCTACACTGCCATCTAAAACATGATTCCTTGGGCCCATGTGAGCCCACAACCCAAACGGTATCTGGATCGGTTCAGCAC
>Ga0056108_1000478_pt1 | contig 11738 bp, 8 predicted proteins | sample WorMetG1BERMUDA1_FD_83875 | JGI IMG/M metagenome (GOLD analysis project Ga0056108, IMG submission 83875) | Marine gutless worms symbiont microbial communities from Max Planck institute for Marine Microbiology, Germany - Inanidrilus... ... | reverse complement strand
TAATATGGTGAACTTCGGCCCACTAGCGGCTGAGATCGTTTCGTTAGTTTGGGGCACCCCTGCAAATTTCAACGGGTTTCGCGTCTTAGCAGCGTTACTGCACAGCACTCCAGTAGTGGGCGTTAGCCAAACTTTGTGGCGTTGAACAGAGGGCGCCACCTGTATTCGGCAGGGGGGTCATCACGTTGGGCATTGGCCCACATTTTTAGTTTACATAAGTTTTAACAAATAACAGAAGAATAAAATATTTACAAAAATAAAGTGTGACACACAAAAGCTGAAAACTTCGTTCAAAAAAATCCAGTTCCTTCAGAAAAACTGCAGTCTTCATCAGGGATGGTCAGTTGCTTTGGATTTAACGTAATTTTAATGTAATTACAATAAAAATCTGTAAGACCCACTACTTGCAATGACTGCATCATAACATCATGATGTCACCACTCCTGATCAATTACAGGCGGCCCACTCAATCAAAATTGACCAAAATTTAGTGACAACTACCAACAATAAAAAGCTGGACCCTCGTAGACTTTCAGGTTTGTGGTACATGAGAACTACATCAGCAATCAATACCATAAACAAAACATCATCAGAGAAATGACAGCACATAGAACGAAGATATACTATTTAGCATCACAATACTCACGGCATGTACATCAAGCATGTCCACACTGAGATCATACGCTGTGAGACGAAGTTGATCAAACACCTACACAGGACAACAGCTCACTACAGCAGCTGTACCTAGTTCTATAGGTAAACATCGTAGGTAATTTCAGAAAAGGTCTTCCAACCAATCAGAGTAGTTGCTTGTTACTCACTAACAAGGGTACAACAACTAAAAGATGACACACAAGAGATGGCATGTATCCGTTTCAACTTATTTTGTCAACCTATTCCAAAATGTCACCAGTTATTCCTAAGACCAAGGCATGTCACCAAGCAGAGTTTCACTATAGCCTCTCTTCATACACTAAAAGACAGACACACATAGATAACATGTAAATTCCTCTAGTTTAGTTCTCCAGCTGAAAAATGCACTGGGTCTATTCCATGCCACCCAGGAGCCAATGTCAGTCAGCTACATAATAACAACATTTAATGTATTTACAGCAACAATATACAATGCATTTACAGGTTACAGACTTCCCTATAGAGATTTATAACGGCCCAATGCAAATCATGGAAAACAGGTAACTCGAATGGAAGCAAGCAGCATGTTTCACACATTAAATTAATTAGCTCAATCCACATGCAAAACACACAACACATGTTAAACAAATGAAGTGCTCCAATGGCACCAGTTGCTGTTATAATACGATTATGATTCAGAGATCAAAACTACTATTATTTTTTTGCAAATACGCTGACAATCTACTGAAAGGAAATACTATCCACCTTAATTTCCGTACAAGAAAGGATCAAACAGCGTTCTCTAAAAATCTGAGACAAACAGTGAACTTTGCAGTTGGGAACTTGCTTTTAACTGCTGTAAATCTCTACATGTCCTGCTACACAACCTTTATGCTACTGTCCCCTTTGGCCAGAGTTTCAGAACCACGTGTTAAACTTTTCAGGCCAAGTGCAGCACACCTAAAAATCTTGCTCTCCAATGAACTTGAGTTACTTCCGAGGTAATTAAGGTACGCAAAACCTATCAAAGGGCAACGACTTTAAAACACAGCACGGACTGCCTATGAAACTAACTACAGCACTCAACCATCAGTGCCGCAGATGTGGACGAGAACTTCACAGACTATCGCTGTCGACTGTTACGTAGCTTAAAATTAAATAGCAGAATTGTCAAATGACACTGGACACCATGCAGTCTCTAGACACAGCTGAATTTCTCTTTTTCTGGAGCACTCAAGGAGCAAATTGCCCCAAAGAAGCAAACACTAGAATGTGGGGAATGTGGGCCGATGCCCAACGTGATGGCCGCACAGCCGAATATAGGTGGCGCCCTCTACGAAAGTTCCGTAATTCCATTCCCTGTACCATGCCACAAAGTCTGGCTGATGGCCACTGCTCGAGTGCCACATAGTAATGGTGCCAATATAGGAGAATGCAAGACTAGGACGTAAAGTGAATTTTGCACCTGGCAAAATTCTGTCAGGAGGCAAGAGCCCCCCCAAAATGTATATATAGTGTACCAGCCCAGGAGATGGCCAAACATTGTGCAAAGTTTGGTTGGCCTCTGGTGACTGACGTCGCTGCAGTAACGAAGCCAAGATGCGAAACCCGTTGAAATGAGCTGGGGTGCCCCAAACTGGTAAACCGATCTCAGCCGTTAGTGGGCCAACGTTTGTCATATTGTGAGGACATGGAGGAGATACTGCTGTTTAACGAGTTTTTTCCGATTGTCAATACGTGCTTAGTTGCGGAGATACAGCCCGACAAAGTTGTGCGATGGTGCGCAGATGGCGAATTTTTGGCGATTTTTTGGGTCCTGCATTTTCAGCAAGCCACGTGCAGCAGATTTCAGACCTGCATCTTAAATTCGCACTAAAGCCACACCATGTGTGGAAGTATGGTACACATCCAATCTGCGATGGCTAAGATTAGGCGAGGAAAAAAAGAAAGAAGATAGAAGAAGAAACCACATGACAAAAACATAATGTCTGCATCTGCTACACAGGGCAGCCATAATGAGGCGAGTGACACACAGCTCACCTCTGTGATAAAGAAGTACATCAACACATCCAACAGTCACGCTGCTATGAGTAACAAGCTACTGGACAGACATGTTCAACTTGACAACAGGGTGACAACACATAGGAACAAATCAACAACCAATGAAAAAATAGAAACACAGTGAGTGCAGTGGTGAGAAGTTAGACAGCATACACACTGACCATACTGAATATGACACAGTAATATGCACAACTTACATGTTATGAATTTATATTTATATATGATGTAGTACACATAGTTAACCACGCCACTGGGTATGCAAGCCAGCATATTTGGTGCATGTCTCAAGCCAGGATAAAGTGGGAGGGTTGCGGCAGGAAGGGCAGCCAGCGTAAAAATGCGGGGATGAGGGAGGTGGGTCGCTGGTTAGTCTGGATGGAGTGGCACTCAGCCCGATTGTCAGTGTGTATGCCTCTAATATCTTCCCTTGCACCATAAAGTTCAAACGTTCATTTCTTCTGGCACCGGCTCACGCGGTAGTCCCGGAAAAAGGGACGCAAAATGGTTGTGTATGTGCGTGTGTAGTACACATAGTAATGACATCAAAGAACAGGCATACAGACAGCGATGCCCCTTCTGTCAGAAGTCTGATGGTGTATGAAGGAAGGAGGAGGCCAGGCCACTGGCTGGGGTCACTGATTTACGTTAGACATCCGTCAGTGCTTGGACACTACTGGATGCCAATAATCCCCAAAGGTTCTCTTCCAAAAACCAGTGGAGGAAAAACCAAGGTGGATATGACTAGCCCAAGTACACCTGGAAAATGGCTGTTAAAGATGGAAAGATTGGCACACTGTACTGTTAAACAGCAGTTAATAGCAGTGAACAAAGAGCATGCACAACTTCACTGCAAACAACATCTTGATTGAACGCCATCGCAGTGACGGCACGGAACAAGGGACAAACATGCCGGACCAAGCTCAACCCACAACATACAGCAATGTCTGCCGATGCCGGCTCAACCAAGTCATAACGGCGTCCACAGTCGTCACTCGGCAACAGAGACTGGACACAACAGCTCGCCTCGTCATCGACTGACGGCGACATGGGCGGCCCTTCATGAAAGCCAACTAGCTTATCTCGTCGGCTTACTGACATGACCTACACGACATTAGGACATCCAACACAAAGGCGTTGTCCGACAGCATCTAGACACACAGTTCTTTTCATATAATAATGACAAACTGATCCACATCTAGCATCCATGTAGGGTTGGATCGCTAGCTGGGTCCACATCTGGGCAGAGTCGTCTGTATTTTATGACAACACTAGACAGACAGTGGACACTGCCTAAATGCAGACCCATGCCAAGACCAAACACTGTGTTATGTTCTGGCGATACTGCACAGATATGGTCAACGTTCAAGGTGACAGTGTGACAAGTTCTGGTGTAGATGCAGTAGACTGACTGAAAAGTTCGTCTCTGATATAGCCATATTTGTGCTGAAAAGGGACGTTAAACTCCAACTAACTAACTGACTGAAAAGTGTGAATCAAGTTGGGAAAGCCAGCTAAGTCACCGTGACTAAAAAGCAGATCTGAATTGAAAACTGTAAATAAGCAAATTCACTATCACCAACCAAAGTGGTTGGTGGGACCTTGAGCAAGGGCTTTTCAAGTTTAATCAGCATAAAAAAGACATAAATACAGACTAACACACAAACATACAAATGGCTCTGATAGTCCCATCTTGACAAAAGCTCCAGGTACATTCAACTCCAGTGTAAAATATACAATGTATGACAGCAATGAAAAGCTTACAACCAAAGACTTACAAACACAGAAAAAAAATGGTTACATTCAGTGTGCAATGTAAAAATATGCACATCAAAAGTCAACATAAATAAACTGAAATTCTATACTGGTTCTACTCTAACTCCACTGCACTACACAACAGTACAACAATGTAGCAGAAGTACACGTAAACACATCATAATTCCACATAAAAAAACAAAGTAACTGCAAAATCAAAATTGAATATGTATACAAAAAGGCTGCAAAGATACCTCGGCTAGCGTCTGGTCGTGGCCATCTGAGTCCTTACACACGACATCCTGGGAAGACTGTTTCATCATCTTCTTTATGAAACGCAGCAGGTGTTTCTGATTCATGCATGACGACGCATGCACGTGTGTGTCCACCTGACAAAGCAACTTGTCACTTACTTCACAGTAGACTGTAATTTATTGCAAACTGAATGAGGAACATACTGAATCATGCATCTGCTTCAAGAATGAACTGTCACTCAATGCCAATAACAACATTACAAAAATGTACTCCATGAAGTGTAATCTAGCAAAAGCCAATAAAGCATGGCAGTATATATATAACTAACAGGTCTCATGAGAAAATTTCTGGTTCTGATTGTTCCCAAGATGTTGTCTACTGTTCCTGTGTCAAAATAATGCCACCTTTCTAAAATTTCATCCATAATCCCTCTCGAATAATCCAGCTGAGACAGACAGAAGGAAAGGTAAACAAATTTGGTTGATTCTGTGGAGGTAAAATTTCATTATTTTAAAATGTAATAACAACTATTAACTAACAAACACACAACACACAGTTAAGTCATTTCACTCACTGCAATAATATAAGATATATTATTCACAGAGTACTGGAATTACTCGAAGATCATATTAAATGGTACTACAACAGAGCACACTTACAAAACTTTCTGACATCATAAAATAGCATACACACAAAGCAACAATTTTGCTTGTTGATTCTCAAGTGAAAACAAATAATGACCTTCCGAACATTGTAGAAGTCTCGATGTGGCACAGCTTTTTGACTGACAGACTCGCGCAGTTCATTCAGCAGAACATGCAGCTGATATTTCGACGACAGATAGTTCAACCGGCGATAGCAAAATGATTTCCTTTAACACAACAATTCCATATCTGAATGTGAACGTGAACAGCAAAAATACCACGCAAGAGTAAGGTACCACCATGAGCATGAAGTATTCACTGTAGCTTTGGCCTTTTTTACAATATGGTTTATATATTAAGTTTTAGTACAATGTGATGTTACTAGCACATGCATTAAGCCTTTGGCACAGCATTACACAATAAATGGACATTAAGGTACACATTCATAAACAAACACACATAAATTAGTTTTGGTGAGCATTTTAATGAGCAACAATGGCTACAAGAGCGTGAATAAACCTTTCTACAGGCTGGATGCCCTTCATGATGCACAGTTAACTCTAAGTCAATGGCACTGGAGGCAAATTACATGAAAAAACACATAGATTGGATCACTTTATCTTTTGCCAAGACCAAAGTCTAAGACTTTAATCAGAGACTAAACAACCAGCATAAGACCTAATTAGTACAAAATATAAAGCAATGCTAAACTTTGGTCCTAAACCAAAGTCTAAGACCAAACTTACCACTAAGACCAGGACTAAAGTCTCAGACTGAAGTTTGGTCTCATACCAAACTTAATCTCAGCAATCTGGTCTCAGACCAAACAAGCATATTGCATTTCATTAGGCAATTATCACTCACTTAACAAATGTAAACAGATTACATTGTCAGCCTGACGGTATAATTAATAACTGCCGTGGACAAAAGCACCTAAAAATAAAAGGGTAGCATGCCAAATCAATCAATCAGTCAATCAGTCAGTCAGTGAAATTACTGAGAAATGTAAAATATATCTGTATTTGCCAATGACATTGGCCATTTATCCTGAAACCTAGTTTAAGACTTTGATCTTAAACCACAGTCTAATCTGAACTAAAGTCTTAAATCAGATTTTAGCCATTAAGATTAAAGTTTGGTCTTGGACTATAGTCTGAGACTGTAGTCATAGTGAAAGATATGCTACACTACATATGTTACACATCATTGGCCCAATCTGCTCAAGTCTATCAGCTTGGTAACTCCATACTGAAATGAATATTCAGTGCTTTGACACCACTGGAAGGGCATCCAACCTTAAAAAGACCTGCTGCAAAAAGACCAGCTGCAAAAAGACCAGCTTCACAAGCCCAAAGGTTTGCTGTTGATAACGTCCTAGCCTGGAGTAACTCTTTGAGACCAAACAGAAACCAAAGTAGATGCTGGTGGTGATGGTGATGGTGTTCATGACGGTGGTTGTATAAGTAGTGGTAACGGCAGCTTACAGTGGCCCATCGGCAATGAGGCAGAACAGCAAGTTCTGGTCGGCAAGAAACTGTATCAAGTCCGGATACGGGTAATTCAGCGGGCTGTCATTGTCAAGCAATGATTGACTAGCGTAGACTCTCATGACACCATCAGTCATCCGCGTGACATAGCCACAGCTGCTGGGAATGTCAGTGGCAAACGGCCGCTGGTTTGATGCATTCGAACCCACGTCTGTATCTGCAACATGCAAACCAACCCACAGTATTAGCTAGTGACCCTCACGAAGGTCCTCGAGAGAACCTAGGAAAATTGCTTCAGTGACGTGCATAACAGGCTGAACATCCTGTGTGATGACCAGTAACAGTCTCAAAGTACAGAAGGCAACAGTATTAGTGTATGTGTAATGTCAGCTCAGCCCTCAGTGCTTTGACAACATTGGTTGGGCGTCAGGAAGAGCATCAAGCCTGTAAAAAATTCAGTAATGAGGTGCTGGAGTGGATATCTGTCTGAGCGAGGTGCAAATAATCTGCATATGGTCCAGCTGAAGCCACTGCCACCCCATCATCTCTTGCTTCATTAAAATCCAGACCGGTTTAAACTTTCTAGTGCTGGCTTACTCGGGTTGTCCTGGAAACAGAGGCTGATATACTGGTTTTTAATCATAGTTGTGATGAGAAACTGACAGACGTCACGGTTCTTCAGTCTCAGTGATATGTACACAACCACAGCACATGTGCCAGCTTCTATGCTACCATCACATTGGACAAACATTCCACTAACTGACAGAGTCACTTAAATGTACAAATGTGTACACAACAACTGCGAGCAGCAGTGACGCCCAACCAACAATGTCAAAACACCGAAGGTATACAAAAAGCATCAATTTCAATGTGTACATGAAACTACACAACAAACTAAGGTATGTGTGGTAACAACTGTGGAAGAGAAGGTCAGTGTTGATGTATTTTGGTTACACAAAGTTAAGTGGAAGTGTGTTTTAGATAACTGACGGGATGAACTACATCAATTTAACGGCTGTTTTCCCTGGTGAACCTGGATCAGCTGGTTCCCCTCGGGTCCTCCTCCACCTGCTCCGAGAGAGAACATCTGGGAATTAATGGGAGCGGGTTTTTTATGTAACAGTTGTCATTCCTGCCACCCAACCATCAGTGTCAAAGCAATGAAGGGAACGCAAAGCACTGACTCCAATGAGTGGCCTGGCCTCATCCTCTCTCCATCCACCACTGGACTTCTGACACAAGCGGCACTGCTCCTTCTACACTGGCTCTCCGATGGGATAAAGACAGCAAGCATCAATGTTTCTAGACTTCCTACGTCAAAAACTACACAACGGCTCACCGCTGTCGCTGAAGTTCTCATTGTCATCAGTGGCTGACGAGCTGTGACTGAGTCCATCGGTCTCTGCCGCAGGCTGGCTCACTGTCGCGTGGAGGAGGAATCGTGTCATCACAGATGGAAATGACTGGCCTGACATGGACATGTATCGCTGACGTATCAGCAGCGCCTTCACAAGGCACTCAGACGCCTCCCGTAGGTCAGCATAGGGCACTTGCTGTACAAACAATCACACACCAGCAATGATGCTTACTGCTATCATTAATCAATCACAGCATTAGTTAGATGCGGCCTATTCCTACAGACGGAGTAGCATGTTCCATCTGTCGGTCTGTCTGTCGGACTGTGAGCCCTGCAAAAAATGGATGAACTGATCGAAATGCTGTTTGGGACATTGACTCGTGTAGGCCGTAAGAACCATGGGTCTAGATACCCACATGAAGGAGCAATTTTGCGGGTGAAAAGGGGCTGGCCCAGGACATGGCCAGATGTCCAGTGGTCGATATAATCAAAATAACTCAGTATGGGGAAGCACAAATATTGTGCAGATCTGCTTGGGATGTACTGCATGGGGTGCACATTGAAGCCACCTGGCAAATACAACTGAAACGGAGGAATAAAACATGGAAAACAGCCAAGAAAACTGAGGAGGCAAAGTAGATAGAAATATTACTAGAGTGCCATGCTGTTTCAAAAACTCTGACAGCACTTAAGAATTACAGAATTACAACATCATATGGTGTATACATCTGGACAGTGCACGCAGCCGAGTGAGTGAGTGAGTGAGTAGTTTCTTAACGGCACATCAGCACATTATAGGCCATTCAGTGCCATAAATGGTGGATAACTACAGAATGAGTACGTAGGAATAAAATCAGATAACGACTAACAAATGATAAAAATAGATTGTAAAATCAATGCAATCACAGGTATTGCCATTAGAACCACTAAAGCACACACAACTTGGTCAAACACTTTGAAACTTATCCATGACAAGGCACTAACATGAACATGATGAACAAGAACATGATGACGCATGATGCTGAACAATTTCCACGGTATCATGTCAAACACCACTGCTACTACTCCAGCTTTGACTAACTGCTTTAATTTTCCAGAATTACTGGCAAGTATTTTACATGTTGGATGACCTTCCTGTCGCCTTTCAATTCCAGCAGCAGCAATGCCTCAGAGAGATGACGAATCACACAGAACAACTGACAGGTGAGTCATCTGTGATGCTTATCTGTGATGCTTTCAACATGTAAATAGAGTATGCTGTAGACACCTCACTGGCATCTTCGCCACAAATAGTGACACGCTGAAAGTTCGGAATCAGCTGGGTTTCGCATACTCCATCCGTCAGATTTGCCGCACTAGAAGAAAATCCCAGTCCTGTTCTTCGCAGTGGATGCACACTGCCATCTGCTTGTTGAACGCTGACGTCACTAAACCTGTACAACGTTTAATCAAATATACTCCTCACAGTACACTGGAGACGTCACCAGTTAATTACAGGCAAACAGAAAGCCCTCTGTGCATACTACGATTCCAATCCATCATTAACTTCTTTATAAACAATAAATCATTAGTCATCAGTGCACGAGCTGTACAAACTATGACTGTTTGAAAGATCAACTGATCTAAATCTAAAGTCACAATCTTTAGCTAATCTATTGTTACAGCTAATGTTCAAGAAAGGTACATAGATTCATTGAAATGCAACTATTATATGAACTAAATAATTTTGTAAGACAGCAACAGTTCCACGAAAAATTATGCTAAGACTGCCTCAAGAGTCAATACCAAAAGTAAAGGCACAAGACATTAATGCTGCCAGACAATATGCGCATAATTAAAGAACGCTGGCTATCAGCTGCAGCAGCTAGACGCCTGCCACTAGCAGACAGGTTCATAACGTGAAATACCTAACGTTGGTCGTTTTTCAGACCAGTCGGCGTTATGGCCAGGTGTTCTGAGTACAGACACAATCAAAAACACAACAAACCAACAGAATGGCGACGTATGAACGCAGTACAACACAACTGTAACACCAGCTAGCAAACAAACACCCAAATCAACATACGAAAAAAGACGGAAATCATAATCAACATTTGTTCGTTGGTAAGCAAGAACATTCAACTGAAGCAGGTTCTTACACAGAGCGGCGTGATGTGTAGCCACATATGTTGAACGACGGTGTTAGTGGGACAGGCACTGCACATTTCATCGGCGACATACTGCAACCAACAATGTGTGTCACTGCCAGTTCACTTGCTTCTCATTCAATGTTATGTTAGTTTTGTATCTAGTTGACTGAGTTAAGATTTTACATCCCACTCGACACAAAATAGGTCATTTCGGAGACGTTTCCCAATCGAATCTCTTGGCTTGGCATGGAAAGACTAAACCTAACACAACAAAAGCACACAGTCACCAATCAAAAGAAATGTACAACAGCACAAAACAAAGAATAAAAACAAAAGCCAGGTTTAGTCGCCTCCTACAACATCCGGCCTGGAAATGTAGAGGGCCCATTTTGGTTTTGGCGCTTCACTTACTTACTTACAGCCCCAGGACCCACACGGGGCTTTTGTATCTGGCACCAACTCACCCAGTTTTCTGGAATAATGGTCGTTAAAACAAGGGTCTCTAATGAAAAGCTTCAGTAAGACCAAATACAACTCAGACCACACCACCACACCACAACCGTTTTACAGCGGCCCTTTTTTCCGGGACCACCCGGGTGAGCCGATGCCAGAAGAGAACTTCTGGACTTTATGGTGCAAGGGAAGATTAAACAGAGGCAGGCATACCGACCATCCAACTGGTCGCCACTCCATCCGGACTAACCAGTGCCCACCTCCACCATCCCCCATTTCTTACAGGCCAGATGCCCTTCCTGGGGCCCAACCAACAGTGTCAAAGCACTGAAGGCAACTAACGCATTCGGATTAGGGATAAGACGCTAGAGTTCTCCTCAACGGTGTTACCTGCACCGTCTCTGTACCTCCAAAATACAACTCAGACCTACTGCTAATAATCTGCATACAGTACAGCACTTTAAAACAATTAAATTGTTTAAATAAACCGAGTCAAAAAATTAGTAAACTACTCCAGTGCATCAGCATGCCACTACCACTAGCACGACCAGTGACCACCATGTCCATTATAACGGCCGTTTCCAGATAAACCTAGGTCAGCCAGTCCCTGAGTTTTCTCCTGCCATTTGTTTTGGAAGAGAACTTTCGGGGATAAGAGGCACAGATTTTGTATGGGTCGGATGCCCTACCGTCACCTAACTGAGTTAGGAGGCTAACTGATAGTGTCGAAGCACTGAAGGAAACTCAAAGCACTGACACCAACCCTGAAATTACGTTCTAAAAACTCATATACAACAAATCAAAAACCCGACCTCCCAGACTGTGCAAAGAGTTTGTTGCTGATAGACAGTCAGAGGAATGAATCGCGTGAGTGAGTGAGTGAGTAGTTTCTTAACGGCACATCAGCACATTATAGGCCATTCAGTGCCATAAATGGTGGATAACTACAGAATGAGTACGTAGGAGT
>Ga0056108_1000477_pt1 | contig 11739 bp, 7 predicted proteins | sample WorMetG1BERMUDA1_FD_83875 | JGI IMG/M metagenome (GOLD analysis project Ga0056108, IMG submission 83875) | Marine gutless worms symbiont microbial communities from Max Planck institute for Marine Microbiology, Germany - Inanidrilus... ... | reverse complement strand
GTGTCCAGCTGTGTCCGTCGACCGTGTCCACTGAAGTCCAGTAGACTGATGTTGACCAGCTGTCCAGTCTGTGCCTCCAACAACCACGGATGTGACCGTGAACCACATCGAACACGTTGTCGGCCGCTGTCGCTGTTCTCTGACGAAGACCGGATGTGTTGGCGCAGTCCAGCCGTCACCGTCACCGTACAAGAACGATCTTCTTCTACAACTGATAAAAGAACATTCGAAAACGTCCGTAAAACTACAGAGTAAGTACAATTAAATGTACCGAGTTGTAAATAGTTACGTAGTAACATTTATAACGATAATATGGAGATAAAAGGGCAGCAATTAGAAGGACAACTTCATGCTATCCTGTTTCTTCGTGGTACAGTCAAAACATCAAGGGTAATGTGCACGTTGTCTCTGGGTTTCCCGTCATCATCCAAGGATCATCACTGAGCCGCAGCTTCGGACAAATTAAAGATGGGCAGAAAACGTTAACGTGACCAACCAGCAATAACCTGTCTACGGGCTGCAGATAACGACCAATGTCATTCACCTATACGTGCGGCTTGGCTCAAAACGCTGGAGTGGAGAGTGACAGATGGCATCAAGTTGAGTGCGAGGTTACATTCGCGTCTGAGTTCGACAACGAATGAACGAATCACAACTAATAATACACTAGTTCGTTTCGATGCAATCAACTTAACTCTGAACAACAATGACAACGACGCTACGATAAGGTTTTCAGAGTATAGACAAACCCACTACATAGCTAACGAGAGGACATCCAGTACTTTGATAACACTAGAAAAGCCCTCACTCGAGGTTGCACCGGTCACTTTAGCAACATTTTAGCGTAGCGTGAATTTTCAGCTAGTGTTAGTTACAGTTGCCAATTCAGGTCTGCTTTTCGAATCGATAGTGCTGTAAGTGAGTAAGTAAGTAACTGATTTCCTAATTTCACTTTCACATTCAGCCAAAACGAACATTTTGCAACCTTTGACCGTAAACTGTGATCTATGACCGTGACCTACAACACAGAGAGGGACAAGTTCAAGCAGCACACTAAATATCTACATGGCTACCATAGGCGAGAAACTTGGGGAAATATTGGGGCACTAGATGGGCAACGAAGAAAGGGTGGCATGGACAGGGGCAGCTCCAGCACGTAACTACAGTGTCACGAGATGAGTAGATGGCCACACTTGGCTTGGTCTGGTAGACGTAGAACTACAGAATTCTTCTTATGATTGGAGGCACCTACAGCTAACGTCAATAAAAAGGTCGACAGTGGCTAATTATTCGTGGGAATGCCCAATAAAATTATTGGAGGAACACGTGCCCCATGCCCCCGAAAGTTTACGCCTACGACGGCCACTAAGATGACCGGTAAAAATATCATATAATCGTAATAGGTAACAAACTAAACCAGGCATAGAGCGAGTACAAGCACTCGCTGACATTTCACGTTCAGGCTATGTTGTCATAGCAACGAAACCCGTGCCCCGATTGCAAATCCGCCCAATAGTGCACAACTAGAGGGCACTCCCTACCATTCCCTCCAAGTTACATCCGGGCCCGTGCAGTAGTGTGGGCATGCGGCGAGGGACAGAGGGACAGACAGACAGAGAGATACACACACAGACTCACAGACGCGCATGACCAATATACATTTCGCGTCGTCTACGACTCAACGCGAAATGCATTAAACGGTGCTGACTGCTGACCTGAGAGACATGAGTAGGACGCCTCGAGATACATGGTGAGTTGGTTGGAGCACGGTCTGGTGCTCAGCAGTTCGCGGTTCGGCACGGCAATGTCACAGAGCGTCTTGCCGGAGCACTGGCGACTGACGTAGTCGATGACGTCAGCATGACAGCCGAGCGTGTGTCGAAGGTCGTCAGTTAGACTGTGGGCGTCGATACAGCGACCGACTCGCATGCGACCGAACGTCGCCGACGTGATGACGATCACGTCGTTGTGACTCGGACAGCGAGGACTGAACGTCTCCAGCTGACAGTACTCGCGGCTTGACTCTGTCTCACGTCAAACAGTCGGTGATACTGTCACGCTCTGCTCTGATACCACCAAGAATGTTAGTCCTTCGCCTTGGCCTTGGTCTTGGCCTTGGTCTTGGCCTGGCCTTGGGAATCAAGGCTTTGGCCTTGAAGATAGTCCTTAGCGTTATTGTAAGGCCAAGACCGGTCGTTGACGCTGGCCTTGGGTTCACGTAGGTTTTTGTACTAAAGCGAATGCAGCAAAGTAAAAAAGCCAATGGAACCAATATGGTACTTATGTGGATCAAATGTTTGACTGCCTTTGTGTAAGTTGGTTTAGCTCTGCCGAGGTATGGCCTTGACCTTGGCGGTCCAGGCCTTGGCCCTGACCTGGCCTTGAACATAACTGACATAACTGATAGACCTTGGCCTTGTGACTTGTGGTCTTTTAACATCACTGAATACCACAGGACGCCATCGAGTACAAGTAACCGTAGATTTGTATAGCGCTTTATCATGAGCGACTTATCTCTAAAGCGCTCATGTATGGCACGTGTTAACGAGGGATCATACGGTTTTGCGTGCCACCCACACGTTTAGCCACGAGTGGAATGAGCAATGCCTGTATGCATTTACTCCCCAGCTGCAGAGCATCACCGCACTTTGGCTGGTACTCATTTCCTGTCCCACTGACGGTAGGAGGCTGAGTTAGCCTGGGTGACTTGGTGAAATACTGAGGTGGTTTGACCGGCCAAAGACGATCGCCTACCCCAAGACTATTTAGTGTTTTTACATGCGGATTACTTTTTGGGTCATCCCGTACATGGTGACAGTATACCTGGCACAGCGAAATCAAAGTCACCACCAGCAGCAGCAGCCGATAATGATGAAGACGACGAAGCATAAACGGCGACAACTTGTGCGAAGACGAGTAGCGTCGCTGAGAGTTTCAGCGGTGAAAACATCTCATCAGAGTGTGACGTTGTTGTTACTCTACCGTCCAAGTGGTCCCTACAACAAGTTAACATCTGACGTCGTCGCGTTCACCTGACTGTGACAACACATAATCAGGGCTAATGTGTGTGTATCAACCTAAAATCGATTCCAAAACCAATTTGCATTGTTAAAAATAGACATAAACAAACAAATAAATAAGCCAAAGTCTCCCTAAGAAATGCCAAAATACGTGTGCGTGTTTCCGTATCGTGTCAAACTCAATGCATTATGTCTCGTAAAGTCTCATGCACTAATATAGCTTAAACATTTTTTAAATTTAGGACCTAGTCTACACTTAGACCTAATAGTCTATTAAAAGTGACAGTGACAGCGCTAATGGCAATGTACCGTGCAGAGCTATGCCCTAACGTTTGTTTCGTTTGTTTTGTTAGCTTTATTTGCGGTGTTAGCCAAATTTAATGTCTCTCTGCGTCTATGCATTACGCCTACTACGCTTATTCTGTCGGCGCTCCAAGAAAGTATAAAGTTATTAAATACAAGTATACACTTCATCGCTTTTTTACCGCGCGACGCACATTTAACGCACATGCGTAGCGCTGAGCGCAGCATATGCTATTGCTATGGCCCAGTGCGTTCGTCCGTCCGTCCTTCTGTCACACGGCTGAATGCATCATCAATCAAGCAATCAACACAGCATGGTAAGCTATGGACTCCATTTGTCTGATATCAAAAGTCTTGGCGAAATTGTTGTGCTCATCAGAACGAGGGATCCAAAAACATAACGGTAGGAAAAGTTGACACTTTTTGACAAACATTCGCCAAATCTCAGACATGGTACAAGATAAGGACATATAGGAAGGTGAAGAAGAAGTCTTCTGTGTTGTATGAAATGGTGACATCGCGGGCGATCTTGAGTGACAAAACCACCCAGACCACCAACGTTTGTAATTTTAAATCGTCCTTATTTCTGGAATGGATGAAGCTACTGTCTTCAAATAATTTAGTAGGTAGACCTATGTTAATGCTAGAAAGTAGCATATTAGCCTATGGATGACAAATCACCACAAACAGGGGTGGTCAGAGCCACGTGACCCACTTTTTAAAATTATGGGCCCTCGTGTGGAACGGGTGAAGCTAGACATTTCAACATCCACTACATTGTCGATCAGTAGGCCTATTCGTGCCTTTAATTGGCATGCGCTGAAACGTATAATTATTAAACCGCATCACAGTACTACGTACGTAGATGCGGTCTATTGTTACCGACTGAGTAGCGTGGTCTGTCGGTCTGTCGGTCTGTCTGTCTGTCACACCAGTGAGCCCTGCTAAAATGGCTGAACTGATCGAGATGCCATTTGGGTTGAGGACTTAGGTGGGCCAAGGGAACCATGTATTAGATGGGGTCCAGATCCCCATGGGAAGGGGCAATTTTGAGGTGGAAAGGGGCGTCCCACTGTAAAGTATAGGGACACTCTGCGGTCATCTGTGCAAAAACAGCTGAACCGATCGAGATGCCGTTTGGACTGTGGGCTCGGTCTGGCTCAAGGAATCATGAATTAGACGGGGGTCCAGATCCCCCCCCCACGAGAAGGGGCAATTTTGGGGGAAAGGGTTGTCCATTGTAAAGTATAGGGACTTTCCGCCGTGAGCTGTGCAAAAACGGCTGAACCGATCGATTTGCCGTTTGGGTTGTGGACTCGGGTGGGCCATGGGCACATTGGCGCCAACTGGCGAATACAATTGAACCGTCCGTCTGCGGCGGCGCTACGGTCTTATGTCAAATTACTTTGACCACTTGTTTCTGATAGGCCTATTAGTGATCTATTCAAACTGTTGAAACTCACCAAACTGACAGAACGGTACTGCGATGTGTGTAGAATCGCTTTCTATTCGGCCTGAATATCTGTTTATAACAGCTCCTGTCTGTAATTCCGCGTCCACCAATATCGTCGATTTCTGCAGTCGAGAGCAATCGTCGCTGACGGTCGAGACAGGCAGTCGAGCGCGGAGGAATTTATCGTCCGCGAAGTATACGATTGGTTGACGTTAGCTGCAGGCTGGATGCGGGGATCGTCTCAACAACAGCAGCACACCGACGCAGCTACACGATATCAATGCTAGCTTATGTAGGCTAATTTTCAGGCTTTTCCTTTATTAGTTCATTTGATTTCCCTACAAGATTTTTCACGAATTTTAATAGCCTTGCTCAGAAATGCTATACTTAAGCCATTATTCTGTAAATTCACATATATTGCTGTAGCGAATGACGCACAGCAATTTAGCAACTCGGTAGTCTATTTTGTCGTTCGAAGATGCAGTCGTCGTGGTTAGGCCTATTGGAGCTTGATTCTCTCATCTGACCTTAAAAAGCAACTTCAGTAATTTAAGCGAGTATGAAAAACTGGTCAATGCAACGTGATATTGTGGCTTAGTTCTAGAAAACATTTCCATTTACCCCAAGGTTTCCCCGGCTTGATGATAGACCTACGTCAAACGATTGATTAGGCCTACACTAACAATGTTAATTAAATAGACAATGGTAGGCCTAATTGAACAACTTGCAGTTTTACGAGGTACTAATAAGTTGTTTACTATACGCCAAGAAAGCCTTCTATTTCGGAGTACTTAATTTACTTATGCGAAAGTATGTGATTAGTTGCGTACATGTGAAGGACAATGACATCAAACAATCCCCGACAGCTTTAGTTTGTAAATTGACACAGAAATTAAGCAAGCAAAATATGCTTCGTTTTCGCACCTCACCTAACTAGTGATTCTGCACTAACTGATAAAACAGAAAGCACGGAAATTGTATCTTTTGACTTAAATGCTGTTTGTTGCTTTGTCAAAAGACACACATAATTATAACAAAACATATTAGAATTATCACCTGATCACAGTTTAACCACGCTACATTCACAAAACGGGGTCAACGGTATGCACAAAACAGAACAAAGAAACGGAGCACAGCATTCTGCAGTATGTTACCCACGCTCGACGTGTATAAAGATTGTCATGGAGTCTGATGCCGTGTTAGTATTGGAACAGAGAGTAATACTACTAGTACTATCTACTACTACTACTACTACTACTACTACTACTACTACTACTACTACTACTACCACTAGTACCGTTGTACGGCCATTATACAGAACAACATGCGTTAGCCGGCACCCCGAGTTAAGAAATGGAGGATTTTGTTGGAGCACAGTTTTACTACCCGCATCCCGTTGATGACGGCAACTAGCGCATTCGGATTAGGGAGAAGACGCGAGAGCAGCTCTGCTCTCCTCAACGCTGTTACCTGCACCCTCTTCGTACCGTCAAGACAGCAATATCCTGCTATCCTAACAACTGCTACCAGACACGTCGCGGATGACGATTTTGTCTTTCAGCAGGACAGTTCACAAGTTATAGTTGACAAATTATAGCCCGTGTTAATTGGCTGTTCTATAGGCCTATGTTGACCATTAACGGTGTGTACATGTTTGTATTGTTCTCCTGTTTAAGTGTTGTGATTGCTTTCACTCAGTCTCAACCATAATTTGTTGTCATACCTTTTTGCCAAGTGTACACTACGTTTCAAAAAACGAGCCTAATGTCCGTATTACCACTAACTTAAGGCCAAATTCCATTACGCTATCCAGCTAGCGAACCGCGAGCTGGTTCGCGAGCTAGTCTACGATCTGCTAGCGACCTGCTAGCGAGTAGGACAGCGTAATGGAATTTGGCCTATCACGTGCTATCCTCCTCGCTAGCAGCTCGTTAGCAGGTCGCTAGCAGGTCGCACACCAGCCCGCTAACCAGCTCGCGAACTGGTTCGCTAGCTGGATAGCGTAATGGAATTTGGCCTTTAGATACTAAGAAACAACAAGAAACATTCGCAGCGCTTTCCCCACATCATGGCGGAAAAAAAACAACTGGCATAGATATTATATGAAGAAATCACATCACTGTCACCCTATATACAGGTAACATTAACTGCTGAAAGAAGCTAAATAGGCTTAGTCAACGTGTCAAATGCACGTGCACAATTAATTAGCGGCGTCGACAGCGTCCTTGTCCAGTACAAAGTACTGAGGCAGGAGTTGAGTGTGGCATTGTCCGTTGTACTGAACGTCTTGTAGTCCACTAATCAGCTGCTCATCCTTACATCCGACCAGACGTCCAGCCGACGTCTTGTCCATGCCGTATCTACACATGCGAGTAAATTGTGTTAGAAAAGCTCTCACTCGACGTCGCATCGACCACCTTGCGGCTAGTGTTACTTACTTGCAGTTTTCACTTCAGGTGTGCTTTTCATCCACGCTTACACCGGAACTGGTTTCCTTAGTTTCACTATTTCGCTTTCAGTCGAAAAAGGAATACCTTTCCTCCTTTGACCTTGAACTTTACCTATGATCTTGACCTACGAACTTGACCTATATGACGCCAAATATTCACGTCATACAGACACAGGAGACAGATGATTTCGTTCGACATTTTATCATGAGAACATACACAGACAAACACACTCAGCAGACTGACTGCACTACCTGGACTATAGGCCTACGAAGTGATCGGTAACAAGAAAGTGTATACGTGTGTCCATGTAAAGTAAAGTGCCTATTTGTATAGCGCTTCAACTCATCTCTAAGTCGCTTTAGGTATGGCACGTGTTAACGAGGGATCACAGCTTTACCTGTCACCCACATAACCATAACTGCCTTTACTCCCCAGCCGCAGAACATCGCCGCACTTTGGCCGCTACTTATTTTCCGTCCCGCTGAGGGTAGAAGGCTGAGTTTGCCTGAGTGGCTGGTCGCAAACCAGGGTGGTTTACCCGCCCGCAGATGGTCACCCATCCCTGTACTTACCGGTCCCGGCGTAGAGTAACTTCGCTGATCGTGACCATCGCGCTACCACTAAGCCAAGTCGCCACACAGGTGAGTCTATACATAAAGCCAACAAGTGACTATAGAACAGTAGTGTACTGGATGATGTGGTCATTACTAACCTGCGCGCACAGCCGATGCCGACAAAGATGATGATGAGACAGACGGCAAGACCGACGAACGAGATTGAGACGATCAGCAAAACTACAGTAAGAAATCACAGCAGTCATTCTAGCTCGCGTTATCTACACTTACTCCTAAAATGTTACAGTGAACATAAATTTAACGTACACTGGCAATACACAGACAGTACTAGAAAGTCTCCACTCTAGGTCGCACTGACCATTATCTTTAGCAAATTTTTTAGCCGACTGTGAATTTTCGGCTGGTTATTGTTTGTATATACGTGGGCCATAAAAAGGAGACAACTTATTTTTGCCCGAAACTTTGTCCAAAATCAACAGATTTTTAAAATCAGTTTTCAGTGTTAGATTTAGAAATGAACTGCACATGTGACGGTATGACCTGCAGTCCTGCACCCACCTCACCTAATTAATGTTGCTACACTATCATGTGAAAGTCAAAACACCGAAAATGTAACATTACCACGGGAGTTTACCAAAGAAAATTGCATCAGAATGTATCACAGCTTCATCGAAGTTGACCAGGGTCATCACGTGCCTTAAATTTACTTATTTGGGTGTTATGCAGCAATGCGTGTACGAAACGATTCAAGACGTCGACAGCGTGCGAAAACGTTTGATGCAAACTTCGTTTCACTTTGACTAGGACATTATCGATGCTACGACTGACCAGTGGCGCGATCGTCTGAGATCATGTGTCCGTGCTGGTGTTGCAAACTTTGAACACATGATCTGATATGTTTGTTCATTTATATGATTCGTTAGAATATTTTATGCAGCTGTCAATGTAATTTGATGCATGTAACGGCTCCTTTGTAGTTAACATTAAAAGCAGAAGTTGTGTTCACGTGCATTTTTGGTGTTTAGACTTTCACAAGCTAGTGTAGCAACAGTAATTAGGCGAGGTGGGTAAGTTTATGCCATCACACGTATCGTTCATTTTAAAATCTAGCAGTGAAAACAGCATTAAAATCTGTTGACTTTTGACAGAGTTACTGACAAAACTATATAAGTTGGCTCCTTTTTATGGCCCACGGTGTATTTGCCATTGAAGTCTGTTTTCAGCTACGGTGCCGTAACAGGTTTTCCAAATAAACTTTCACTTCTCAATCAATCGACTGCATTTTTCATCCCGTGACCGTGAACTTTGACCTACGATCTATAACTTCTAACCGGAAGGGTCAGTGTAAACCAGCGCACCAAATATCTAGGTCAAAGGTCGTTTGAAAGTTATTGTCCGGGCACCCAGACATACACAACCGACCAATTGCTCTACTTGGACCACTAAAGTGGTATAATAAGCAGGCAACGTATGATATAACGGATGTATATTTAACTGATCAGAATAATAACTTTTACACGATTACGAAACGCAAGAAACCGTTGGAGTAGGCCTATTTGTTACGAGAATATTTAATTAACATACCGTTAATAAAGTGCGAGTTTTGACTCTCCGTCTCCGTACCATCGACGCGAGAATCAGACATTACTGCAGCATCATCTACAACTCCAAGCATTTTTTAAAATTTAAAACCACATTTGATATTCAAATTTGAGAGTACCTTTGCCTAATGGTGTTCTTAATGAGACCGCTTTTCTTGTCGTTCTTTTAAAATTGACCCTTTTGAAACTTCATGAACTTTTATAGGCAATGAAAGAAACCGAAAGTAAATCAGTAGACTACCATGGTTGGCACTGCAGACGCCGACGGTTCCTTTCCAGCGGTTGCCGTCACATCGTAGATTCCATCTCTGACGTGACGTGTAACAGCCGATCGTTGCCTCGTTGTCTGTTCGTCTCAGCCACGCGTCACTCGGAGGAACCAGGTTGCTGCAGCCCACCGCTGTATCACGGACAACACGAACCCATCCAGTTTAGTACATTGCTTAATACCGTAATATAAATGGTAAAAACTGGACAATTTACAACCAACTGTAACGGCGACAGAGTAAAGCATGCATAGGCGCCAACGCCACCAGGGATGCCGGGGACGCAAACCCGGCAATATTTGGTTAGCCGGGGACGATATGTGTGATATCGTCCCCCCCAAAGTTTGTCAAAATTGTTATCGAATTGCCTGCAGAACTGATGCGTACGGTCCAACGAGCGTTTGCGGTACAAGCAAGACACCGAGACAGTCCGAGAGAGTCACATATTATTGTGCACGTCATCCACTGCGCACTTTTAGGCTGTGCCTACACGTCCGGATTAATGTGCCATGAGTGTCAGTCACATATTTCCTGTTAGGCCAACTCGTTCCCCCAATGTTCGACAACCGTTGACGCCGCTGTAAGCACGCCCTTACCAGCGAAGTCATATGGCGAATTGGTGGCTGTGAGAGTCTAAATAACCCATTACTGTTGCTATAATGGCCGTTTATTCCGTGTTACACCTGCATTTGCACTGACTAGGTCCCCAATGATTTTCCGCATGACTTCGCTGGTAAGGTAACGTTCTCGATGAAGTCCTATACCGAAGTGAGTTTATTTTGTTGTTTTATTGTAAAGTGATCAGTTTTTACCTGTTATATTTGCTGTTTTATTACTAAGACGTCACTTCAAATGCCTATTTCCACTTGTTGAAATATTTTTTTAACTTCGATGAAGCGATGGGGGTGCACAGTCGACCTAAGCGTCATTTTGCCAAATTTTGGTGTGATCCCGTAAAGCACAGAGGAGTAATGGAGATTTTCCACCGTCTTAGATTTTAAAAATCGGAATTTTTAATGGCCGATGCGGTTCAGAGGTGCAGCAGGCCTGCGTGCCAAATTTCGTGACAGTCGGTCGAACCGTTGCCGATATCTTGAAAATGGCGCCCGTCTGCCATCTTGGATTTTTGAGTGTGTTTAGGTCACCCGTGAAGAGCATTTGGTGGTCGTAATTGTTGCGCAAAATTTGGTTGGAATCAGCTGCGTAGTTTTGAAGATATGCGAGTTTCAGTGTACGCGAGTTTGGCTTGAAAATGCCTATTCAGGCGCCTTTTGGGAGAGTGTTTGGGGTAAAATTGGAAAAATGAAACTTGTTGCAGCTTTATCCCTCTAGGAATGGATTAACCTGGTATTCGCATCCAATGAATCAAACACAGTAAAAGTCAGATTTCGTCTCGGGAGTCGGGACGCCAGGAAAAACTGGGGTCACAAAAAACTAAAAGCCACGCGAGAGTAATATTTCACCTATTGACAGGGACTCCCCCACTGGAGCGATCGCTTTGAGTTTTGGGATGAGCGGTGATATTGCCGACATAATCACTCATGCCAAATTTTGTGACAATCGGTTCAAGGGTTACAGAGTTCTCACATCACCAATTTTCCCATACCCCATAGGCTTAGCTTCAGGTTGCTCTTGTAACAGTGTAAGCACTACCGTGCTACACTGATTAACAGTGTAAGCACTACCGTGCTACACTGATTATAAACAAAGGTCATTTTTTCTAATAATAGAAAGGTATCGGCATAACAAATCTTACTGTAGGCCTACAAGTATAGTAACTAAGATAATTTGTATGAGTAAACTTATACGTCAATGAGAAATTACTTAATAGACTTTACACTACAGTAAACCACGCCTAACTTCAATTTTCACAAAGGATTTTACCTTCAAAGGCCAACAGGAAGTTCTGAGGTGAATCGTCATTTGCAGGTTGTTGTGGATTCAGAACGACTTCGACCAGATTTCCGGCCGACTGGTAGACATGTTTATGTCTTTGCTGATCGTCGCGTGAACAGATGGAGACGTTGTTCTTGCTGGTCTTGTCCACTATGTATCCATACTGGACATGAGC
>Ga0056108_1000476_pt1 | contig 11747 bp, 9 predicted proteins | sample WorMetG1BERMUDA1_FD_83875 | JGI IMG/M metagenome (GOLD analysis project Ga0056108, IMG submission 83875) | Marine gutless worms symbiont microbial communities from Max Planck institute for Marine Microbiology, Germany - Inanidrilus... ... | reverse complement strand
TAACCCTGACATTAGCTTTGACAGGAGGGGACAAGTACCTGTCAAATTCAGACAACCCCATATGGCGTTGCTTTGTCATCCAAGAAAGCCGTTGTGACTATTGGTTGCTGAACTCTACCTTCTCTGTTGCATTGTTAGGGTATCCAAAACCGACACCAAAACCTATATTTGGCACGACGGCCATCATGTTGGGCATTGGCCTACATTCTAGTTGGGATTATTTTGTTATATTTTATTTGCATGTGTGTGCTTTTTATGGCCACCCTGCCGACATTATATTTTCATCCTGTGCTTTCTTCTTCTTTCTTTTTTTTTTCCTCGCCTAATCTTAGCGGTCGCAGATTGGATGTCTACCACACTTTTACAGATGATGTGGCCTTAGTTCAAATTTAGAATGCAGGTCTGAAATGTGCTGCACACAGCTCGCTGAAAATACAGGACGCAAAAAATCGCCAAAAATTCGCCATCCGGGCACCGTCGCACAACTGTTAAACAGCAATATCTCCTGCACATGTCCTCACCATGTGGCGAATTTCGACCCACTAACGGCTGATATTGGTTCATGAGTTTGGGGCACCCCAGTAAATTTTAACGGGTTTCGCGTCTTGCCTTTGTTACTGCAGCGACGTCGCTCACCGGAGGCCAACCAAACTTTGCACGATGTTTGACCATCTCCTGGGCTGGTACACTGCATATATATTTTCATTGGCTGTTGCTCCATAACGGAATTTTGTCCGGTGCAAAATTGACTTTACGTCCAAGTCTTGCGTTGTATGTTGGCAGCATTACTGCATGGCACTCCAGCAGCGGGCATCAGCCAAACTTTGCGGGGGTGGTACAAGGAACGGAATGACTGAAGTTTAGCAAAGGGTGCCACCTATATTCGGGTGGGCGGCCATCACCTTGGGCATCGGCCCACATTCTAGTCTGTGTTAGATTTAGTTTCTTCAGTACTGGTAGTATGCCAAGAGATTGGCTAGGAAACACGTCTCCGAAGTGAGCTATTTTGTGTTGAGTGGGATGTAAAACTTAATCAGTTAAGCATGGCCATAGGTGGAATCGATCTCGTAATGCTTTATGGAGGTCATATTTGAAAGCATGTATGGCTAGTGTGTCCGTAGTCTCTTATGTATATTTCTGACTGCTGCCAGCTTATCTGCAGCGTTGACACATGACGTCTGCTGACTGGAATCAGCCTATTAAGTGCACAATGTGCACTGCACATTAATTATGTCTACAACTGTGATTGTTTTCTATCATGCTGAAGGCACTGGACAGACAGATTTGTCAAAGAATTGGGAACATTCTGATTTACCGGATTGCAGTAAGCAGTTGACCATTTAACTGATTAACTTCTAATAACTTCACAGGGTTTTATGTATTATTGCACAAACATGACTATCTGGATGGTATCTAAATGCTCATTTAAATGAATTAACAATATGTGCACAGAACTGAAGAGAAAGGCTGATGGAACTGCTGCAGCTGCGCCACTTTCAAAATCGTTTTGCTATGACAAGAAGTGCACCGATCTTATTGTGCTTGGTTTACCTTTCAAGAGCGATGAGAGTGAAATCAAACAGTACTTTTCTCAGTTTGGTGATCTTGTTCTTGTGCAGGTATGCAGTAAAAGAGTTTAGAGAGCCCACTTTCATTTGTCGTTGCTTCATTGAGTGTGGGAGCAATGCAGATTATTTGTTTGTCTATGGAGCCTAGAGCATGTGTTGAACTTTACGTCACATTGCTTCATACGCCTGCATCTCCAATGGCTTTTCTAACTGATGTGATAAGATGCTGTATGTCGTGTTTCTCAGTTTGTAACAATAAACAACTGCTTTTTTCTCTAAATTTTGTGAGTCATTAATTCTTCTTTGTATTAAGTATATTGCCAGCTTTTAGCAAAATAATTAATGAATTAATGTCAGTTTGTTGATGCAAAACTGCTAAATGTGAATAGAGAGATATTAGCTAGCATACAATTTACACCCAGTCATTTCCTTAGTTGCTCAGGTTACCTGTTACTTAGCACTCATTTACATAGGAATTTACTGCACATGCTGTATTTTCATGGACTATATTGTGTGAACATGAATCACAGTGAATAACGCGTCTGTTGCTGTATGCTGTTTGATGTTTGCCATAGGTGAAACGGGATACTGCTACTAACCACTCAAAGGGTTACGGTTTCATTCGGTTTGCTGACTTCCAGGCTCAGATTCAATGTCTGTCACAGCAGCGACACTTTATTGGCAGCAGATGGTGTGAAGTGCGCATTCCAAGCTCTAAGGTTGTCGGTGTTTTGCAGTTGTGTGTTTGGCATGTGCTTCATGATTGTCCATCCCGTCTGTTTCATTAAACCGGCTTTAATCAGGACTTACTTAGGTTGGGTGCATAGTCCACTGTCAGTAACTGTGATGTAGAGACCTGTATCAAACATGGATGTTAAATTCGGTTTTTTAAACATTCGAAGTTTGTTTGCACATATTCGAATTTTATTTGAAGTTCGAAAATGGCCGCGGCGGCCGGGAGACGACGCACAACGGCTGCCGTCTCTCCTGCATCACTTGATCACCCAGCAGGTGGTCCACGCCAGACCAAGCGGCAATCACCAACGGGAGTCAGCCCAGCTGAGCCCACCCCCCACCACAACTGATGCCAGCAGCCAGCGTCCAACAACCGACTCAAAAGACCATGACCTTCGCCTAACGATTGTATTACCTTATGCGGTATACTTTGATGTGGCCGTGGGGCGTGAGGCGCCGCGGTGGGTGGGGTGGACAGGCCTAGACAGCGCACGTCAGGGCTGAGAAAGTTGCTAGTCGGATTTGAGTACCGTCAAACTAACGTGAAATACCTTGGAAAACATAAGTGATACTGCTTCTAAGTGAAACACAGATCTATAAACTAATGTTAAATCACACATAGATCTAAACTGAAAAAGACTGTCTGTGTCAGTCAGACTGCGTGCGGACGGCTGGCCACGCGTCGGTGGATACGCCGGCACTGCCGCCGCCCGCACGCTATCCCGCATAGCGGTCCTTTCCAGGGATCAATAGACTCCAGCAAAATATGACTATACCCGCGTAACGACGGCCGTGAAAAGATGCGGTTTCTACGCCATCCGACGTGTCCGCACGGACTGCTACTTCCCTCTACCACCAAGAGTACGCCCACAAAGACGCCGACAACAGGTGGCATGATCTCACGGTTTCAGCTTTGCACGCGTGTCCACCCACGTCGTGCCGACAGCGGTCACCCTCGTCGCGCGCACGCCACCCACGGCTCCCGGCCGCGGCCAGCAAAAACGGCCTGTCGCAACCACAGCAGTGGACATCACAGTGGCACCGTCCTGACTGCATATGCGTACGTTATGCAGTCAGGACGTTATACAGTCGTGATCAAAGACCACAGCGGCATTCAATAGAACGCTGTTAACAAACGAATATCGAATGGTCGGAAAACGAATCCAAATTCGAATGTTTTATTGGAACTTCGTTTAACAGCCCTAGTATCTAATGGTGAGACAGAAATACTGTATTAGCTGTGGGTATATCGTTGCCGAGCCTGTGGTGCAGTGGAAACTTGCAGTATTACCCTGGTGGTGTGGTTGATCTTTGCCTGGATACAACAAGGGTGGATTCCGTGTGTGGTAACTGCCGATGGGTGTTTTCACCACTTCACTCCTGATCACTGTGTGAACACTTTTATTTCCCTATGTCCATCAAGGCTTGCATTTGTTTGGATTGGGTTTTGTTTCACGGGGCCCATTTCACTGTGCTTAGATTCATTATTGCATGTATTATGTGTATTATTGTATACTGTATGCATGTGTATGTTTGTAACAAGGTGAGGTGGACCTGGTGGGATTGAAGCCTATCCTTAAGACTACTACTTCCCTCAGTGCTTTGACACTGTCGGTTGGGTTATTTGACCCGTAAAAACCCGTCCCCGATATGACCTATAATGTGTTTAGTGGGACGTTAAACCCTACTCAATCAATCAGCTTGCGTTTGTCATGTCTGAAATGACCTGTCGTTAACATTGCTCATTAGTAAAGCTTGTGCCAACTACAGAAACTTGACTTATATTCCTCTGTAAATTTTTCTTTGCTAGATGTAAGAATTTCTGTTTTTTAAATTGATACAGTGCTGATGGCCATGCTAATTATGGCCGCCTTGCATAGCAGATGCGAACATTATATTTTTGTCCTGTTTCTTTTTTCTTTCTTTTTTCCTCGCCTAAACTCAGCCATCGCAGATTGGATGTCTACCATACTTCTACACATGGTGTGGCCCCAGTGCTAATTTAGAATGGCAGGTCTGAAATGTGCTGCACGCGGCTCACATATTCTCACAATATGGTGAAATTCAACCCGCTAGTGGCTGGAATCTCTTGGCGAGTTTGGGGCACTCCAGCAAATTTCAGTGTGTTTCGCATCTTGGCAGCATTACTGCATGGCACTCGAGTAGAGGACGTCAACCAAAGTTTGCGGCGTTGAACAGTGGGTGCCACCTACATTCGGCAGGGTGGCCATCACGTTGGACATTGGCCCGCATTCTAGTAAGAAATGTAACCAGCACTGTGTTCGGATGGATATTTCATATGGGAATGAGAACACTGTGGCCAGGGACTGGTAAGGATGTGGACAGTATAACCCAGGGTCACCTGAAACGTGGCCTTTAAAATGATACGTGCAGCGGGCATATGTGTACTTATCACTTACTTGCATCCATTTGGAGATCAAACTTTCTATGTTGTTATATTTCGCCTGCTGGCACCTCCTCTGAAGAATGCAGGATAGAAATGCTTATACTATTATTATTATTATTATTATTATTATCTTTGAAGTTACCTGTTATATGTGGAGAAAGATGTTAAACCATGTACAGTCATTCACTTAATATATATTATTTACCTGCTTCACATATTACTTTAAATACTGGTATTGTATCTGTTTGTGGCGTTGTGTGATTGGTGCTAGTTAGCCAAAAATTGTCAAATATTTAAGTGGTCATTATCAAAGCTGCACTAAAAGTAACAACTGTCATTTCATTAAATTGCTGTGTCGCAACTCTAGGAGGGTATCACCAGTGCAAGTCGGAAGATCTTCGTCGGACGTTGCACGGAGGACATAACGACCGACGATCTGCGATCGTTCTTCTCCAACTACGGTGAAGTGCTTGATGTCTATATTCCACGACCGTTCCGCTCGTTTGCTTTTGTCACATTTGCTGACCACGTTGTTGCACAGAGTCTGTGTGGCGAGGACTTTCTCATCAAAGGCACGAGTGTCCATATCAGCTCGGCAACCCCTAAACCGGCTGGCCCCGCTGCACATGGCTTTAGCTCTAACAGGCCTGGATTGGGTGCTCCGAGCATGTACCCGACCAGTGGAAGTATTGCGGCAGCTGCTACTGCTGCAGACCCAAAGCCAAACATGCTGGGTAATTTCAGCGATGCTGTGATTACTGCTGCACACTCTGCGTTGGCACAGCAGGGCTGGGGAACCATACTGGAGGCCATGAATCCCCACCAGACCGCTGGCCTTTATGGGCCTGTACTGCCTCCTCCTGGACCACCACAGCAACAGTGATTAGGCTTATGGCCATCACAGATGCACATAATAGCTGCTGTGAGTGGACTTGTAGTGTGTGGACTGCTGTACTTTGTCAGTGAAAATGCTCGAGTTGCTCTACGATTAATGCAGCTGAATAGTGACTGTGTAATGGAATATGTCAATTGCAGTTTGATATGCTGGATATTGTTCTGCATGTGTGAATTACTATTACATCTGGCAGAATTTTCAAATATAATAGTGACTGTCAGGCACAAGGTTGCATCTGATAACAGAATGTTACTGATTGCTATTTGTGTAGTTGTCCATTCTGTTGTTATTGTATTAATGCAGCAATGTCTGCCACATAACACGTTAGTCACGTAAATGACTCTGATCCTTTACAATCGTTGGTCATGTTTCGTCGATGATGAGTCATTTTACTCATTCATATGTTGCTAGCCAATCATATTTTAGTGTGTTAGTGGACTGGCTTTCGATTCTTGCATAGGCGCACGAGTGTGTTGTATGTGTTGAAAAATATTATCAGAAAAATATGTTTGTGAAAACAGTGTGCATATTTGATGTGATGTTAAAGTATTTTCTCTGCAAGATATACAGATGTTGAATTCCTAAAATACAACTAACTGCTTTCATGTTCATTGAAAGTCGAGCTACTAACAGTTTAAAAGTTGTGAATCTAAATTCTAAAAAAATTTGATAACTAGAATATGGGCCGGTGCCCAATGCTATGGCCGCCCAGCCGAATATAGGTGGCGCCCTCTGTGAAAGTTCCGTGATTCCATTTTTGTACCGTGCCACAAAGTTTGGCTGACGGCCGCTGATCGAGTGCCATGCAGTAATAATGCTGGCAATATAGGAGAATGCAAGACTTGGATGCAAAGTGAATTTTGTAGCTGGCAAAATTCCGTTAGGGGCAAGAACCCCTAAAATGTATATATAGTGTACCAGCCCAGGAGATGGCCAAACATCCTGCAAAGTTTTGTTGACCTCAATTGAGCGACGTCGATGCAGTAACAAAGCCAATATGCGAAACTGGTAGAAATTTGCTGGGGTGCCCGAAACTCGCCAACAGGTCTCAGCCGTTAGTGGGCCGAAGCTCACCATATTGTGGGGACATATGGAGGAGATGTTGTTTAACAAGTTTTTTTCCAATTGTCGATACATGCCTTAGTTGCGAAGATATAGCCGGACAAAGTTGTGCGATGCTGCCCAGGTGGCGATTTTTTGCATCCTGTATTTTAACCAAGCCACATGCAGCACATTTCAGACATGCATTCTAAATTCGCACTAAGGCCACATCATGTGTGGAAGTAACTAGACATCCAATCTTCGACGGCTGAGATTAGGCGAGGAAAAAAAAGAAGAAACCACAGGACGAAAAGATAATGTCCGCGTCTACTATGCAGGGTGGACATAAAAACTTACTTGTGAATATGTAAGTCTGTGATAAAGACCATTATAAAACTTTACGTGTGCATAGTTTATTCTCTGGTCATATTTTTGAGCTGTTAGTTGAGTCATTTGACCCATGAAAACCCGGTATGACCTATAATGTGTTTAGTAGGACGCTGCTCAATCAATCACTTATGAGCTGAAATAATAACAACTGGTTTTCGCGGTAGTTGACACACGTGATAGCTACTTCAAAGTTTTGTTTATGCAGCCTATTTTCCATGCACTGCACGTCTGGCTGGATGTATCCAGTAAAACGCCAGAGTAATATTTTTGCTGTCTATATGCCTTTTCTGGCTCCCCATCTCCCCGTCAACAATTTCATGTAGTTACACAGTTCAGAAATCCTTGTCGATACATTGACCAGCAGTCGTCATGTAGCCATGTACATGTGAGTGGATACAGACCAATTGTGGGCGATTGTGCGATGACCGCTGTGGAAAAGTGTGCTGTCTGTGCTCTTTGAAAAAGAAGTGCGGTGAGGTGCGGTGTGATGTGACTGAGTGTGAGCGTCTCGTGAACCAGTGTGAGAGACAGTCGACATCAGCGCTCCGGTATTACACACCACGCTTGATCATCCTGTCAGTGTGCCACTGTCACTTCAGTGGCCGTTTCATTTGTTGTCGTGCGTCAGCATAGCTGAACCATGCACCCTGTGTGAGTCCCGGGGCTGTAAGTTAGTGTCTAAGTAAGTAAGTAAGTGACAAATTTATGAAGTGCCGACACCAGAACAGCCCCTCATCATTTCAGTCCGGATGTCGTTGGAGGCGACTAAGCCTGGCTGTAGTTTTTTGTGTTTATTTTGTGTTGTACATTTCTTTTGATTGGTGAATATGTGCTTTTGTTGTGTTAAGTTTAGTTTTTCCATACCAAGCCAAGAGATTGGTTGGGGAATGTCTCCGAAATGACCTATTTTGTGTTGAGTGGGATGTAAAACCTTAAGTCAATCAAGCTGAACCTTGCCAAGCGTGATACTGCTATACAGTGTCTGTATATGTCTGTCTGTCCTGTATATGGTGTTATGTTTAAATGAATGCACATAGTCACAAAATTCCAACTCAGGGATTTGTACTTCCTCACACCAAATGATGAATGGATATCTTAGGAGAATCCACGTTGTCTGGGTGTTTAGTGGAAGATGGTGTAGAAAAGTATTGATTTCACGTAAAGATATGACTTCATGTCATACACCAGATGCTACAGACTACTAATAGGAAGTCATAGCCGCCCTAGTCACTCATAGCATTTCCCATGGCCTAATCCAATTTCAAGGATATGCTGTTTTAAAATGTGAAACATACCGAAACAGTGCCACCTGGTGCTACAGTTACTGTTAAACACGTACTGTCCTAATATGGCTACCATTTGTGCTAAAATCAACAATCTTAAATGACCTTGAATCTTTGTACATCTAGAGGCATGCATGTAGTAAGTTATGTAAGATAGAGACAAAGTTAATGCTGACTACTAATTAGGATGTCATATCCTCTACAGTCAGTGGTAGCATTTCAGTGCCGTCATGTGACTTGCCCCACTTTTAAGGCATGCCATGCAGCAGGTCATTCTCTGCCAGTTTGTCCAGCATGTCATATTGGTGTTGGATGAAACAGTGTTAGGCATGTACGTTTATATTTGTTGTAGCAGCTGTTCTGTCTTGCGGCTGACGCGCAATCTGTTCCTGATAGCGAACTTTCTCGTGTACTTTTTTAGTTGTTTTTATAATAGCTACTGCTATATACACAGATAAACAACCGTAGCTCAACTTGGCAGTATAGGTGTTTAGTGTACTGAACTGTATTTAAACTTCTTAAGTGACAGTTTATTGTCAGATTTTGATTTCCATTTCATAGTAGATAATAGATTGCATGTTCTGTCAGGCAGCCTGCTGCATTTTAGATGCTGCAGTCAGTGTGAGTTGACAATAGGTTGAAAATAAATGACCAAGTAAGAAACAACGTTAACGTTCTAATCATACGTTATTTGCCTCCCATACCCGTTGTTGGTTATATCATGTTCATAACATCATCATTGCTCTGTTGCAGGTTAGTGTTGATCATTTCAGTTGACCGTCATCACGCGGACGTACCAAGACTATCGTGCAGTGAGCACATCAGATGTTAAAACCACTGGAGGATGAGGTTCGTTTCGTCGATGATGTTTTGTTTGGGCACTGGCATCGGACAGCTGGCGCAAAGGGACCAATGCCCGTCTCTCAGGAGTTTGGTGGCAGATGAAGAAAAGACGAGGCTAGGCCACTGCTACTTGATCTGTAACAATAGACCATATCTATGTACTGCGATGCGGCCTAATAATGTTGAAATTGTCACAGTGTTAGCACTCTCAGAAATAATGTTTTGTGGGTATGTTGAGAGGGAGCTAATTTACAAACAGTATTTAACTGCTGCTTAAGGATTGCACACAAAACGTTTTAAGGCCATTATACAAGTCAACCTATGTAAAGAACTGGAGGATTATATTGCAGAAAATTTACTGTCTGTATGCCCTTGCTGAGGTCAGGTAGTCAATTTAGATTGGAGAGAAAGTGTCTAATTCCTCATTGGTGCTACCTACAGTGTTCTGTACCATGTGAATTGCATAAGACGGATGTTTAACTTTATGACATATGTTCTAAACATTTTGGTGAAAACTTTTATTTACCTTTAATAGATGCTTCAACATGGTGTAGGTAAAATATACTGTTTTGATCGGATTGTCCTGATTTTTGGTTATATTGTAGAATGCACCAATACTAAAATTCTCTCGAGCCATTTTTTGCAATTTCCATCTTGAACCCAAATCATGACGTCATAAATGACGTAATTTCCGGTTTTGCAAAAGTTGTCGTAGAGCGATGCGGTTTTCACCGTTGGATAGCTCAGAGGATTTCATGGGGCGAGGAGGTCTCCGTTTTTTGTCTATCTATTATAGTTTCTGAGTTATGACGTCATCAATGACGTCATAATGAGCGATGCGGATTGCACCCCCGGCCGTGAACCACGTAATGTAGCCGCTAGTTTCGTTTAAAATGAGTTTATGAGAAGAGTATGCAAACTGAATGTGTTATAGAAATATTTTGTCTACATAGTATGCACCATGTGTGTGCGTCTGTGTTAATTTGTAATCACTGGAATATTTGTGTTGTATAGATAGCAACAGTGCGGAATGCAGTCGACGTGATGCCACAGTCTGCTTGTTGTGGAAGTGCTGATGGGTGATGATGACTGTATGACAGTCTACTGATACGCGGAATGAACTGCGGCAGTTGGTGTCGATGTCAAGAGAATCATTGTTGTGACAGATTCAGTTTTATGTATTGATTCTTTTGGCTTGATTGAATGCAGAATGATTCAAAGTTCCCACAAATTGCATTTGTTGTGTTCATTCCAAAACCCTTCCATGTGGAAATATTGTTACACAAGGTAGGTAAGTTGCATTACTGGTGACATATTGGATCCAGACACATGATATGATTTGGCAATGATGGCAAGGATCAGAAGTGCATGAGAAAAGCTTTATGAGTACTTGCCCTGGTTAAGCAGGAAAGGATGCTCATTAGAACTAGAGCTGCTACCAAATATTTGAGTATTAAATAAACATTCGAATACTGTTTGTGGTGCCCCGTGTGGTCCGGTAAGTAGGTAAGTGTCTAAGTCAGTAAGTAAGTGACAAATTTATTAAGCGCCCTCTCCGTTTCCTGGCCGAATGTCATAGAAGGCGACTAAACCTGTGTTTAGTTTTTGTTTATCTGTGTTCTAGTACATTTGTTTTGATTGGTGAATGTGTGCTTTTGTTGTGTTAGGTTTTGTTTTTCCATACCAAGCCAAGAGATTGGCTTGGGGAACGTCTCCAAAACGACCTATTGTATTGAGTGGGATGTCAACCTTCTTTAATCAGCTTGTTCCGTCTGCTACGATCCATAGCAATGTCCCTGTTCAATTTACGTGCTTGACAGTCCTTTTGCACAACCTATATCCAAGTCCTCTTTGGTCTACCTCTTGGTCTGGAGCCCTGCACTATTACTCCATACATTCCTTCACCCAATCAGTGTCTTCTTTTCGCAGCACATGCCCATCGCAGCCTGCTTTGCTGTAGTACCAAGATTATGTCATCTTTTCCTAGTCTGTCTCTCATCTCTTTACTTAGAACTCTATCTTTTACCTTAACATCACACATCCATCTCACTATTCTGATCTTTGCCCGCCGAAGTGTCACCTCGTTTTCTTTCCTTACAGGCCACCACAAAAATAGTAATAATAAATTAGTAGCTGCAGTAATTGTGTACTTAATATAACCAGGCATAGAGCGAGTGCACGCATGTACTCGCTAACATTTTGCGTTCGCTTTTTGTTGCCAGAACGCCACCAGTGGAAAGCCTGCATTCCAGACTACCGCAGTAATGTTGAGAACGCCCCCCGTCGGCAGCCAGTCGCTGGCGGGCCGGCCGCGCCCGCTTGCCATATGCGGCACGCGGTTTTCGGGGTGCCCCCGTCGCCCGCCGGTCGCCGGCTCTCCGGCCGGTGACGCGCGCAGACCCCACCCAGCCGACCGTTCGCACTATGTCGTCATATCGCGTGATGGACGCAAGCTTGGAACTAGGGTTCGCATTATGTTGTCATAGCAACGCAACCCGTGCCCCGATTGCAAATCCGCCCAATAGTGCACAACTAGGGGGCAGCCTCTACCATGGCCCCAAGTTACATCCGGGTCCGTGCAGTAG
>Ga0056108_1000474_pt1 | contig 11770 bp, 6 predicted proteins | sample WorMetG1BERMUDA1_FD_83875 | JGI IMG/M metagenome (GOLD analysis project Ga0056108, IMG submission 83875) | Marine gutless worms symbiont microbial communities from Max Planck institute for Marine Microbiology, Germany - Inanidrilus... ... | reverse complement strand
TTTTTATCAGAAATAATGAAATATGCTGCCAGAATTTTAGTGTGCGTTATTGCTGTAAGTAAATCGTAATAATTTTTATTGAAAGTTTGTCGACTTTTTATATTTTTTCGACGACGACTCGAGGGATTCGACTTCGACGACTAGTCGATGTTTTTTTTTCGACGACGTCGTACACTAGTTTCAGCGTGTGCATCCGAATTGTCGTGACGTCGGTTGCAGTGGATATAGGCCCACATTCAGATCAACGACGTAGTATACTGAAGAGTAAAAACAATACAAGCCAGATGGCATGACCGACAGTGTCAACGTCGGTCGCAGACTTCGAACACCCGACAACGTCGGTCAACACTGGCATTGCAGGGTGCACAACGTCTGATGGGCCAAATAAATACGGTCTTGCGTCTTGTAGACTTGTACGTCTCCTAAATCGTACATCGAACATGCTCAATTGTCGGACCTTGACAGCTGTTTCCGTTAAGATAATGCACAGATAAGAACTTCGGGCTGTTATCGAATCTCTGCCTATTTAAAAGCGGTGAGGCGTTTGTAACGCTGACATCGACATCTCAGCAACTATTGGTCGTTTACGTCAGTGCGATACATCGACGGAAAGCTCTTGGCGAGCGCAGTATACAGATGTAGTTCGTTATGAGATCGAGATTTGTACTTTCGAGAAATCAGTAGACTAAAACAGTGGCACGGCGTACAAACAGCAAATCGCGAGTCACAGCAGCAACGCGTACCTCGACCCGAGGCAGGCTAAAGCTGCAGGCTGTCTTAAACCCCGTTTACACGATACAATCGGTTGTCAAAACTGTTGTACAACCGGTTTGACAACAAGTTGTATCGTGTAAACGGGGCTTTAGCCACTGCCGGTGTCACATTACACCGGCCGGAGATATGGCGATTGGCGACAGAAACGGGTTGCAAGGGCCGTAGGCGCGAGCCGCGGGCTACAGCGAAGCTCCAGTTAGTTTTCAATCGATTATGGTATTCAAATGATGTTGTTGCTAATTAAGTAATCAATTAACTCTCATTGAAATGTAGGGCCTATTATGTACACTTGTCACCGCCTGTGAAAATCCCTTTTGGTACCGCTACGCTAAAATTTGATAGAGTAAATCACATACGTCGCAAAATATAAGCAAGTATGAGTATTAGCAAAGATGTGTTTACACACAAATCGAAAAGCGTACCAAAACGTAGCCTATAATTTTACCTGTCGTATCGAAATTGAGACTTCTCAAGGTCAGGGGCAGTCACGTACCGTAGTACACTGTGGTAATATCTCGGAAATGGTGCAAATTCGAGAAGTTGTTACTGCAAATCACTAAAAGTTAAATGACTTATGGCTCACCCACCGCATCGCCATTTCCGATGACCTTGATTGAGATTGACCTTTAATGCCATTCACCTTATGCCTTTTTATCTGCCCCACAGCTATAGCAGCATGGCACAGATTATAAACTCAGTTTCTCTGTCACAGCGTGTCTCTGTCTGTGTGCACACTCACGGTCGCATTTCTTGATTGATTTTCGCCAAAAGTGGCATAGGCCTACAGGTAACAACCCCTAAAAGAACCAAGAACATCGCACGTCACCTTCCTCCAATTTGTCCCAAAACTGCCATTTTGGGCCAATGCAAACATACATAGGCAATGGCCCACATTGTAGTTATCACCGCCCTGCGTAGCAGATGCGGACATTATATTTTTGTCCTGTGGTTTCTTCTATCTTCTTCTTTATTTACTCGCCTAATCTCAGCGGTCGCAGACTGGATGTCTACGATACTTCCACACATGGGAATTTAGAATGCAAGTCTGAAATGTACTGCACGCGGCTCGCTGGAAATACAGGACGCAAAAAATCGCCATCTCGGCACCATCGCACAACTTTGTCAGGCTATAACTTCGCAAATAAGGCATGTATCGAAATCGGAAAAAAACTTGTTAAACAGCAATAAGTTTACCTCCTCCACGTGTCCTCGTAATATGGTGAACTTTGGCCCACTAACTGCTGAGAACTGTTCGTTAGTTTGAGGCACCCCTGCAAATTTCAACGGGTTTCGTGTCTTGGAAGCGTTACTGCACGGCACTGTAGTAGTGGGCGTCAGCCAAACTTTGCGGCGTTGAACAGAGGGCGCCCCCTATATTCGGCAGGGCGGCCATCACGTTGGGCATTGGCCCACATTCTAGTTAAAAATGTTTTCCAACAGTCAGATTTGTCACAACAAACTTAGCTATCGTAAACATTTCACGCGTTGGCGGCAGAGACAATATCAGGAGGCCATTACGATACATGGAGAGTTTCATCTTCTTGGACCCAGATAATACAATATGTGCCGTTTATGACATCCATAACTGCACTTGATGCTGGGTATTAAAAGCCATGATTCAAAACCTATCTCAACACTAAGTTATTCATCATTACATTTCGTGTGAGTCGTAGACGCCGCGAAACACAGTGGTCACGCGCATCTGTGTGTGTGTGTGTGTCTGTCGGTCTGTCCATTGCCGCATTCCCACATTACTGCAGGGATCCCGATGTAACTTGGGGAATGGTAGGGGGGTGCCCCATAGTTGTGCACTATTGGGTGGATTTGCAATTGGTGTATGGGTTTTGTTGCTATGACACCATAGCCCGAACGCAAAATGTCAGCGAGTGCTTGCACTCGATCTATGCCTGGTTAAGTTTAGCTGTAACTGTACCTATAACATCAGCTGTGTAACCTGCTGGATTGAAATACGAACAAGACTATCAAAGTACTCGTGGATCAAAAGCACATCTTTTGTGAACATTTTATTAGGAATGTAAAAGCCATTATTATTAACCCAACCTGGGTTCAGTGTTTAGACCAAGTTGTGACGTCAGCCAACAATATGTCTGACAAGTTCATGCTACACGAATTCATGTCAACAATTTGCCATATGAGAATGCAAAGAACACCCAACACTTGCTGTTACCTTCGGTTCAGCTGGCCTAGCTTTTTAAAGTTAATCCATGTTGGGCCAGAATTTTTGGAGAAGGTACTTTTATAGACCAGATGCTCTTTCTGTCATCAACCAACAGCGATGAAGCATAAAAGAAATAAAAAACAGCACTAACGCCGCAAACAAATTTTAGCATATTCTATAGTATCAACTGCTATAAGCACAGCTGCTGCAAGACACACCAAACTAAGCAGCACATCATATCAACTGTAGTACAAATCAGCTGTAGTCTCTGTAACATCATACAGATGATGCACGACTGTGTGACATTCAAACATGAGGGTGACATTTGAGCCGAAGAACATCATATTTGAATATCGCACAAACTATCGTGCACCATCTACCGTATTACCAGCTACTACAATTAGAAATTTTTGAAAATTAAAAAATCATTTTAAAATAAAAAAGTTTCAAAATTTCATTTTAAAATTGCACGGTAACTGCATACATACACACGTATAATTCACGAATTTCAACAACGAAATAAACAGAAACCAGTGTTGTGAAACAGTATTCGGCGTTGCCTGTTGTGTGGCAATATCTAGCAAACACATTACATGAAGTTGTGTTCACTGGCAACTAATTACTTTAACATCAAAGTGCAAATTTTTACTTTATTTCAGACATTAAGTTTTAATATTTAATTATTAGGCCGCATCGCAGTACTATGTACACTGTACGTAGATGCAGCCTACTGTTACCGACTGAGTAGCGTGGTCTGTCGGTCTGTCTGTCACAGGGACACTCTGCGGTCATCTCTGCAAAGACAGAACGAACCGATGGAGATGCCGTTTGGGTTGTGGGCTCAGATGGGCCCAGAGAATCACGTGTTAGATGGGAGTTCAGAGATGCTAAGGGACGTTGCCATGGCAACCAATTTTGGGATGCAATTCGCTATAACTGCCTTTTTGGCTTTCGATGAGGTATAACTTTGGTTGTATGATAGCTAGCTACATGCTGTTTGATTCTAGAGGTGGGTTTTCGGGGTCAAGCTATCCGATGAAGACATAGCCAAGATCGAGTGTCTAAGGGTTGTTGCCATGGCAATCAATTTTGGGACTAAAATTGCAATAACTGGCTTTGTGTCAACGATAGTAATTAGGCAATTGGTTACGAAATGTGGAGGGGAGTTTAAGTGGTCGGCCGAAAAATGCAGATACTGTCGATACCTTGCACCTAAGGGACGCTGCCATGTGAACCACTTTTTGGCTTTTGTATGGCCGATAACTTCGGTTGTGTGATAGCTAGTGGTATGATATTTCATTCTATGGGTGGCTTTTCAGGGTCAAGCTATCCGATGACAACATAGCCGATTTCGAGGTTCTAAGGGACGCTGCCATGACAAACATTTTTTGGCTTCTATATTTGTGGTGCACATTGGCACCACCCGCTGATTATGGCTGAACCGTCCGTGTGTGGCAGCGATGTGGCCTTATGTCAAATTACTTTTACTACTTGTTTACTTAATTGTTATCTACCCTTTGGATTCACTGACCCAACTTCTGTACTTTTTGACTTTGATTACATGGACGGTTCAATTGCATTCGTCAGGCTGTGCCAATGTGCATGCCCATTTAACATATGCTTTCTTGGGACCACCCGAGTCCATACTCCAAACGGCATCTTGATCCCTTCAGCCGTTTCTGGGCTCACGACTGTGACCGACAGACCATACTACTCCATCTGCAATAATAGGCCGCATCTATGTACGTAGTACTGCAATGTGGCCTAATAATTACGAACTAGAATGTGGGCCAATGCGCAACATGATGGCCGACTTGCCGAATATAGGTGGCGCCCTCTGTTCAACGCCGCAAAGTTTGGCTGATGCCCACTACCAGAGTGCCGTGCAGTAAAGCTGCCAAGACGCGAAACCTGTTGAAATTTGCAGGGGTCCCCCAAACTCGCTAACAGATCTCAGCCGTTAGTGGGCTGAAGTTCACCATATTATGACATGTGGAGGTATTGCTGTTTAACAAGTTTTTTTCCGATTGTCAATACATGCCTTAGTTGCGAAGATACAGCCTGACAAAGTTGTGCGATGGTGTTGAGATAGCGATTTTTTTTGCGTCCTGTATTTTCAGCGAGCCACGTGCAGTACATTTCAGACCTGCATTCTAAATTCGCACTAAGGCCACACCATGTGTGGAAGTATGGCAGACATCCAGTCTGCGACCGCTGAGATTAGGCGAGGAAAAAACCAAGAAAGAAAGAAGAAACCGGACAAAAATATAATGTCCGCATCTGCTACACAGTGCGGCCATAATAAGCAATTTCTATGTCAGTGCCAAAAAATGATTTTTAAACAAGTGGTCAAAGTAATTTGACATAAGACTGCATCGCCACCGCTTCATTCGCCTAACCCGAGCATTCAATCGTATTGGTCAGGTTGCGTCAACATGCATCTAAATGTAATGCATGCTTCTTTGGGCCCACACGACTCCACAAGCCAAACGGCATCTCGATCTGTTCAGCCGCTTTTGCACAGCTCATGACAGAGTGTCTTTGGGCATGCCCGGGCAGTTCTTTTCCCTAAAATTACCCCTTCGCATGGGGCTCTAGACCCCCATCTAACACAATGGTTCCTTTAGCCCACATGAGCCCACAACCCAAACGGCATCACAGTCAGTTCAACCGTTTTGCACAGCTCACGGCAGAGTGTCGTCGGGCATCCCCTAAAAATTGCTCCTTCGCATAGGGTATCTGAACTCCCGTAAACTATATGGTTCCTTGAACCCATCCAAGCCCACAGTCCAAACAGCATCTCATTCGGATCAGCCATTTTGCAGGGCTCGCTACTGTGACAGACAGACCGACAGACCACACTACTCGGTCGGTAACAACAGGTCGCATCTACGTACATAGTACTGCAATGCGGCCCAAAATACAACTTAATGCAATGGCGTTTGCTGGGTGTTGCCACAGAACTGCCAACAATGCTGAAGAAAGTGTAATAGGCAACTACAGCCACATGATGGGAAAGAGAACTTCAAATTGCACATGCTTGACACATGACACACGGTACTTCACAAAACATGCAAATAAATGTCCGTCAGTTAAGACAGCAACACTCGGGCCTCACGCGTGTTAACATTTTAACGTTGGGACATGATACCAGCAGTCGTATTCACCACTGTGAATCATCTGTGTACTGTCATGTGGCGACAGAGCTACAGTTACTCATGACACACGATCACTGCAACTGAAGAACAACACACACACGTCATGTCTCTACACAGCAACAGAATTGCCACAACACGTTTACGAGTTTCAATTTAACTCTTGCTACAGTTCACATGCACATATATACACACACATAAACACAAACACCGGTTTAATGGTCATTTTCTACATGAAGCTGGGTTGGCCAGCTGCCCATTGGTCCTCAGGGGTGATGTGCATCATTTGTGTGCATCCAGATGCCCTTCGCGAGTGACACCAACAAGTGGACTGACTCAGTGGACGCTCATCCTGTTTTCAGCCACCAACTGACTGACTGACTGACATCATCACTCACTCAACACATGGCTCTCGCACACCACGACCCATTCACCAAGCTATACATACAACTAATAGATCTTCACATTGGTGTTTAATGACTCAACTAAACAGAGCCCAATTTTCTACCTGGAAATTTACTGCAGCAAGTGATAATAGCTAATTTACGGTAACTAAACAATTAACCACAGTAAGAAACTAGAAAGCCCTCACTCGAGGTCACACTGATTGCTGTAATAGTATTGGACAAACACAAGAAGTACATGCTGCTGTTACTTACTTATTTACAGTTTCAAATAAGGTCTGCTTTTGTCCTCTTATGCCTGTTCAGCTAAAAATGTTTTCTTCCTGTGAATTTTTTCCTATGACCTTGACTTAGACGGGTTCAAGAACCACCAAGAAAAATACCTGTGTCAAAGGTCATTTCAACTTCCAGACACACACATGCACACACAATCAGTAACAACACACACTTCTTGACGTGTATATTGAGTGCGTATGCACAGCTGTTCTGTACAGAAATGCTGTACGTATTACTCATTATTTACAGATCAAACGAAAATTTCCTGTAGAAAAGCATTCCTCATATATCATTAGAACGCATTGACATAATACATGCACACTAAGCAACATGACTGTGGGCCACTTGTGTCGCAGAGAATCACTTATCTCAGACGCAGAGTCGGCATTATCTCTCAACTTTTCACGTGACCTATTTCTCTTTTTCTCTGAATTTACCCCACTTTGCTAGTATTAATATTCGCGTTGGTGAGTAAGAGCTGTTTACGTAATGTGCAACAAAAGCTGACATTTACTTAACTCACTCTAGGCTGAGACTACAAAATGGAAACATTTGGGGACTCCAGCAGTGGGAAAGTCAGCAACAGAAACAGTACATTTCTGTACAGACAACATAGAACAAAACGTCAGTCGATGCCTAGCACTCTATGGTTGTCCCACAGCCATCGATGGTACTCATTCAGCTTTGGATTATCTGGCGCCACCTGTTACACACACATCGCACCAACCAGTCAACTCTAGACAAAATTCATAATGTTGCATGCTCCATGAATGGAGCATGCAACATTATGAATTCCACCTTTGCATCTGCATTCAAAGCTGGTATTCATTTACTGAGTTTCAGAAACAACTGATATGCACTCACTAAATCTCAAAAATGCCACTACTTTGTCTTGCCACAACTTTAACACACGTGAATCGATGTTGTGAGAAGTCAAAAGGTGCTTTATTTTCCCACCTCACATAACTACACCATGTCTCAACAAAGCGTCCCACCTTTGGCTTGCTATAACTTTGACGCACATGAATGGATTTTGATATTTTCTGGCAGAAATGTTACGGATAAAGTAGGCAATCAAAAGACACTTTTTTACGCCACCTCAAATAACTCGTGCTTCTGCACTATCTGGCAAAACAGGGAAACACGAAAATAACATTTTCACTCAATTGGATTGTGTTACACACACAATGCACCTGTACGCTGTCTTCCTGAAAGAAACCAGAATGTGGGCCAATGCCCAACGTGATGGCCGCCCTGCCGAATATAGGTGGCGCCCTCTGTTCAGCGCCGCAAAGTTTGGCTGACGCCGACTACTAGAATACCGTGCAGTAACGCTATCAAGACGCCAAACGCGTTGAAATTTGCAGGGGTGCCCCAAACTAACGAAAGGATCTCAGCCGCTAGTGGGCCGAAGTTCATCATATTATGGGGACATATGGAGGAGGTATTGCTGCTTAACAAGTTTTTTTCCGATTGTCAATACGTGCCTTAGTTGCAAAGATATAGCACAACAAAGTTGTGCGATGGTGCGCAGATGGCGATTTTTTGGGTCCTGCATTTCCAGCGAGCAACATGCAGCACATTTCAGACATGCATTCTAAATTCGCACTAAGGCCACATCATGTGTGGAAGTATGGTAGAAATCCAATTTGCAATGGCCGAGATTACGCCAGGAAAAAAAGAAAGACCGAAAGATAGAAAGAAATCACAGGGCAAAAATATAATGGCCTGCCCTATTCTATAGGGCGGCCATAACTACTGACAGTTTATCTAATACTGTATAAGCCAAAGCTCTAACACCACACCACAGCACAACCGTTTTACGGCCCCTTTTCTGGGACCACCCGGTTGAGCCGGTGCCAGAAGAGAACTTCTGGACTTTATGGTGCAAGGAAGATTAACAGAGGCAGACACAATGACCATCCTGCTGGGCGCCACTCTATCCGGACTAACCAGTGCCTACCTCCACCATCACCCCATATTTTTTACAGACCGGATGCCATTCCTGCCACCCAACCAACAGTATCAAAGCACTAAAGGCAAAAGCCAAAGCTCTAAAATGGCAAAAATTAAAATAAATGCTAAATTTTAATCATGAAACAGATGCGCTTCAAATTTAAATCTGCCATTCGCTAGCTTTAAACAAATAACCTAGCGCACGTGTTTCATGACTAGATTTTAGCATTTATTACATTTCACGTGAGTGTTAGACGACGCGAAATGTATTGTGGTCACACGCGTCTGTGTGTGTGTGTCTGTCTGTCTGCGGCCGCATGCCTACACTATTGCACGGACCCGGGTGTAACTTGGGGGAATGGTAAGGGATGCCCCCTAGTAGTGCACTATTGGGCGGATTTGCAATCAGTGCACGGCTTGCATTGCTATGGCAACATAACGTGAATGCGAGATGTTAGCAAGTACATGCTTGTACTCGCTCTATGCGTAGTTTTAATTATTGCCATTTTAGAGCTTTCGCTTATGCAACATTAGATAAACTGTGAGTAATTTTTTTATTTTTAACATTTGCTGTTTTACTAAACTGAATGATGGCGAATTCCATTAATTTTTCTTGCCTATGTGATATGTCAAAAAAAACTTGCTTATTTTTTGAGTTCTACCAAAAAATGTTCAATCGCCGGGTGAGTCGCAAACAAGTTGCCATGGTAACACCCTAACAGTCAGTGCATTATACCCGAAATTCATTAAATTATCCTTTCCCATCAGAGTTAATGAAAACTACGCAATCAGATATCATTGTTGTCATTGGAGGCAATGCTGGGCCCAACCGAGCCCAAATACCAAATGGCATCTCGATTGGTTCAGCCGTTTTTGCACAGCTCATGGCAGAGAGACGCTATACTTTACAATGGGCCGCCCCTTTTCCCTCTTTAAATTGCTCCTTCCCATGGGAGGGATCTGGACCCCCCATCTAATACATGGTTCTTTGGGCCCACCAGAGTCCTCAACCCAAACGGCATCTCGATTGGTTGAGTTGTTTCTGCACAGCTCACGGCTGAGCGTCTCTGTACTTTACAATGGGCCGCCCCTTCTGCCTTCAAAATTGCTCCTTCCCATGGGGGAATATGGACCTCATCTATTACATGGGTTCCTTTTGCCCACCGAAGTTCTCAAGCCAAATGGCATCTCAATCGGTACAACCGTTTTTGCAGGGCTCACTACTATGACAGACCGACAGACAGATCTGAAACAACAGGCCACAAGTACATAGTACTGCAATGTGGCCTAACAATGGTCATCTGTCAAGCAATATGTTTCTTATCTGCCTTAATGATATTCACTACATACATTTGCAACTTCATTATACCTTATCCTCTAAATGCTTCATCAGTGGATCACCCTGTGTCAAAGGTAATAACATCAAGTTCAAAAACCTACAGTTTTCTAAATGTATGCATAAATTCTGTATCTCACATTGATACATGTTACTCACAACCTTAACACAGTACCATGAGTTACATCTTTCTGATTGTGACCAATCAATAAACACAGCTACTTACTGCATCTTTCTCCTCAGCATCAACCTGTTCTCTCACTTTATTCTTGTCCTGAGGATAAGGAATATTCAGTGCTTTGTACTGCACACATAGACAAACAGCAGAGCATCGAGTTACAAGTAGAAGTACCTGATACATAATATGTTCTACAGCACAGAGGCTGATCATCTAGTGTAAAACTATCCAGGCAGGGCGCAACAAACAGCATTTCATGAAAACAACGAACAACATACCACCCACACACATACGTACTATTTTAACAACCACTTATTTAATTTTTTAGTTGAACCTGGGTCAGTTACTCCTCTTGCTCCCAACATCCTCTTGGTACAGGCAAAACTTTTTACTCGGCGAAGAAGCTTCGCCACTCGGCGAAGAAGCTTCGCCGAGTATTGGAAATACTTTGTGGCGCGTTTCAACGAAGTTCACGCGTTCGGCTATAACTCCGCCGGAAGTAAACGGATTTGGATGAAATTTGGGGCACTCCGAGAATATTGTCTGGAGCTGTCCCTGACAGATTTTGGGTGCAATCCGCGCAGAAGTGAGAGTGGGAGAGCGTGCCTAAATTTTTTTGTCCGGTCGCCAAATTTCACGAAATTTGCACACAAGATGTGGATCTATGTTCGCATGAATCCTTTTGGAAAACATTTTTAAAAATTTGCCCGTAAGGGGTCTTTTTTTCCGAAAACCTCATGTTTGGCTTGAACATCGTCAACGACTTCTGACTTCTGAATACAAATCTTGGAAAGTCATGACAGGTTGGCACGCCTACGGAATGTTGGCTTTCCATCCGTACCATTGGAATCAACTCAAAGTCATTCCCCTGGCCTGTACAGCACGCACAAGAAGTGTACTTTCGAATGCGATGTCTCACATGATTTACATAGTTGAAAATTTTAACAACGAAACTGTAAACAAATCTAAGCATTAGCTAACAGCAGAAGAGGATTAGAAAAGGACTGGATATCGGGTCAAAGTTGTTGTTTGCATTTGTGAAACCCGGACAAAATTCATACAACGGCGATATTCGTAGAATATGTTTGTTATAAAACGGTAAACGGTTATCATGTATGCTTGAGGCGCCCCCGTAGCACTAAGTGGAACTCCAGTTTCAGTCTCTTGGTAAGTACGGAGTTTTCGGAAGGAAAGATGTTGACGTCGAACAGAATTTTGTTGAGATGGGTGACATAGAGTTACCGGATGATGATCCAGTACAGTGTGGGAGTAAATTTTGTGTTATTTGTAACAAACTGGCTACGGAACAGCGGTAACATGAAGGCTGTGTCTACACGTCGGGAACCTGACGTGCAACAAGTAACATTAAATGTCGGGAACTGGACGTCTAGGAAAAAAGAACATAACGCCCGGAACCCGACGTGCAGTAAGTAATATTAAACGTCGGGAACCTGACGTCCAGTAAGCGAAGTTGGATGTTGGGAACCATTTATTCATTCTCAAGATGGCGAC